>Ga0041059_1002155_pt1 | contig 15027 bp, 6 predicted proteins | sample AraColnosormetaG_FD_56232 | JGI IMG/M metagenome (GOLD analysis project Ga0041059, IMG submission 56232) | Arabidopsis roots microbial communities from North Carolina, USA - Col MF nosort | ecosystem: Host-associated > Plants > Roots > Unclassified | place: USA: North Carolina | collected 2013-09-02
CAAACATATAAGAAGATCTTAAAANAATTAAAAAAAAAAAAAAAACTGGACAAGAGTACTCACCTAAAGACTGGAGAGTTGGAGATTTTGGGTCACATATTCCACTGTGAATAACCAAAGCATTGCTCTGAGTATCTCTTGACTGATAAGACTGTGGCACAAAATCAGAATGTGAACCAGGATGCAGATCTTCATAACGGTCTTATCTAGCTCTTTCTCTAGCTGATTTGCCACATAGGTTTCTATACCTTGCACTCTCACACCCAGCCGTTGTATTTCGCTATCCATCACAACAAACTTTTCTGTAATCTTGCCAAATCTTTTCTCCATAGTTTCCTGTAACAAGAGAATTAATGCAACAAGGACTTCATGGACATCATTAACATCAATAATACGTCGAACATCAATGTTTGATTTGTAAAGTCTATTCCAACAGATCTTCTTCTTCTCTATGATAAGTCGCTCTCTCCAGCTATCAACAATTGGATCGATATATCAAATCTCATCATCAACATAACTCTCGGTAGGCGAGACAACATATTTCTCTCATCCACATCAGGTTCTAAGATGTTTGAAATATCTTGTCAAGTTAACATATAATCAAACACCACACAGTTTCAAATTGATAGTTTTCAAGGGATCAAGCTAACCTTTATATCTCCAAGCGCTTCATTTATTTCTTCCAAAGTAAATCCTTTCATGCAACTTTCAGTGCTTGTGCTTGTGCTTGATAAGCCGCTCTCTCCAGTTCAGTGAACTTGTGCTTGCACATTCTTGGATAATCCTTTTCTGCGGGTACAACTTCTATGAATCTTTTTCTAAGCTGGGGGAATGCACTTAAATGCTAGAATCTACACATTCACAATCACGCACACTTAAATGCACAACAACACTTCAAAATTGTTAATTTTTATAATTTACTAGTCTCATAACGTCAAGTGGAGAAATGAATCCATAAAAGGTAGTCTGTGCTTTTGGTTTCACCACCCCTTTCATGTTCTTCATCACTATCCGGACCCCTTTCATACACTGCTCAAATGAAAATCGTCCTCACGGGAATGTCTCACAAGATTTCACATTATCAACAATCCTTAATAGTAAGTCCTCTATCTTTGCATCACCTTTCGAATCTACTCTCACAACCTTGGATAAAAATAACAAGATTGTCAACTTTATCCTAGCCACAGACGTCTCACTTTTGAACTCTTCCATCAATTCACTTCCACGTCTTTTATTTTGATATCCCAGTCCTCTTAAACATCTTTTCAACAAACTTCAAAATGTCCAACTTCTTATAATTTTTTGGGTACTCATGGCAGTCCTACCCGGTCAAAAACTCATGCTTTTTCAAAGAATATCTTATATGCACTCCATTCATCACAAACCAACACTCTCTCATCATCTTCGTTTAGCGGTGCCTTGAATCATGTGATTTGGTTCCTTAGGCATGTGGAATATATGCTTAAACTGATCATATTCCTAAATCACCTCGATTATGCATCCATTTTCTCTATCACTTCCACTATTTGGACCAATTGACACATGGTTCCTATCTTACACACCTTGGTGTACTGAGTTGGAGAAAACTATAGACTTTGTGGCGGTAGTGGTTGAAAATCATCATCATCCTTATATGTATCCTGCATATTCAATCCGGAATATTATCAATACCATATTTTCGTCCTAGTTGAACTACTTGTTTCCGAAGCACCATTCAAAAATTTACAACATTAGCATTGGTTCCCTCTTCTTCTTCCTTGGTTTATTTTGTCTTTTACTCGATTTAAAAAAAAAAAAAAATAGCAAACATAACAATGGCATGAGTAATTATTTTCTTCCGATTTGTGGCACAAGTAGTGAGTCTTCTAACTATAAGGGGAGTATTTATGATATGCACTTGGTCTTATCCGAATGAGTGCGTTTGCATGTAAAATAGCATGTCCGCATATAGAGGTTGGAAGTTTTGATCTTATGATCAATGGTCTTGCAATCAATTGCAAACGTTTAATTTATGATTCTGACAAACCATTTTTGTGTATGAACATGAGCTACATGATGTTCAACTTCAATTCCCGTTACCATACAATAATCATTGAATGCTTGGGATGTGAATTCACAAGCATTGTGTAATCTAACTCTGCTAATAAAATAATCTGAGAATTGAGCTGTTTATTTGATATTATGAGTCATAAATCTCGCAAAAGCCAAATTTTGAGATGACAATAGACAAACATGTGATCATCTGCTAGATGTGTTAATCATTACCGTACAATAGTGGAATGGTCCACATGGTTGATGTATCGGTCCACAAAATATCTCCTTGAATTCGTTCAAGGAACTTTGGTGATTTTCTATTGATTGTGGTTGTCGATGGCCTTATGATCAATATTCTAAGAGAACATGTTGCATATGTCATTTTCTTTCCATGATTTATCTCATGATTTTTTAATTAGTGAGCTTTCTATGATTTTCTGCATCATTTTAGTGTCTGGATGCCCAAGGCGATCATGCCATAATACGAAATCTTCTAGATTTCTTTTGATCAGAAGATACGATTTTATGGCATCTATATAACTTTATAAGTATGATGCAAACACCAATGAAGTTCTGAAAATATTTCCTAGACATGTTTGTTTCCAGATTAATTAGTAGTTAAAGACATACACTTCTTTCCATTCTCATTTGCACACTGAGTAACATATCCTTGAAGGTATATGTCTTGAGGCTCAACAAATTTCTCTTTGAATTCAGAGAATATAAAGCATTCTTTATGGAAAACTTTGTTCCGATCCATTAGGCAATTTAAAATTTTCTTTGCCACTTCCTTCAATCAAGTCTGTAGGATTAGACATTGTATTGATAATAATTTTTATCGGTTTTAACTTAGAGAAAAATATCTTCTCTCAAAATAGTGTGTTGTTCCATTATCTAATATGCAAATTTCTATGATATTTTTCTTTGCTATCATTTTGTTTGAATGATCCATTTCTGTAATCAACATAAACTTTAATCAATATAAGCAATTTAATACTGATATTGCAAACATATAATAATTATACATTAGTTCAGTTTTCAAAACCAATAATTATAACATTTCATTTTTCAGAAACAACATTATTTTAAAACAATTGAAATATGTAATACTTATATAATTGCACTAGATTATAACCCATATTTATAAAAAAAAAAATAAAAGTTTAACTTGTTTAGTACATTAAAAATATATATGATTTAATTTTTTGTATTTTCTAAATTTATAACTTTTATATCTATAAATTTTAAGTGTACAACTACTATATTTGATTTTTACTGTTTAAAAGTGTGGAAACAATAACATACAGTTCATTAAGTCAAAACGTAGATTATAACTATATAATTTAAATTTAAATTATATTTTTTATTAATATTGTTTGTTTTGTTTTGTGTTTAAGATAATGTAATTGTATCTTAATTGTTATATCTAAGATTTTACCCGTAGTATACCGTCTTATATTACTATCGACCCAAACCCGTCATACCATTTAATCCCATTCATGAAATTAAACATGTCTAATGGATTTCACCCGTGGTATATCGTCTCGTATTACTATAGACCCAAACTCGTCCTACCATCTAACCTCGTTCAGTGAAATTAAACATTATTTTGTTATTTTTGTTTTAATAGTACCTTAATTTAAAAATATACAATTCAAATCAATTTAAAAGTTTTCTTTCAAATGGTTATTTAATTTTTATAAAGTTCATATGATATAATATTATAAACCCGTCCTTCCATCTTATCTCGTTCGATGAAATTAAACATTATGTTTTTTTAATAATAAACTTATTAAAAGATTTATAATTCAAATCAATTTAAAGTTCTTTCAAATAATTATTTAATTTTTAAGATTTTTCATATTATAAATATTCTAAACGTTTTTCTGTTAAATATTCTAAATGTTTAATAAATTATAAATAACTATAATTTTTATCTTTAAAAAAAATATAATATTAATAATGTCCTAAAATTTCTCTTTTTTTGAAGTAATTAGAATTTATGAAAATATATTAGATAAGGAAATGCTAATAATTATGAATATTAATTTATTGATAATAATTAATGCTAATGGCATTTCTTGTAAATAAGTTCCAACTCTAGGATTTATTTCACAAAATGGTTGCAAAAATGTATATATAGATTATTGAAGGTTATAGTCCACTACAAGCATTTTAGTTATTCGCATGAGCGGCCTCGTCGAAATCGTTTACAAAGTTGGAAACATCGAGGTACGATGTACCCTCAAATAGTCTCCACTTCAATTGTGATACTATCCTCAGCATAGCGAAATTACATTCCTCCACTCTCTCAAAGTCTTGGAATCTCAATTTTTTTCCACTCCTCTAATGCATGAGGGAGAGTTATTTCTCTCTGGTAACTCTCCCTGGTTGTCAAACCGTGCTTTTAAAGCACGCAACAACTTTGTTGGGTGTTTTCTGTGAGCATAGTCATGCTTAACATTTTCATCGAGATGTATTCTTAAGAATATTATCGCTTTTTCTTTATCTTTTGGAGGCGATAAATTTTCTGATTTAAGGTTTAAGATAAATCTTGAGACTCAAAATAGAGTTTGACATTAGTGGTACATGCTATGTACTTTGAGCCAGTAATTTTGAGAGCCGGAAATTTAAGCTTCTCAATGTTTGTCATTTGTTATCTAAACACAATAATTAAATAAATATTATTAGTATAATGATATTGTTTATTTCATATGAACATTTTATATTAATAATGCAAGCGATTACGAAGAACATAATTGCATAGAAAAGTAAACCGACACTAATGTAAATTTTTCGCGAGTAAATTTCCCAACGAAGATACCATAAATACAAGTAACAATTGCGATTAAGCAAATAATTAAAAATAAGCGAATCCATGAAAACTTAAAAAAAATAAAGAAAATATATGAGGAGAGATATGAATTTTGGGTGAATGAATGAGTGAAAATGAGTGTATTTATAGATTAAAATTACTGTTCACAGCCTTATGAAAAGTGATAAAAAAAATTTCATGACCATTAGCGAAAATATTTAAATAGAAAATCAATCTGTATATTTTAATTATCAATCAATTAAATAAACTAATTTCAGAGAATAGTTTTTTATACAGTTGGCCGAGCCTCCTTATATATTAAACAAAATATAAATTAATTTTTACGACAATACTGTGGTGACAGAGTCATCCACGTTATAACAATAAAACAATTGTGTTGACGAAGTCATCCACATTATATGGGGCTAAGCTGTCCACTGCTATGAGGTAAAAAACATTCATTACTCCAATTAGTTATAAGGGCGACATTCCTCTCGCTATAGCAACGAGCAAATAATAGTATATGAAAAATCACAAGAAAATATTAATATATAAAAAAAATTAAAATTTATTAATATCTTATTCTATTCTTTTCTTTTATTTTCCTCTTTTTCCTCATATTTGTTTTTTCTTTTAACGAGGTGACATACCGTTCAGGATAATACCATATATTTTTCAGAAAACATAGAGTGATTGGTTCTGATTACGTGTTATAATCAATATTTTATTTTATGGTATATATAAATATAAATAAAAGAGAAAAATTTATAGCCGTAGAAAGATCGGGTACTGAATAGTAAAGAGATGAGAGAGACAGAGAGATATATGAGCTTATACTTCTCTTATATTTGAAGTAATGAAATTGTATTTTACAAATGAACGAATTTGTTCGTTTCTATAGACGTAAGAAAGTATAACTACAAGTGACGGTAGACTCCACACAAATTATATTTTACTCGTAATACTTTTATTGTTGACGTTTGATATTGTTGACTTTCATAACAAAAAAAAGATTTTTTCTAGGACAATAAATAATAATTAAAACTAGCCAAACAGAGTCCATTAAAACCATTTAATACACTTTGATATTTTTGGTTCTCTTGATACCTAAACCAATATTGGATTGAAGAAGATACAAACAATTATGTAAATCTATGACTATGAAAATCTTATTGTATACATATATATTTCAAACTTATCAAAAATATTTAGTTATAAACTATGTAGTGCTATCAATAAGCATTGTCTTTCATAACAAATATTTTCCAAGTTGTAGTATTCTCAAATTTCATTGTAAATAAAAAAATATGTAAAAATGGGAGGACCCTTTTATATATTATGATATTGACCCCTTTAGTCACATTTTGCTTTGTGCAAAATGCAAAAATAAGTTAAGAAGCGGATACTAGTCTATAAAATTTTAGATTTTTTAATTTTTTTACTGTTATTGGTTTATGAATCATGTCATTATTATTAATCCACTATTACTGGTGTGTTAAATTTTATTCAAAATCGATTGTTGTTATTCATATTCTTTATTAAGTCAACATATTGCAGTTCAAATAGATATCAAGAACCATACTTAGGTTTTCATTTTTCACTGACAATAGTGCTAACCATGGATTAGTTCACGAATCTAAATAAGCTAAGTAGTGACTACTTGATTCTTTCTTATAAATAAGATCAACACACAAGTTTTCTTGTTTCCCATTAAAGCTAAAGGTAGGCTTTAGAATTGCATTTCTTTAACTCATGATCTCATGTTGTGTAGCTCGTTCCACTAATATTTTGTCTCTTATTTCGCTTTACAATAAATTATTGTGAACTTTTTAGATGATTTAATGGATGTTGAAATATAAGATGACGAAGTTCGAAAGGAAAACACACATGTGAGATATTTTTATATGTACAAATATGTATATTCTTAGTTTAATATAAATATGATCTATAAATGAAAACAGAAGAAAAATATAATAATTTATTTTATTTTGATCTCTATAGTCGATACCAACACTAGTTAAAAGAGAGGCAACATAGGTAGCTCATAAGACGAAATAAGATTTTAATTGAATAAACATTAATCTTTAATCCAAGTATACATGAGCTTCTCAACTATACCTTTTGTTGAAAGGTAAATAGCATCATCTTGTGCGTTCCATATATATAAACCTCCACATCTACCACGAGGAGATCCTTCGTCTCCTTCATATTGCTGTAAATTTTTTATGATATTCCAAATTAGCTCATTTCCACAACATGCATCTGAATCTTGTTGTGAGAAGGAAATGATCATGAAAAATAAAATTATAGGTAGAATCATTAAATTTTAGAAAATGATAGCCTAGATCATCATTCTCGAATTACAATGAACTTTGAGAATACTATGACTAAGAGTAAGATAGTTTTGGAAAACTACAGTATTTTTGTGACATTTAGCTTCATTCAACACAAAATAAAAAACAATAAAAAGCCACAAAAACAAATAGAAGATTTCGTTTTCAATAAAATCGATTTTCATGAAACTTAAACAGAATTGCAAAATACCTATGAATTATATATGTGTATGTCTTACAAATTTATAGAGTTCATTAGTTTCTACCTCACTACAAATGCCCACAATGGTTGCTTTGATTCCTCTCCTTTAATGTTTGTTTATCCTTTTAAGTGTTTGCATTCCATTTGGCAAGCTTATATAGATTGTATTGGCGTTTTGGAACTTTTGTCAAGTTGTCTAAAACCTTTGAAGAATCTACTTTAACTAGAACTTTTTTAACATCTAGGTTTTTTTTTTTTAATTTCCTAACATTAATTTTTGTTTATTTTACTTTTCTAGAAATTAATTTGATGAAATAATTAAACGTTTGCCGCCATTGGTAAAAACAAACCCCCGTTTTTCATTTCTACTCAAATAGAAAAATCCCTAATTCTTCCAAATTTAACGATTATTTCCCTTTAATCAAACTTCTTTTGCTCTTAACGTAGGCAATTTGTTTTTTGACCTGTTATTATAAAGAAAAACAATATATCTTTTTTTTGAAAGAATGTTAAATTTTATTCAATCAAAAAGTCTTTTGTAGAATGAATGCTTCAGTTTTTTGAAGTTATGTTGAGAGGAAATACATAGTGAGCCTAGAGGAGAACTTTTGACTTATTGCTGCCAAGCTTGTCTACGGAATTGGTCGAGTGGAGAACCACAACCTTAGGCCGTCATCATACCAACGGCCTCCCAGATTTTTGATTGAGTTGATCAGGTTGCGAACATTCTTGTCAATGAGATTTATAAGTTGAACATGTGGAGAATTCATTTCACCGTGTCTTCGTGCATTCCTTTCACACCAAAGGTTGTAAAGGGTGCCTTGGAACACATATTTATCAAAAATAGACGAAGTCGTGGGGTGTTTGGTTGTTGAGCAAAGCTACCAATTGGTTCCAGTCCGTGGAGTAGTCATCATGGAGAAGTCGTTGAGCTAGTTCTTTCCAGATTCCGGCTGAGTATGAACAAGCAAAGAACACATGGTCTCTTGTCTCCTCATAGTTGTCACAGAGAAAACATTCAGTCTGTTTTCCTGAGCTCCAATTCTTTATTCGATCATCGGTTGCTAAACGGTTGTGAAGAGCGAGCCATTGTAGAAATGAGTACTTAGGAATGGAGTAGAAGAACCATACCCCCTTGTACTATTCCACCTTCAGGCTTGTGGTTTTAATATTGTTCCAAGTGTGCTTTGTCCTGAAATTTTTCCTGAATTTATCCCCCAAGGATTCCCATAATGAAGTGTCTCTGTTTTCTGCTTCTCTTTCTCGGTGACGGATGGCCTGAATCTCTGTTTTGATGTCATTCAAAACACTCATTATGTGCCTTCTAGCCCGACGTGGCTGCAGTACATCACCAATTGAGATCAATGACTCCTCTAGGACTCGTCACTTCAAGTAACCTACCCAATGGAGACCCATATCTTACCAAAAGGATGTTGATTTGCCATTTCGAACATCCACCTTATACATTGTTTTTGCGATGGCTCTATATTTGAGTAGATTTTTCCACACCAAAAATCTTATATTAGAGTTTTCCTTTATCGACCAGAATGATCTTTTGTCGATTAGGTATTCCAGATCCAAGTAACCCACAAAGAAGGTTGCACTAAAACTACTCTCAAAATCAACTTCAAGCAACTAACCTTATAAGCTTCAAGGAGTGATTATATTCCAAGCCCTATCTCTTGTTTAGGTTTGCATATCACACTCCTAGCTATCTTTGCTCTCTTTAGGTTAAGCTCAGGTCTTGACCACAAGAAACCCGTACAAAATTTCTCAATCGCCTTTATATAACCAGCAAGTAATTGATAAGAAGATATCCAAAAGTTTGAGATACTTACTATGACAGAGTTTATGACATCTAGACGGCTTACATTGGAGAGTGCTCAGACCGTCCAAGAATTTATCTTGGATCATATCTTCTCTATAAGAGGAGCATAATCAGCCTTAGTCATCCGCTTAATAGATGAATAATAGATCTAGCAGTTAATTAGGATTATTAGCGAACCGTTCTAGAAGTCAAATCACTAACCTATAATCAACCAACTCTCGTCTATATTGATTAACTATGCTTAATACATAGGAATCCCAACTATCGTCTGTAAATCCTTAAATACTAAACATGCATTATAAACAGGTTTGATAAGTTCACATAAGCATCTAAACCAGACCTATATGTATCTAGTAGATATTTAAACCCATCTATGATAGTTCCGGTAATAAGCAGCCTATCTGATCTTACCTATCAACTTATAATCAAGTTCTTGGTGATCAATCTAGAAATAGTATTAAGAACAATCAAGATGATGAACTCTAAAGAAAAATCCTAACAGGTTATCGATATATTAATTCATCTAAATCTCTAATGAAAAAACCCTAAACCCAACAAGGTGATTACTCATACATGATTGAAGAAGCACAAACATGTTTAAATTAGAAATAAATAAAGAAAATAAGAAGAGAATAAAGTTAAGAAGGATCTTCTCTAAAGGGAGTTTCACATGGTTTTGCTCCCAAAAACAAAGTAGAAAAGAAGATTAGCCTCTCAAGCTTAGGTCTAAACAATAACCTTTAAGAAAACTATATATAAGTTCTTACAGACGGGCAAACACTTTTTTGAAAATAGGGAAGAGTTCTAAGGCGAATCTGCAAATCTTCAAAACTTCAAAGAGATTCGAAATTGAATTGCCGTCAGATATTGGTGTCGACAGACACCAGGGTTAGTGTCAATCGACACATATACTAATTTTAGTCTCCAGATTACTTTTGCATCATAAGTTCTCGGTTTTACTCTATAATGCTCCATAATCTCCAAATGCATCTCAAACGTGTATAAACTTTAAAAGAACTAAAAAAGACTCTAGAAATAACAAAAGAACTCTAAAACCAATACCTAATTCATAACTAAAAATGGTAAAAATCATGGTATATCAATTTGGTTTACTGGTACTTCATCAATCATGTGCGACAATAAGTTCATGCATATAACAAAGAGATAAGGAGAAAGAGCACATCCTTGTCTCAACTCTCGAGAGCTGTTAAAGAATAAAAAAGACAAATTACTAAATCTGTGGTTTTTTATAATAAAAGTTTTTGTTTAAAAAATTATGGGCCTTTTAATAATTTTATACGAGCTAAGAGTTTATACGAGCTCTCCAACATTTCTCCTGCTCGGCGAGAGGGAGCTTGTTTGTTTTTTGTTGCTTAAGCACCATCCTTTCCTTTACTTTTTAGTTTTTGCCAACATCGTTGTCTCTTAACCTCGACCTATTTGGTCACCTAATCGTCCAAGCTAAACAGAGTTTGCATGATATAGCTTGATTTGTCTCTTCAACTTCAGCAAACTCTGTTTGAAGTCTGTTTCTTCAACTTCAGCAAATCAATCTATATCATGCCAACTATGTTTGACCTATTTGTCTCTTCAACTTCAGTAAACACTGTTTGTGCCCCACATGAAGATTATCAAATATCCTTCAGTTGAAAGAATACTTTGACAGAGCTTGGTTAGTCTTCAAACATGAGGATAAAGCAGAGAAGTAAAATCCAAATATTCTCCACAACATAACAAGTACGAGAACAACTATAAAACAAATGAAAACATAAATAAGAAAAGAAACTTGAGTCACATGACTTGATACTAGCTTAACTTCTATTTCTTTTTCCTCAATGAATGTCCGGCCACAACTGTCGTCCCAATGCTATAATCTTGAAAATATTTTCAAAAAACATTTGGTGAAAATGTCAAAGTAATATGTTGATTACATGAAGGAAAAAAAAAAAAGAGGGTTAGAAGAACATAAACTAAAAGCTAAGTAAGAGTCGGGAAAAGCTAAAACTAACAATAGTCGTGTTCCAAAATAGCCCTATCTTCCATTATAACATCAGAAATAATGTTTCGTATATTATTACAGAAAAGTAGCTCCTCTAACAGTCATACATCTTTCGAAAGATGTGTTATGAAGTCAAACCTCGGATTCATGTTCACCATGATATCTATGTTACGATACTCGTCACATATACACCTATGCACATAAAAGTATAGCCTCTACCCGGTAGTACGTAGGATGTTCTCAAAAGATGTTTGAATGAAAAAGTAACTGAACTTCGGTGACATAGATAACCAAATCAATTTTCTTAACCGCTCTTCATGCAACTACCATATTCCATAAATCAGGGTGTTACACTTTGTTGGTAAAAGGAATCTCTTAATGAAACATGCAATAGTTGATAGAGACGCATCATTCAGCACCCAAAACATATAACCTGACTATGCGACAAATTTAAGCTAGTGTGAGTTGAGAGAAGGCTATGTTCGCCATACATAATACCTTGTGAGTTAAGTTGCCTCTGCACGGGAGTAATCTATTGTTGTCAACAGATAAACCTCCGTTATGGGTTATTGTTAAAAGTTTTTACTTGTTAAATTGGAGATTCTGGGAGAAGGAGAGAGAAGAATATCAACCATATAATACATAATGGGAAAAACACATTTTTAACCTTCAAAGTGGTACTGGTAGCATTTTAAATCCTGAGATATTTACACTAGCACTATAAACCTCCAAACTAATTTTACTAACACTTAAAACCTCCAAACTAATTTTTCTATTTGTTTCGCCATAAAAGATAACGGAACCGTAACACCCATCAATGAAAAATTAAACGTATTTTGTTTAACGAAATAATTTTACTTTTTGAGGTTAATAATATTTGTGTCCCGTCTATCAAACTATTTTTACTTTGAACGTGAAAAAAATAGTTTAACTTTTTTGACTTTAAAAATAATTTTATTTTACTTTTTGACATTACATACTTTTATTTTTTGACGTCAAAAAAAGGAGAAAAACACATTTTACTTTTCTGTTGACGGGAGTTATTGTTTTGTTATCTTTTAGGGAGATCCAAACTGAAAATTTATTTTGAGGTTTACAGTATTCGTAAAATAAGTTTCAAGGTTTATAGTAAAACTTGTTTTTTAGTTTTTTTAACATCAATAAGTAAAACTGTTTCGAATGACGGGACAAAAAAAACTATTTAACGTCAAAATGTAAAACTGTATCATTTTTTTAACGTCAAAATGTAAAAGTAGATCATTTTTTACATCAAAAATAAAAATATTTTGATTGACGGGACACACAAATATTATTTCACGTCAAAAAGTAAAACTATTTCGTGAAAAAAAAACTTGTTTTATTTTTACAGGAGAAACTTTTCTGTTATCTTTTAGGGCTACATAAAGAGAAAACTTAAGATGGAGGTTTAAAGTGTTAGTAAAATTAGTTTGGAGGTTTTTTTTTTTTAACATCTGACTTTATTATATTGTAAATGGATAGTACAAATAATTCAGTAACCATCTAGGCGGTACATTAAAGATTTGATACAAATTGGGCATTGACGCTGCGAAACGTGATAGTTGTGACATGACCGATCGATGAATAAGGTAACTTAGCCATCCAAAACCGAATGTCATATAGCATGGTATCAAGGAGATGATGATCTTCAATCTTGTTAATTAGATTTTTTAGCTCCAAGTTGTCTCCTTCAAACCAAAAGTACCGATAACCATGAATCCAAACCATTTGTAGAGCGTGTAGAAATCCCAAGACCTCCGCTTGTAAGGCTGAATATGATTGTTGTGCTAGTGAAAATATGTCAAGGTTTAAAGTGCTACCCACTACCACTTTGAAGATTAAAAACATGATTTTCCCAATATATAATGTTGACTTTTTACGAGCTTAAATTTGCATAGTCAATGATGAAGTGTTATAAGCCATTTTCCAAATCAAATCCAAATCAAAAATTTTAAAGTTTTGCTAATTTTTGTCCAAAACACCATTTTCAAAATCACCGCAGGTAATTGTCGTATATGCACAGATAGTATCATAGTTGAGGAATAATCTTTTTATGTAAATATAATATGACATTTATTTGTTTGCAACATTTTAATACAAAATTAAAGGAATAATTAATCTTAATTTTTTATAAACATTTTCTTAATTAGCTTTGATAACATTATTTATTTATAAACTTTAACACATTGCACACATATAAACCCCCTACATTATTTAAAGTTTACATATGTTAAAGAGTCTCAAAAATACTTATTAAAAACTAAATCTTTCTGCATTTCATTTACTTTTTGAGTTAATATAATTAAAATTTTATTTATGGTGAGTATATGTGTCTATATAATATATAATTTATTATTGGTAATATTTATATATATGGTAAAGTAAAAAATGAATCTAACTAGAGAGTCAATACATGTCTTCTCATCTTTGGTAACTTTATTTATTAATTTTAGAAGTTAAACACATTGCTATCATTTATCTTATGTTAAAAAGGTAATATAATAAATCCATTTATTATTTAAAAAATTTAATATGTTAAAAAGTATCAAAACTAATTTTTCTTTTTGATATCACTATTATATTTACCTTATTGTATAAGAAAACAAATCATTTATCCCTGATATATATCTGATATCTTAAACTTATGCTCATATTTATACAAAACACCATTTGAAAAAGCGCGGGTAGTTATTGTATATGCGGGTATTCACCTAGTTAAAACCTTTTTTTTAAAATTTGTCAACAGCTTAAACCGTTATTTTAAAAAAAACCGTTAGTTAAAAAAAAATCAATCTAAGTCAACAGAATAATTTTTGGAAGTTAAATTAAAACGAGCTTATATCTAAAATGGGCATTTTAAAAAAGTTTCTTTCAAAAGAGGTATTTTCTACAGTAGGATTCAACAGTAGCAACTTATTGACTCGATTCTGACGATTTTGACCTTGGTATGAAAGCAGGAAACAAATATAATATCTAGAACTTCTCAATTATCAGTATGGAAATGGTACAGAGTCTAAACATTAGTAAAAACTATACCCTAGTTTGGGATTTAGGAACCCAAACAATTCAATTTACAGTATGTAAATGTTAGACAAGCTGGTAAAGTATTCCAAAACCTTTTGAGACCCATAGTTGCGTTCTTAGTAGAGAAGAGAGTGTCAAAAACCGTTGAAGATTATAATATTTTACATTATATGAAGATGAAAATACAAATTACCGATGATAAACGATGGACTAAAGACGACAAATGTTACATAATGTAAAACAGAACAGCCGAAATTGGAAACAATAATGATGCAGATGAGAAAATTTGTGAACTAAGAGAATTGCAGTTTCAGTGGAGAAGATGACTCCAGTGAATGAGGAGAAAGATGACTTTTCACGTAATGATAGTACCAGTTTTCGAATGCCGAGTCAAAAGTGCCTAAAAGCAAATACATTTGTAAGACAAATGCCTTATTTGAAATTAACTCAATTAAAACCGGCCCGCTCCATTTCCTTTGTGAGTCTACTACATAAACTCCCTTTGATACCATCTTAGCAACACAACAAATCTAGATATCTCTTCTCTTCTTCAAAAGTGAGATCTGCAACGTTCTCTTTTGCTCTCTTATCTATTCCTCCTAAGGATCGCCTTTCAAAAGTAAGATTATCGTTTTCTGTATATTGATTCTTCTGGTAATGAAATAAATGGGGTTTCTACTATGAAATATTTGATACTTGTTGTATTTTTTCTGTTATTTTCTGATTTTTTTTTTTTTTTGAATATCTGGAAGTTCAAACCAAAAGCCCTACATC
>Ga0041059_1002156_pt1 | contig 15011 bp, 11 predicted proteins | sample AraColnosormetaG_FD_56232 | JGI IMG/M metagenome (GOLD analysis project Ga0041059, IMG submission 56232) | Arabidopsis roots microbial communities from North Carolina, USA - Col MF nosort | ecosystem: Host-associated > Plants > Roots > Unclassified | place: USA: North Carolina | collected...
AAAAAAAAAAAAAAAAAAAAAAGAGTAATAAAGTGAGAGACATGAAATAAATAAATGAGAGAATGAATGAGAATTCTCATTCTCTTTTGTAAGTTGGAACGTGAACAGAAGGGTAGTTGGATTGTGAAATCAGTCTCTTCGGTACTAACTTTCAATTTAATAATTTAAGAAATTTAGTGCAATCAAGATTAACGTAAAAGTTGACCACATACACAAAAAAAAAGTAGATAACTTGAACAACATACTATGTAACGAACAGCTCATGGTTGGAGACATCGGACCGTCATTTTTCTTATGATCATCAAAATTATACCTTGCTTCTTTTTTTCAATTGTTCATAATAACTCTGGTTTTGCAGAAGAAATAAAACTTTTAATTTGGCGTTTAACTGATTTAAATGTGTTAGAAAAAACGTGGATGTGAAAATTTGGGAACAGATGACGAGATTACCGTTTTTAACGTTATTGAACGATTTATATGATATAGCGGTTAGGAACATCTATTATATATATAATTGCATAACATTTTTAATTGATTGATAAATAATATCATAACTGATAGTCATAAAATTACTAAAATAAATACAATATTTCTTTTATAAAAATAGAAACCAAAACATATATTATGAAAGGCTGAAATTTTATGCTAAATACATAGTAGTATAAATTATTAAAATATATTTTAAATAAGCGTGAAACATTTTTTATGTATAGATCTCTTCTCTTATTACATATATCAAATATACAAGATTTTGATATCATAATATTATATAGAAAATATTAAATTTTCGTTACAAAAAGTATATTTTGATATTTTTATAAATTTTGTTAATTACTAACACACAAATGCTTGAAAGAATGAGCATAAAATTTAAAACGAATTAAAATGTTATAAAATGCTAAAACGGTTTGTATTCTCGTATCACACATGTATAAAACTATAGCGTTTAGAAATGGTTGCAGGTTTGCAAACGATTTGGAAACAACCAATCATCCCTAGCTTTTCATCTATTTAATAACTAAAAAAATTGCATCCTCATGGCAGCGAGAGAATCGAACATAGAGAAAAGGACATGTTGTGGTTCTTAGTTACATGTCATACATATGTAACGGTGATTTGTTTTTTCCCAACAAATGGACACACAAAAAAAGTTCTAACATGTTTTCTAACACAAGAATTCTAAAATCTTAGGTCCGAAAAATTTACACAATAGGGACCGTAACATTAAACAATCTATTCTGTAAATAGAAATTCGAATCCCAAAATATATTTTTGTTAAAAAATGTTTGAATAATCATCCATGTTCATAAAAGTGGACACTTTTTGTTTGTTTGTTAATGTGGCGACTTGCATTTTAACAACACTACAAATTATACTAAACTATTTCTCGCTATAAGAATATCATTTAGTAACGAAATATTATTACCAAATAGCTCATATGAATTAAAACTAATTACGCACCCTATAATCTATAGACGTTGCTGCATACATGCAAAACACTAATCCCCCATTACAAGCTTTAGTTATGTATATTAGGCCTAATTTATATTCCAATTCTATATATAATATATGCATGGATCGTTCCTCAAAGCAGTTGCAAGAAAAAATCTAACTAAAAAATTATTGTAATAACCTAGTGGCTCTTACGATTGATTAATAAGTCATCTACGTACCCGGTCAATAACCCTCAAATTAGTGTCTAATTAATAGAGTATGTTATACGTTTTAAAAAATAATTTTGATACCACCCAACTACCTATTTTATACTAATTAATTAACTTAGATTTATTATCCCATAATTTATTTATCTATCTTTTTCTATAATTTCATGCATGCAAATTACTAGATTTGAATATATAGATAAAATTAGGAAAAGTCAGTAGGCTAAGAGTTCCGATCATTATCAAGAAATTCAAACACAAAATATAAGTTGTTTCTTTGTTTTTTTTAAGAAAACATAAAGAGCATCAACTCAATTTCCACACAAAAAATCTAATTCACAAAGTAAACACCTAACACAACATTATTATAGCCCATGAAAGCTAAACTAAATAAGTAATTCATATACTACAAAGAAATAAAAAGGTGGGAATCGATAAGAATACAATACAATACAACTCATGGTGATGGTGATAGCATTGTGGGGGCTTTTAGTTGTAAAGTTATGACTCAAAACACGCTTTGTGATTTTTATATCTATTTATTTTATGTATTAATGATGGATCGTCATGTGCTTCGTATCCTCCTTCGACTCTCCTCCATTATTACATCTTTTATTTCATCTCATCTTTTTTTAATTATTTTGAGAGTATTATGTTAAACTTCTCACAACATTCATTTATCGCCTACACCTGTATATATATTCACGAATCCTAACTGTACATTATAGATTTTAAGAAAATAAACTAAGTGAAGCCGTAGTTTTTAGACATTTTGAAACCCTAGAGCCATTAAGAATTTAAGACTGTGCCACGACTCACGAGGCCCACGACTACCATATATTGCATATCTAGAAAACCTCATTTGTTTTTACGTGCCTAACTACTATTGTGAAACTCATACGTTGAATGAATGAATATATCAGAATTAATATGGTTTAGTTCCTATACGGCTATACACCTAGATATTCGGGATTTATTTAATCTGCTGTGTTGACAAAAAAGAAAATTTTTGTTGTGTACAAGAGATTTATAACTTGTTTTTTTTTTTGAGTTATATTTTAGAGTTTAACGCTACTTTGATTTGAATGAATATGTTCAGACTTGCCCTTTTTAATGTATCATTCTTTTGTTTGAACAACTGATGCCAAATAATGTAGTTGATTTCGAAAACGATTCGAAATGCACACTTGTAAAATCTCTATTACTGTATATAATATTCTTTATAAGGTTTACAAAAAAATAAAAATAAAAATAATAATATTTCTAACAACATAAAGAAAGGCACTAAACCCAAACTTACACATCTAAACATCATCTATATGGGACCGACCATAATCATTTTTGTCTTTGATCACATCAGTTTCTAAAAGTCGCATCAGACTCACATGCAATCGAATTCTACCTCTCCTCGCGGCTTCTTTAATCATATCACAAAAGATGGAATAGTACTTTACTTTCTATCATTTGTTCCTTTCTAGGTTGGTCCCAAATAGACTTATCTACTAGGCCTATAGATATATTAAGTGGCAGCAAAGTTTAGGAGAAAGCCTGATAACCATAATCTCGGGCTTTTAAAATCTTAGCCCAAGATTTACGACAATGTGAAGGGAAGAAAGCTACAACGAGAAACAGGAGGAGAGTCTTTTGTCAAGAATCCTCAAGACAACTAGGTCTTAGTACGAATGTAAGCTTCTGACTTCAATAGGGTGAACAAATAACCATAACATACGACACCAAACAAATTTTTTTATGAACCAATTGATTTTACTAGTTTCAAACATAAAATCAGATGTAAATAATACATTGCTGTCCACATATTTTGGTGTATCCAAAACAAACCGAAATTTTCATCAAAGCCAAGAAAATCAAACGGTATTACCATAACCAAAAAAAAAACCTTAAAAAAGTAAAAAACAAACAAAATCTTAAACCATTTTACACCTAGTGTCCCATAAGTAGGCTCCAAAACCATTTTATTAGAATTTTCCTTAAAAATATGCGAGACCTGACCGGAAAATTCATCAAATATAAGATACTCATCCAACAAGTTCTGATTTAACACACACGAGTAACCAAGAATAGACTCCAACGTAACGCCAAAAGAACAATAGCAAGCAAACAGATAAATGGTATATATGACCCAATCCAGTAGGAAGATTCTATTCCAATTCGTTGTTAGAGATCAAATATTCCCTCAGAAAAAGCCAGAAAAGTAGAACTTTTGTCAGTCACACAAGCGTCAAATATCACAAGATGCCAAAATTCAGAGACAACTAACTCAAAAGTAGAAACAGAAGTCAACAAATAAGCATAAGTAGAAATAAAACTGATACTAAAACTCATACAAAGTTGAAGAACATATGAATACTAGTAAAACATAAGGAAATAGGGGAAATATAGCAGTCAAGTGATATTATCCCTACAGACTGACCTAAAACAACATTGATGTAGCAAATGAGGTTCAAATATCACAAACACAAAGCATAAATAAGAGTTTTTTAAAAGTTTTTGGTCATAAACCTAAGCAAGTTTACATTCTCAAATCTGAGTCAAGTCAATAGCAAGACCTAGATGCTTCAATCGTCGTCTTCTGCCTCCTGCAAAGCAAAAATCCAAAGAAGACCAATGTCAAACATCAAAATAGATGTAAAACATACCAAAAACAATAGAGTTCAAGTCTCAGTCAAAACCTCTTCGCTTACTGCTTCATCAACTTCAGACTTGGATTTGTCAGAGTCATCCTCTTCTCTATTGGTTCCACTAGCCTAAACAACATTCACACAATAATAAGTCTGTTTAGCAACAGCATAAGAAGAAGACCCAAAAGAACAATCTCTCTATACAGTGTGAGAGTTTATACCAGTTTCAAGTTGTACTGTTGCACATTCTTAATATATTCAGTCTTTCTGCTCTCAGCCTTAGCGACGTAAGGAGCTTTATCCTGTAATTACAGATTCAAACAAGCACAAAGTTTTAAATACAGATCTACAAAAACCTTATTCCCCAAATCAAGCATTTCAATGGCTACTATTATTATGACTTACTTCATCAGTCATTGCCTTCCATCTAGCTCCAGCAGCCTTACCAACCTGATTAGACAAACCAATCCGATAATTAAACCAACCTAAACCAGTTTTCAGATTACAGATCTGAGAAATTTTTCCAGAAATTTCGGAGAAATATATACTCACAGTAGCGACGGATTTGTTATTAGGATTCGCTAGGTTAAACTCTTTTCGGAAATCCTCACTAAGATCCAACAACAATCAGTTTAAAATTTGATTAGAATCGAAAAATCAATTCGAAAATTTGAAAATCGGAGGAAGATTCGTGAAATTACAGGAAGACGAAGAAAGCACTTGGAGGTCTCTTAGGTTGATTTGGATCCTTCTTCGTCTTCTTCCCAGCCTTTCTACCTCTGGTTTTGAGTCTAATAAATCGAAAAACGAAGAAATCAGATTTTGAAGATGCGAAAACAAATCTGGATCTCAGAGTCGGAGAAGAAACCAAACCTCTGATCAGTGCTCGTTGCTTCAGCTTTGGATTCGCCGCCTTTCATGTCGAAGTTTCTGCAATTGAAGAATGACAAAGAAACGAAGAAGAAGAAGAAGATCGTTAGAGAATTGTTTGACTCGGACTGAGTTTGGGGAAAACGGTAGGAGCGAGTTTTTACCTTTAGGTTTTTTTTTTTTGTTTGACGAGAGAGCGTATGAGTGAGTAATAGGATTTTTTTTTTGGGGGGGCTTTAGATGCGATATTATAATAATAAAATAATATCTATTTTTAAAATAAAGGCGACTTGAAATTTTGCACTGTGGCGGGATTTTTTCGTGAAGGAGCGAAATAATTTGACACGTATGGGAAAGAAGAGCAACGGACGGAATAATGGATTGTGCTCTTCAAATCCTGACCGTCCATTTGACACGTGTACCTGAGCTTGCAGATCTCGCCCTTAATTACATTCATAAAGTTCTTCACCAATTGACGCATTTGCTTTCTAATAAACCCCAAATATTGTTTGACCAGAAGAGAGAAAGATAGGAAAACTCGAACCGGGTTTGACCAGATCAATTAGATTTAACCGGTACCGGTTATTTACATTTTTTTTCCCCTGTAAAATATTCCCCTCCCCTCTTTTCTCTCATCGCTCGCTGCCTTTCTCTTTCACAGTCAGCGCTCTTGAACGGAGAATCTCAGTCGCGCCGTCAACTTTTTGTTGAGAAGAGATATCATCTGTTTTCGATCCAAAGAATAGAAAGCTTGGATTCCGAAATCTCCCTTTTTGCTTCCCCAATTCGTTTTCCTTTACAAGCTCGGCGCTTGATCTCGCTATCTCTCAGGTAGGATCGAGCTATATACAACAGTTTCTCAATTTTACTAGATATAATTGCTTTAGATTTTCAAGTGCTCTTGCGTTTCTGGGGTTTTGTTAAGATTGGAGTTTTTGTTTCTTATTCTCGAAATCTGTTGATTGATTCGTTTGATCCATCAATGTTTGTTTAGAAATTCAAAAAGCATGCAAATTTGCAGATTCTTTGTTTGCCTTGTGCGAATTCTATTTCCGTATTCCGTATCGAAACTAAAACCCTGACTAGGTTATGTTTCAAGTGTGTTTTTTAGTTTTCTATTTGAGGGATATTTTAACTAACTCCATAAGTTTGGGGTTTTGTGAACAGCCAAAAGTCTTTTCTTTCGTGACATCAGTTTCTTGGTAAAGGAATTCGATTTCTTCACCTAATAGAGAATTTATTTTAGAACTTTGGACTGATATGTTGAACATTGATGCTGATTTGGCAGAAATGGATCGTTTGATATGATACGTATCTACATTTGTAGAACTGATTTTTTCACCTAGAATTTGCAGCAAGTAAGACTAGAATGAATAAAGGGGAAGCTTGTATTATTTGTTGTTAAATGAGTTGTTCAAAGAGCTTTGTTTGATATCATTGTTGCTTCTTTGTTACATGTGGATAGTTTAGGATGCTACTTGTTAAGTAGTAAGTACTGTTAAGGTGTGTAGAACTTATATTTCACTGTGAAACGTTGGAGTAGGTTGCCGTTTGTGCCGTTAGTATATCTTGTTTTCGCCTTTTACTGACAAGACTTATGAATGTTTTGCTTTCCCGTAGAGAGCTGAGAGCTGAGGATATTGGAAATTTGGAAGGTGGAATCTCAAATGGCTGAACTTCCTGGTCAAATAAGACATATAGGCGGTCGAATGAGTCAACTGCTAGAGCAGATATATGGGTTTTCGAGAAGATCTTTGTTTCGGGTCATATCTATGGGTCCTATACCTTGTCATATTGCCTTTATCATGGATGGAAATCGGAGATATGCAAAGAAGTGTGGTCTTTTAGATGGGTCTGGTCACAAAGCGGGGTTTTCTGCGCTTATGTCGATGCTGCAATACTGCTACGAGCTGGGTATCAAGTATGTAACGATATACGCATTTAGCATAGATAATTTTAGAAGAAAACCTGAGGAGGTTGAGTCTGTAATGGATTTGATGCTGGAAAAGATAAAGTCTTTGCTTGAAAAAGAGAGTATTGTGCATCAGTATGGGATTCGGGTCTATTTTATCGGTAACTTAGCGCTTCTAAATGACCAAGTGAGAGCTGCTGCAGAAAAAGTCATGAAAGCCACAGCTAAGAATAGTCGGGTAGTGCTTCTCATTTGCATTGCCTATAACTCGACAGATGAGATCGTACAAGCTGTCAAGAAATCTTGTATTAACAAGTCAGACAATATTGAAGCATCTAATTATAAACACGAGGATAGCGATAGTGATATAGAAGGAACAGATATGGAGAACCAAGAGAAGAAGATACAGTTGGTGGATATTGAGGAGAATATGCAGATGAGCGTGGCGCCGAATCCTGATATACTCATCAGGAGTTCAGGAGAGACGAGGCTGAGCAATTTTCTCTTATGGCAAACAGGTAATACCCAGCTCTGCTCTCCGGCTGCTCTGTGGCCTGAGATTGGTTTGAGGCATCTGCTCTGGGCTATATTGAACTTCCAAAGAAATCATTCATACTTGGAAAAGAGGAAGAAACAATTATGATTGTCTTGAAAGGAGACTAGTGAAGGATATACAAAAGCTCTCTTCTCTATTTGGCTTTGTAATGTGATGTGATGCTCTTGTGGTATACTATCAAAAGGAAACTTGGGATTACATAGAACAAGCAATGTATTTTACACACGAACTCATTTGAGTTTTTCTTTATGAATCCTTAACCAAAACTCCAAAAGTCCTCTCTAAAGACATCTTACTTCCTGTTCTGTCTTGTAAGATCCAGAATCTTAACATTTGTGTTTCACGAGTGTTTTTTTCTCAAACCAAAATTAAACCAATAAATTTAGTTCGTTAATGGTTCAGATTGATTGCATATATCATGGAATTTCGGTTTAGCGATATTAAAACAAGGAAAACCGGGATTGGTATCCAAAACCGTACCGGGCGTCAAGTCTGGTTCGGTAGGTTAGAGTACACGCTTGTGGCGAACTTGCAATTGGAAACCTAAAAAGTCGCGACTATGCTCTCTGCAAAGATGGTTCTACTTTTGGCTTAAAGAGCAATGTTTTCGAGTCTTTGCCATGGCGGGTTTCATTAAACGCAAAGGCAACGTATTTTTTCATTCTCAAGCCTTAGCTGCTGTCTACTCCAAGGTGGGTCATTCCTCCTCTTTGGATTCTTTCGTTTAGTAGATTCATTTCTCTGGGGCAATTGATCGAACACTTAATCTGCTGGTTTCTTCTTGTCTCTAGTTGCAGAGAAGTAATTGCACGCTTGCTGAGGGATTCATGGAGAAGTGTTCTAGCATTCGTCAAGTTATTGATGAAGATATAAATTCAGGTGCTTTTTTCTTTTTGTGATACTTCCTAAGCTGGTTTGGATGTAATTACATGTTCTAAGTTAAAGGTTGTTCCTTTTTTTTTCTGGTATTGATTGATTTTATCAGTTGATACATCTAAGTGGAAGAAGGTACGAGCAAGTGATGCTGGAATTAAAAATTCAATGATCCCTGAATCCTCTATGAATGTCTTGAGACTCCTTAGACGTCAAGGTTTGTGTTTTTGTATGTTTTAGGTTTACTGTTAGCATTGATGTAGAAGTATTAGAGGAAGCTGAACTATTTGTTTTTCTGGTCTTAGGTTTCGATGCATACCTTGTTGGTGGATGTGTAAGGGATTTAATACTGAATAGAGTGCCAAAAGACTATGATGTGATCACTACAGCTGATCTTAAGCAGGTTTAGTGGATTGATTTTCTGATTATGTTACCTTGTTCAAGACCTTATGTTTTGATTATTGCTTCACGCATCTAGTTTGTTTTTATAGATCCGGCGGCTGTTTCATCGTGCTCAGGTTATTGGGAAACGGTTTCCTATTTGTCATGTTTGGATGGGAGGTTCGATAATTGAGGTCAGTTTTCTTCCTAATGTTAGAGTTGTGTTATTTGTCTTCTGTTTTAGGCTTGTATATGGTTTGGGTATTTCTTGACACTCCTCTTATAGGTGTCCAGTTTTGATACCGTGGCACACAGTGACAGTGATTTGGAGAAGTCTAAAGAGAAATCTGGTGTCTCACTGGATACCAAGGCAAACAAGAATAACAGCCTCTTCAAAATGTATTCTGGTTGGGACATTAAAGACTGCAAACGCTGGAGGAATAGCTTGCAGCGGGATTTCACTATTAACAGGTGGAGTTTCTGGAAACATTTACTTGTACCAAAAGGGACTATTGTATGTTTTGACTGCATCAATCACACCCACTTACTTGTGGTATTAAATCTTGGTGCAGCTTGTTCTATAATCCCTTTGATTTTACAATTTATGACTACGCCAATGGAATGGAAGACTTGACGGATCTTAAGGTGACTAACTGAGCTTACTTTTTCTGGTTACATCTATAGTATTTCTTATGTTATTAACCATTCTTCGCTAATTCAAATGCAGCTTCGTACACTTGTCCCTGCACATTTATCATTCAAGGAAGATTGTGGTATGCTTATTAATTGTCCTCACGGCATTGTATCTAGACACAGTACTTTATGTAGTTTAAAGTTCTAACTATTTTGTCATGGTTTTCTCCAAATACAGCTAGAATTCTTAGGGGGTTAAGAATTGCAGCACGATTGGGTCTATCATTGTCAAAGGATGTTAAGACTGCAATACCTGAATTTGTATCTTCCGTTGCAAATCTGGACCAGGTACATTGACTGCTTGAACTTGGATACTTGGAATCACTTCCTTTATGTTAAATGTCCATGGTCTCAGCTATTAAAATCATGCTCTGTCTTTGCTCAGTTTAGATTAATCATGGAAATGAATTATATGCTTGCGTATGGAGCTGCTGCGCCGTCCATCCTTCTTCTCATGAAGTTCAAACTACTTCATGTGTTACTTCCTTTTCAGGTATACCCATTTGCTTAATCTTCAACTCTCTCTCTCTCTCTCTCTTTCTTTTTAACACTTTAAACTTGGATGAATTTGAATTTCAGGCAGCTTACCTGGATCAAGCTAGTAAAACATCTCTATCAAGTTCCTTGATGCTAGTGGTACGTGATATCTTCTTGCAAGGAGCATTTTCAGTGAACCCATTTTGACATTTCTGCGTTTGGTTTATGGTTTATTTTAGAGGTTATTCTCCAATATGGATAAATTGGTTTCCTGCGATCAACCTGCTGACCCCAAACTATGGTGCGTTATTTCTTTATATCAATAGGAATATGGATCTTCTCTTCAATGAGTTCTGGTTAATGTCCTGATTTGTTTTACACAGGATTGCAGTGTTGGCTTTTCACATTGCACTAGTGCGTAACCCCCAAGAGGCTATTGTGGTGCGCGCTTTTGCTGCTTTGCTCTACCATGGAAACTGGAGCAAAGCTGTCGAATTTGCTAGAGAACATGAAACTTCAGTGATCGGATACGCTCCTGAGGTATCTAAATCTTCGAGAAAGAGATCTGATGAAGATCTTGCAGAAGCAGTTTCAGAATTCACATGTCTATTAAAAGATACTCAATACGTTCTGACTGATAAAGAGGCTCTCCGGGAAGCCCTATACCTATACCCGGATTTCAAATTCTCTGGTTTGGTAAGTACAAACAATGTGCATATTACTATTCAGTGTACAAAGATTTATTGTTTTAAGACATATATACGCAGTTTAAGTTTGCTAATCTATGTTTGGTCTTGTGCTCAAATCAAACTAGCCCAGATATCTGCTTCACCTTTTCTTAATCTAGCAGTTAACGCTATAATTGATTGATGTGGTTTCTCAGGTGTTTATACCGAAGAAAAAGGGGAGAGATGTAGCAGAAGGGTTTATGAGATTGAGTGATGTGGAATCATATGAAAGCCAAAAAGAGGGATTCTCTATCGACTATGTCTTGCTTGGGAAGGGAAATCCATGCGAAGTAAGATTTGTTCTTGGCAAAATCATTCTGGACACCATCACAGAAGGTACCGTCATCGAACCTCTAAACTCTGTCAAGAAGAAGCAGAGCACCAGAAATCATATTGTTCCAGCGGCTTGCTTGGAGAAGAAGGATGAGTTGTTCGTTTCTAAATCGTCAAAAGAGGATAACAACAATCAAACTCCAGTCCATGACTCAAATGCATCATCTGTTCTAAAGATTTTGAAGAGGACGAGAGAAGACAGTGAGCAGAACAATGACCAAGAGACCGAGGTATGTCCAAGAACCCCCTCTGGTCCAGCAAAGAATCAAGATCAGTCTGTAGTTCAAATGCTTAAAAGACGGCGTAGCAAAGAAGCACCAGTCTCTGAGCCGCCTAAGCAAAAGACTTCAAAGAGGTCGAGATCAGATGACCAAGAGGCGGTTGGAAGTCTCTCTGTTCCAGCAAAGATTCAGCATCAGAGTAACAAGCATGACACAAATGCACCGATCTGTGAGCTACCTAAGCAAAAGACTTCAAAGAACCATTCGAAGGAGTCACGAAAAGTGAAACACAACGACTTGCCTGTGAAGGAGATTAAAGAAGCAAAACAAGGCTTTGTTTCTGACAAATCTATGAGTGATCTTCTACAAGTTCTTGAGAAATCAAGTCAGCAAGTGTCTAGCAAAGAGGAGAACAACTCTTTATCATCAGAGAAGACGAATAGACCGAGAAAACTCTCAAGTCTCTTCAGGTGAAATGGTTACCTTATTGGTGTTTAGGGGCCTTAAGTCAAGGTGGAGACCTTCGTGACAAAGCATAAGGTCTCCCTTCAGTCACGGTCTCACTTCACAATTTTTAGGTACGACATGTAGTAGTAACTTGAACCAATTTGTTTCATTTTGTTTTTTATTTGGTCACTGGTAGAGAGAAATTTTGGCCCTGAGTAAATGATATATTTATTTGTATGTTTTTTTCATTTAGATTCAAATAGTTTTCTTCGTTTTTCTGCAGATGACATTAGTTTGTTTCTTTATCAGAAGCCGAAACTATTCCCTTATTACTAAAAGGAAAGTACAAATTGAAAAATAGACAAATTTGGCTTCAATTTCAATTTTGGATTTTGTACGTCAACATTAAGGATAATTTGGTTAACTTAATCTATTAAAGCTTATAGGATCTGCATTTTTAATTTTGGGTGGGTTTGGAGTAATGGTCTCTTAATCACGGATTCAAGTACCTAATCGGATTTAGCATCCAAAGTAGACAATCTTAACCGTTCAACAATAATTAGTATCTCTACTTCATTTTGGTATCTAAATATGAGCATATTTCATCCCAAAGAGAATTATAATCACAAAAAAATATTTCAAAAAAACACTTATAATCACAAAAAGAATTACATCACTTTTACTATTTTACATTTTTGTTACTACTTTACTTATATTTATATTACATACACATTTACTAATTAATACACATATTTAAACACAATAAAACACATTATTCTAAATACTAAATAACAACCAACTAATAAAAAGTCTCAATCATTATTTATAAAAAGTTTTTTAAAAATGTATTTTATAAATTTACAATATAAAATATAACCAAATACTTAATTAAAAACCCATATAAAACCGAGGCCCGCTGTAAATCGCGGGTTAAAACCTAGTTATTACAAAAGTCCTTGACATATAACAAATATCGTTTGAACTGACAGGAAATAAACACAAACACAGAGATGATCCAGGATATCGAAGTCTTTCGATCTCAATAAATCCGTTTCCTGACCATAGACATGTCTCCAGACTGTCCATATATGAAATAACAGTGACAACTTTATATGACAGCAATTCACAACAGTTTATTAGTCTTTTATTAAAAAAACAAAAACAGTCTATTAATAAAATGTAAAAATTAGATTAAGACCAAAGAGATTCATGCTGCTTCAATCTGCTAATGCAGCTAAGTACCAGTTTACTAGTTCAACATTATATCGCGCTCTGGGGCTACGATCGAGTTTAGAATTAAAATCTCGAAGACACTGATAAGAACAAATAGCTATCCCATTAGACAACTTTAAATATACAGTACTCGAGCAGCGGTTGTCACAGTTGTGGCACATCAGTCGAGTGTTACTACTGTTGCAAATAACTTTTATACTCAAGTTTCCGAAAAGCAACGTGTAGCCTGGCATCATATAAGCGGACCACCCAAATACACAACTGCGGTGGATAGTGATGTAAGGTTTGCTGCATGTGTAGAACCATTCCCTTGGATCTAGTATCCCCTCGCAGACTTCACACCAGTATGTTTGATCTGAGACTTCTCCGTAACAAAGGGAGAAAGGAACTGCATCATATTTGTTGTGTAGCTTATCTGGAATGGTGGCACACTCATAACATAGAAAAACTTTGCATAGAGTACACTGTAGATAGTATGACGAGGTTGAGCCTGTGTGATTGCAACCATTACATAGTCTCGTATCATAGTTATGGATAGGGAGGAATAAGGGATGTTCATGACTTTTGTGGGTGAAACAATCAGGAACTAAGATGCATCTAACATCTACCTGGAACCTTTTTTGCTGGTAAATACGCGTACATCTCTTTTTGGAGCACTTGTACACAAAACCAACGGTCACTCGCTCGCAAACTGAACAATTTGAGGAATCCCATGCGTTTAGTGGAACCGGGTCTAGGAAAAGAGGGTGATTATGCAATCCATGATCTAGTTTCCGAGGAAGATTGGCACATACCTCATGGAGAACATAATCACATTGAAAGCAGTTGTAGAAATGGCGAGAGTCGACATGAAGGACACACGCTTGACATTGCTTATCCATGTCTCGAACACGGTCATACTTCTCAAGCTTCAGATGATGATCATGACAAAAGTACTTAATCAAATCATCACCAACTTTTTTGAATGGTGCAACATCTTCGGTTTCGTCAAACTCTTCAGGTTCCCATTCGAGTTCTCTCCCATCCCATACATTTTTATGTGTTGCACACTTGGAATGGACTACAAAAGAGCAATCATCATGATTGCACGTATACTGGCCATAGTTGATATCAACTGTCTCGTAGCAAAGACGACACAACGATGAAGTTGAGGGTGAAAGAAAAGGAGTGTAAAAAAGACGATGAGGGTGACGGGTGATTTTTATGACGCGTGGTAAGTCTATACAATCCTTGTGGACCACGTAATTACATTGAAAACAAGCATAACTTGGTCTCCATTGCTCTACCAACCCACAAGCATCACATGGAAACAAAAGAGGTCGAGGAAGGAAAATTAGTGAATGGTGATGGCTTTTTGGATTTGAGATGGTAGGAAGTGGAAAGCTTTGGGAACAACTAGAATCCAAAGAAAAGTTACAGATAGAACATCGATAGAAAAAGTCAAAACTTCTTAAATCATTTCCACACCAATTGCAGTTACCAAGAATAGAACTATCCTCAGGTATTATTGATGATACGTCGTAGGAATGTATATCGGAATCATGTATGATGCCGGTTTGACGGTCTTGAACACTGAAAATGAGAGGATGTTGTGGGTGATAAGGGTGTGTCATCTTCCTTGGCCGCAAGTAGCAATACTGATCGAACTCTAGATCACATGTGGTACAGAAAAAATAGAAATAAAGAGAATGCCTTATGAATGTGGAGTCTGAGCTTGCAAAACAACCAGACGGAGGGTGTTCACCATATCGACGGGAGAGGGTGTGAGGATGAGATGGATGAGACAAACGACATATTTCTTCTTCTTGACCAGATACTTTGCTAGATATTAATAGCTCTTCCTCTCCGCCATAAGATATCGTCTCTTCTTGGCCATAAGACATTTTTTACTCTTTAGATCTCTTTTTCTTTCTCTAGTATTGTCTTCTTTTTATTGTTATGATCAAGATCAAATACGAGTGTCTATATATATATATATATATATATA
>Ga0041059_1002157_pt1 | contig 15007 bp, 7 predicted proteins | sample AraColnosormetaG_FD_56232 | JGI IMG/M metagenome (GOLD analysis project Ga0041059, IMG submission 56232) | Arabidopsis roots microbial communities from North Carolina, USA - Col MF nosort | ecosystem: Host-associated > Plants > Roots > Unclassified | place: USA: North Carolina | collected 2013-09-02
TAAAATCTTAAACTCACCTCAAAAATATTTAGCAAATTAAAAAAAAAAAAACCAATAAATCATGTCTCATATTACTTCCTAAAATTTGGCTATCTTTTGTTGATGTTTTTGGTCTGACCTAAAAAAAGGTTTGGCTATCTAAATCTACCTAAAAACACACACTAATACAATTCGATACTGGGCTTCAAATAAAAACAAACTCCTTCATTATTGGGCCACCATAATGATCGACCTCACAATATCTCAGCCCAAGGTTACTTTCGTCATTTAAACTCTCCTACACTTAAAAACCCTAATCTCTCTACCGTCAATAAACCTCCCTATATAAACACTTCCACACACAAACCATTCCTCTCACACAAAATTCTTCAGCCGATTCATTCTCTAGGGTTCATAGCTTAGTCCTCGAATCCATATATCTCTGCTGCTGTGTTCTTCAATTGCTTTAGTATTAGCTTGTTCTTAGTGTTCATAGAATTTAGGGTTATTAGAATGGCTTCATCAGATAGTCGATGTGGATTTGTCCGTTCCCATATGATTCGTTCCCTTGAAGCAATATTAATCGTGTTGCTCTCGTTCTCTAAATTGCTCTCTAATCATCAAAGTAATCATACGGTTAATTCTAGTATGATACCGATTAGTGAGCATAACTTGAGCAGCTACATAATCTTCTCTTACGAGGGTTTTGTTTTGTCTTAATTCTTGTTTTGTTGTGGAAGAACAGTGATGAGTCAGTTTACAGACCTGTAATGATTGCGGTAATGATCGCATTATTATGAACATCTAAGGGACTGAGTTCTTCTATCCATTGTGTTTTAGTTTTCTTTTTGTCTTGGTGGCTTTTACATGATAGAAAGATTCAGGCTTTGAATATATTTTAGATGTGAAGCTTGTTGTGAAGTGTAATTGCCTACATTGAATTTAGTTTCCCTCGCTATCCTGTTCTTCAATTTTCAATGATGTTTCTTAGGACGTCGGGGAACAATATGTTTTATATTGATGTTTTGTTATTTTGCAATGGGATTTCAAATGAGGAATACTTTGCCAAGTTGTTGAATGCTCAGATTTTTCTGGGTTTTATGATTCACTTGTATAGGAAGATCTGATGATTTCCTTTTGCATTGTGTTTTTGTTTTTTGTTTGGGAAGCCAGTGATGATTAGATTCAATGGTTGCTGAACATTCAATGTTGAAAAGCATCTAACTTGACTAGGACGGTCTGAGGCTTTTAATGAACTTTTTGTTTGCTCTATCGTTAGTTTTGTGTCCATGATTCAGGATTGTTAATGTTTTGTGATGTTTTGGATGATGAGAAACAAAAATCAAAATACAGTTATCCCTGGCTTAGGGTTTAAAGCCCGTTGCTGAGTCTTTTGTAATCTGACACACATCACAACAATTTCTCTTTACGTTCTTTTGGTACGATGCTTTTGTGTTTTCAGTTTATCTTAACTTTGTTTTATTTCTCAATTTTACGATTCATGGTTCTGTAAATCCATATTGGGCAGTCTTTTCATAAACAAAACGAGGTGTGATGCTAAATTTCATTGGGACAACGCTATATTGTAGAAGACGGTGAAGATTGTTATACGTTTTGCAAGGCAGGGATTTATGATGACACTCTCCGGTCGTTTTGCTTCCTTGATGCAATTGTTTTTCCAATTTAGGTTTTGAATTATTACTCACTATTTTATCAGGGTAGCAACATTACCTGAAAGTGTCTCTGAGCTATCACAAAGATTGAAAGAAGTTTATGTGATCAAAACTTTCCTTTTAACTTTATTGTTTTCAGTATTAGCTATCTTATGTTATGTATATCAATGAATGTTTTTAACGATTAAGCACACCCTTTAATACAGTCTTGTTTAAGAATATTATGGATCAAGATCAAAAATTTAGCTGTACGTTCAGGTAATGAATGCGATGTTCTGAATGAGAAATGAAACTAAAATCATGCATTTAGATAACTTTCACATCACTTGATAGAGAGGGACGATATTTTTGCAGGATTTAACTTCGTAATTATGGCTAACAAAGCTACCGTCTTTACATTATTTGCTCGGGGATAACTGAAATACCTCCCTTTCTAGCTTTAAATGTCACTTAAATAGCCTTCGCTTGTAAAATAAAAGTTTGAATATTTAAACCAGAAAGCTAAGTAGAGAGGTTGTGATGGGTCTGCAAACATGGATATGCTTCACACTATTCTCAATTTTCTTCTTCCTCCTCTTACTATCAGTTTTCTCGTCCTATTTTACCCATTTTATCTTTTTACCAAACTTATGAGTTGTCTTAAGCACCTTCACTTTGAAAACGTTACTGGGAAAGTAGTTCTAATCACCGGAGCTTCCTCCGGCATCGGAGAGGTTAGCTAGTATTGGATGTTATGTTTAATTTGTTTGTTTTGGTTGGTCTTATCTATAATTTTTAGCAACAAATAAAAACAATGATGCAGAAAGTTTTTTTTAAAAATTATGAATGATATGTAATTGGTACATAATCACGTTTGGAAAACGAAAACTTGAATTCAAAGTCAAATATTGTTTTGGACGTTCTATCATCATACATATGTACGACCAATTGATCCTTTATATTTGACGATTGCTCGAGTAGACTATCATCCGTGAACAGTAAAATTGTTATTTGGAAATATATTCATTTAAAAGAACTTAAGTTTATAGATCAACATAAATTGATATATGTTCTTGTTTTTGTTGGGTCGGAATAAAAAAGCATGTGGCATACGAGTACGCAAAGAAAGGAGCAAAATTAGCTCTTGTTGCTCGAAGAAAGGATCGTCTAGAGATTGTAGCAGAAACATCACGTCAATTAGGATCTGGCGATGTCATCATCATACCTGGTGATGTTTCTAATGTTGAGGACTGCAAGAAGTTCATCGACGAAACGATTCATCATTTCGGAAAACGTAAGTACTCGAATAAAATGATTTATTATCTACTGTATTAATGTTATGATTATGAAGTTCAAATTATTTTTGTCAAATTTTATTAGATGGTTATTTTCATATCTAAACAGTGGACCACCTGATCAACAATGCTGGAGTACCTCAAACTGTTATATTCGAAGATTTCACACAAATTCAAGACGCTAATTCTATAATGGTGAGTTTTTAATGATATTCTTTTACAAGTTCATTAATAATCCATATATTTACAAAAATGCTTAGCTCTTCTTAAACATGATTTGATTGCTTCAAACGCAAGTATTAATGAACTTGTAAACTTAGGTTTTGAATGGATGTTGTGGTTAGTGTGGACTAATCCCTCAGCGGTCTAGTCTATACTGTTTTTGGGGCGGACAATAAACCGCTGCGGAGTTAGTTTAAAGACGGTCCACAATTAGCCCGCAACGGTTTTATTTTATTTTTTTGGGTCTGCACTGTAGACGGTTTTGTTCGCTTGGACCGCTGTAATCATTCGAAACCTTAGAATTTAGACATGTAGGCTAAATTTTGATTGCTTCAAACGCAAGTATTAATGATGTAGTTAATGTTAATCTGATACATCGATCAAAATTCAAACCCTATATTTGACTACTACGTACATCTAATTTGTATTTTAAGGATATCAACTTTTGGGGCTCAACGTACATCACTTATTTTGCTATTCCTCATCTTCGAAAAAGCAAAGGAAAAATTGTTGTGATTTCTTCTGCTACGGCAATTATACCTTTGCAAGCGGCAAGCGTCTATTCAGTAAGATAAACAAAATCCGTAAGCATCATTATTGGTGGTATCTTAGCCAAATTCTTAAGCTAAGATTTGTAAAAAAAGGGCTCTTATATAAGAGCTTTTAGGCTTATATTTAAGCTTTTATATAAGAACCCTTTCTTCACAAATCTTAGTTTAAGATTTGGCTAAGATACCATCAATAATGGTGGTCTTACACGCTTTTTTTTTATATGTTATCTTTTTACATACTTCTCATATACATATAAAATTTATATGATATTGATACTACTTGGTATGACCGTATGATGTAGGCAAGCAAAGCAGCTTTAGTAAAATTCTTTGAAACATTAAGAGTTGAGATCAGTCCCGATATCAAAATAACAATCGCTCTTCCCGGATTTATATCTACGGATATGACCACTCCTCAGTTTAAAGAAATGGTCAGTGATAACTTTCTTGTACATAATTTAATACCTTATATATATGACATTAACGATGTTATGTGTAATGTTTTTTGTGCTTTGTTGAAAATTAGTATGGTTCAGATTTCATACTTTCGGAATCAGTGAGTCGATGCGCAAAAGCGATCTTCAGAGGTATTGGTAGAGGAGAGGCATACGTCATAGAGCCATCTTGGATAAAATGGATCTTTTTGATAAAAAATGTTTGTCCTGAGATCGTTGACTACTTACTCGACTATATATTTGTTAGTTATCTAAAACCTTATTTCAAGCGTGATTGATCATATCGATCTATCCAAGTTCTCTCTGGTTTTCAACTGTGGTTGTGTTGTCATTATGGCCATGAAACTTATACTTTATGTTGTATTAGTTATTGCACTAAGTCTTGGCCTTTTTCCCTTTCTTCGTATATGTTTCAATTTGTTTTAGAACCAAACATTTCATATAGATAGAGGATTTCTTAATTATTTAATAAAGATGATTCAAATGTATATAATTGTTCAACTAGTTCAGTTCGCTTCCAAAAAAACAGCGACGTCTTCTCTCTCACGGCGATAAAAACAGAGAACCTTCCATTTGTTTCTTTGAGCGCGTGACCGGCGCGTGGCGGCTTAGTTAGCGCCGGCGTCGGTCCTCCAGTCTGGTTTTCTTTAGGGTTTCATTCTCTACTTAGTCTGGTTCGTTTTTAGATCCTGATTTGATGTTGGCAAGGTGAAGAATTTTTGGATCTTAGATCTGTAAGAGCCATCGTTGTGGGCTTTGATTCGTCGAAGGTTTTGTGCGATCGGAACTCCCTTTTCTCTGTTTTGAGAAAATTATGGGTTTCTCCTTTGTTCTTGCAGATCTTGTTTCCGACGAAGGTTGCAAACGAAAGTTATGACGGCGGCTAATGTTATTGGTGGTCTGGCTCCTTCTTTGGGATAGGGTGGCAACGGTACACCGGTATTTTAGTGTTAGTTGTCTCATAATTGGGTTTTGCGCTTTCGTTAACCTTGTTCTCTTCATTTCTCTTTTGGGTTCCTATCCTTTAGTCTTCATTGTTGGCTTGTTGGTAGCGTTTATGGAATCAACTTTATTCTCAGTCTTTTGTGGTCTAGTATCTTGAACTCTTGCCTATTCTATGTCCTGCCGAGTTTGCTTGTTTCTCGATCCGATTCGTTCTCTTGCCGTCTCCAGTCTTCGGTTTGTTGCGAATTGTATGGGCTCGGTCCTTGTCTCTACGGTTTAGACTTGATCGAGGTCTCTCTTTTGCATTGGTGTCTTACTAGGCGTGAACCAATCTTGGTTTTGTTTGCTTCGATTTCGCCGTTTCCAGAAGTTGTGTGGGATTTCTAGTCGTCTCCCATTCTTGCTGGTATGGATGCTTTGGTTCTCTTTATTTGTGAGGTAGTCTTCATTTGGTATAGGAAGAGTCGCTATCCGGTGTCGTGGATTTTCTCGTCTCCATTGGCTAGCCACTAATTCAAGCGTTTCTCGTTTTTGGATTGATAATTTGCAAGATGTTTGGTGCTAGATTCTGAGTTATGAGTTTTAATTCCCTCTGATGTTTGCTTTCTTAGCCGTCAGTGTTTTGACTTGTTTCTTTTGTAGTGTTGTTATTTGCTCCCCATTTTCTTGGACTTAGTTTCCTAGGATATCTTGTTATCCTTCGGGTTAGTTTTCGGGATCATGTATTGATCGTCGACTCCTTGTATTTCACCTAGTACTCATCAATGAAAATTAATCTTCCAGTGAAAAAAAAAAAATGTATATAATTGTTATGGAATTTCTGTGTCCAGTCCATATTAAGCTTTTTACATATATATATAGCATCGACCGCGAAGTCCGTAACACCATCTCTTCTAGAAGACTCGGATTTCATTGGCAGAGGCGTATGCTCCTTTGGATCTGATAGTTAAAACACCAAATCTTGTGTAACTTTCTTGTATATAATGCTCTGTTTAACTTTCATTTTTTTTTAGTAATATTTACATTCCTAGCAACAAATATTTATTTATAGCAATTAATATATATTTTTAGTAATAATTACATTCCTAGCAACAAATATATATTTATTTTTTAACAAATACACAAATATATTTTTAGTAGCAATTAACCTATTTTCCTAACAAGATACAACAGAAGAATAAGAAAATAGTAGACAGATAGATCCACTTGCTACCATTTCCTCTCCCTGTAGCCTTCTGTGTCTATTAAAATAGACTTCACTTGTAAAGTAAAAGTTTGAACATTTTAACATATAAAAAAAAAAACCAAGTAGAGAGGTAAGTGGTGGTATTGGTTCTGCAAAAGAACATTATGGATATACTTACCACCATTCTCAATCTTCTTCTTCCTCCTCTTACTATCATCTTTCTCTTCCTGTTTTACCCATTTTATCTTTTGATCAAACTTGTGCTTTGTCTTCGTAAGAACCTTCACTTCGAAAACGTAGCCAGAAAAGTAGTTCTAATCACCGGAGCTTCCTCTGGCATCGGAGAGGTTAGTTAGCTTTGGATGCTATGCCCTTTTGTTAGTTAGTATATTTTTTTTACCAATACTAAGTAACTGAGTAGATTTAGTCTATTATACTATTACTGATTCAAATATATGTGTGTATATACATAATATAGATCCGACATTGGTGATAGTGTTTATGGTTTTGTTTTCGAGGTCCTATTTTGTCGTGGAATCTCTTGCAACTATATGTGTGCTATTTGATCTATTTGATAATAGACGACTAAAAATAACTAAATGTATAGATCCACATAAATTGATATGATATTTGGTTGAGAACTTGAGATTGTTAATGTTCTTGTCTTGTTTGGTTGGAAAAAAATTAAAAAGCATGTGGCATACGAATACGCAAAGAAAGGAGCATATTTGGCTCTTGTTGCTCGAAGAAGGGATCGTCTAGAGATTGTAGCAGAAACATCACGTCAATTAGGATCTGGTAATGTCATCATCATACCTGGTGATGTTTCTAATGTTGAGGACTGCAAGAAGTTCATCGATGAGACGATTCGTCATTTCGGAAAACGTAAGTACTCTAGCTAATATTTAAGTAGTAATGTAGATCATGGTAGACATAACAATACGTATATGGCATAAATAAAGTAAAAGTTATTTAGATTATCATACTAATCAAGTTATCTTATTTTAACAGTAGACCACCTGATCAATAATGCTGGTGTATTTCAAACTGTTCTTTTCGAAGATTTCACACAAATTCAAGACGCAAATCCTATAATGGTAAGCTTCCTCCAACTTATATCAATGGTAATCCAAATTAAAGTAAAATCCTTACCTTAGTTGTGGAGTATATATGACTTTAATTGCTTTAGACTCAAATCAACAATTTCAAACTCTATATTGATTACTTCATCTAATTTGTGTATATAAGGACATCAACTTTTGGGGTACAACATACATCACCTATTTTGCAATTCCTCATCTTCGAAAGAGTAAAGGAAAAATCGTCGCGATTACATCGGGTTCAGCAAATATACCTTTGCCATTGGCAAGCATCTATGCAGTAAGATTTGTCTTTAGAGAGAACAAACAAATTTTTCTAACCTATTTATTATGTACATAATATTGATGTTACTTGGTTATTTTGGCAGGCAAGCAAAGCAGCCTTATTAAGATTCTTTGAGACATTAAGAATAGAGCTAAGTCCTGATATCAAAATAACAATTGTTCTCCCAGGAGTTGTATCAACAGATATGACCACTCCTCACTGTATAGAGAAGGTAAGTAATAACATTTGTACATGTAACTATATCATATACATGTTACACTATATTAATTCTACGTTTTCTGTTTGCTTTATTGAAAAATATAGTATGGTTCGGATTTTATTCTATCGGAATCAGTGAGTAAATGCGCAAAGGCAATCTTCAGAGGTATTGGCAGAGGAGAGACATACATAGAAGAACCATCTTGGATGAAATGGCTGTTTATAATGAAAAATGTATGTCCCGAAATCGTTGATTACGGACTTAACTATCTATTTGTTAGTTATCTAAAACCTTATTTCAAGCGTGATTGATCATAACAATCAATCCCAAATCTATAATCTTTTTAATAAGGGTTGTGTACTTGTCTTCCTATGATGACTATTTTTCAATAAAATGTATAATGGTTGTTTCGTTTGGTCTTTGGAAGACGCATTTCGTGTCGTCATTCACCAAGGTTTTTAACCGCAAATATTTGACATTTGACACCTTTAAATAAGAAAAGAAAAAGTAACTTGATCATAGAAAATCTCATTAGCTTAAATAGATGTCATTTAGACATTTTGATCCAAGATCTCATCAGTACTGATCATATTGGATTATTGACGCTTATGAGTCCTAAACCAAAAACAAAGCTATTGTATATGTAACATGTTATTAGTTATTGACATAGTATGGTCTAGCATTTGTTCGAGTCTTGTAGTAGAAGAATGACACGGCATGGAAAATATATCAGGATCGAGTATAATTGGCCACCCCTTAGAAGGTCATGTGCTTGTCCCGTGCTTAAGGTTAGAAACCATATGGACATAGTTCTTTCGATGGTTTGCACCAGCTCTAGATCAGGGGTTCGAGGATGCGTAAGAAATGGTTCATGGAAAGTGAGACTAGTGTCCTCGTTTAAAACAGTACCATATTCTTAGTTCTATTTCGGTTTACCACATTTTTAGTGTAACAAGTTGAAATTAAGAATGAAAGCAAGATCTTGAACTGGTTCATTAAGGTCTCTTATAGATGAAAAAAATTCGATAGACAAAAACCACCTCAGAACTATCAAAACCCAAGAAACAAGGTTGCAAACAAAAATGTAGGACCAGAAACGATAAAATACACTCTTTTGAAGCGGTTTTGGACCAAGTGTCTAAGAGTCAGCAATAGTGACCTCGACCTCAACACCGGGCTCAATGGTGATAGACGTGATTTGCTTAACAACGTCAGGGGAGCTGAAGAGATCGATGACACGCTTGTGAACCCTGAGCTCAAACCTGTCCCAAGTATTGGTACCTAATACAAAAACCCACCATGAAACCGTGTCAAGAAAAGTGTTCTGTTTTGCATGAAAAGACATTCGATGCAATACTTGAGTTTAGCAACATTTGAAGAATGTAGATGCAGAGAGGATGAAATGAGAGTTACCTTCACCACAAGGTGCCTTTCTGGTAGTGATCTTAAGAACCTTAGTGGGCATTCTCACTGGTCCCTTAACTCTAAGTCTCTTATCCTTAGCTCCACGGACCAAATCAGTGCACACTAATCAAACAAAAGCATCACAGAGAGAGAACTATTCAGTATTCAACTCTCTGAATCCATTCTTTAATCTCAAATCAGAAAGACCAATCAATAACATTACAACAATCCAAAATCCAATCTTGCCACATTTGGGATCTGACATTTCCTAGATTTCTAGCTTCGAACAAAAAACAAACCACTAATACCCTAAAACTCTATAGGACTCTAGATACAGCTGATCAATTCCAACACTGAAACAAAAAGAGTAAAGAAGCCAAAGGTGAAACCTTTTTCCAAGTTCTTCACATTTTTTGAAGAGAGAGTGATCCTGATCTTATGAATCTGCTCCAGAGGAGCCTCCAAACCAGCTTTCGTGGGCTTCATCGGTTCATACGCCATGTTTTGTTACACCTCTTTATCACTCTGCAAAAGTCACATATATAAGAACAGATTCAATCAACACAGAACAAATCTCCCAACACAACTTCAACAAAAGATCGTATTTTTATCATTTATAGTTGCCGATTCATATAACCCACAAAAATTAAGGATCCAAAGAGAAAAAAAGATGAATATTTACCGTTTTTAAGCCGGGAGAGGATTTTTTGCGGTTGTGAATTTGTGTGCAACTGCGGAGGAAGGTGGTGAAGAAGGAAGACCTTTTATTCTCTAGGGTTTTAATTAAAGTTTTCATTTTTGTTTTTACTTGAAAGCAACAAAAACGGTGACGTTTTAGTTTTGGACCATAATATTTTTCTTTGCGTTGTTTGGGTTTGTGGAATCTAGGCCTGTCAAAAACCTGTTATGTTAGGCCCGCTCTATGGTGTCGTTGTACGTCTTGGTTTTATATAGTTAACAAAAACATCCACTTCAAGTCTCCATCTATGTTTTGTACAAATGATTTCTTGATACAAAAAGGAATGGGTACTATTCAGAATATATATTAGTGGGTGTAATTCGTTTTTAGGAGGGAAAACTTTCAAAGTTGTGGGTAAGAAAAGAGTCGTGCTCGCGTCAAGGAGTTTTTTTTTCTTCCAATAAGAAGTAGATCATGGCTTGAAACATAAAATGTTGAATGAGGTTCACATTTGTAGGAGAAGATGAATGAGAGTAATACCATTTTAATTTCGATAATCATCAAAATCCATGAAGAGGTTTGAGTGAGGAAAAGCTATGCCTTGAGTAACTGTGGCAGCTAAGGAGATCTTCCATAAAATTTAAGTCTCTCTTTAGTGAAAGTAGCGAGTCATTTTAATTCTGTCTAATTATCATACCAACAACAAATAGCAAACAAAAATAGAAAAGGCCGAGCTCAAAAAGCTTCATTATTTGCTTCCAAATCCAAACTTAAATTCTATAATTTATTGCCAGGACCGGTCGAAGTTACTTGATGTATAAAGCATACCAAAAAAATGTTGTTCCTTATGGCATTATCCATACTTAATTTTTTCTTGGACGGAAAAAGTTAAAAATTAATATTGTTATCAATTTATCCTACTTCCTACATGACGTATGTAGTTACCTAGTTTAACATTGACATGTGACAAAGAATGCGATCTTCTTAGTCAAAAGAAAAAGAAAAAATAATGCGATCAATACTCACGACCACGTGAATCGGTGGTAGTGGCCTTCATCCTCCAACAGTTCTGACTTATGTCATATATGAAGTAACACAATATTTATTTTTGCTAATAAGTAATAAGTAACACAATATCATGTAGAAAAAGGGTAATAAAGTGATATTTTAGTTAATTTATAGTCGACTGAAATTAAAATGAGATATAAGAAAAGAGTTGAGTTCTGAATACATCAATTACAAATCTATATAGCAAGATATGGTATGGGCCGTATAGTAACTTTAGTAACCCCAGAACTTTATGGATCGCATTTACTCATCACATGCATATAATTATTGTTGCCTTCTCCATCAAATTTCGATGTGCCTTATTTTCTGAAAACATTTCTAATAGACTAATACTGAAGTTCAATAACACTTCGAGTCATGTAAAATACAAAGTGAAACAAGTAATATATACAAGGAAAAAAAAAAAGTGAGTTTTTTCTTCAATTGTCTGACTAAAATAAGAGTTGCAATTGGAGATATAGTAATTTTTTACTTTATATAAAGTGAGATATACTTTTAAGATAAGAGTTGAGTTTTTTTTTTGGTAATGAGTTGAATTTTAAATAGAACCACTACAAAGTGATATATATGTCGGCCGCCGTATCGTAAGTTCGTGACCCCAAAAATTTATGGATCACAATTGACGCATCACGTGCATATAGCTATTGTTGGCTTCTTTGCATTTTGACGTGCCTTTGCAAGAAATTGTAAGAGACGTTTTAGATAAAGCGACACCAACAAAAATGAATATTAAAATTTTAAAACCCACTTAAGAAAGCAATGCTAATGGCATTAAGATCGTTTTCAAATTTTATAACGGGATGTGAAACTCTGAATAAATTTGACGATTGAAAGATAGCATATTGAGATAAGTTTGAACTCTTAAATTTGACGGTTGAAAGAGGATTGAAGTAAGTGTGAGTTGTCCAAAAAAAACGGTAAGTGTGAAACTCTTTAAATTTAAATATTGAAAAAGAGCAGTGAGATATCAGATAAGTGCATGTGAAACCAAATCCCAGCTCCCAAACTAATGTATTATAGACCTTTTTTCTTTCCTTTGACCAATATATATATGTGTGTGTATTTATCTTAATTAAGTAGTTTAACTTGAAACAAAAATGTAATCATAAGATTCATTAGTCGCCAAATGAACAATTTTTTTACATGTTATTTTGTTAACATCACCTCTATTATTCTATGCTTAATTTTTAACTTAATCTGTACATCTTTTTGTCAATAATTAATGAGATACATACATTAGGGTTTATCAAAAAAATATGAGATACACTAGTCGCCTAATTTGGTTACATAGCATATCTTTGGACGTGGATCAGACTAATTAGAAGTGTACCTATTGTTGCAATTGGAACGATTTCAGGGTCAAATCCACTATCCATCTCTTTATGAATTTCATTAATTAGTCGCACAATCCAATTTCTATCTTTTGTTAGTTGCCGGGTGAATATAAAATACTTTGATATATTGACGTAAAGGCAAAAGATACTTTGCATGATAGTACAAATATGTATCCATTACAAATATGATATATCTATACGTATATTTTTTTTTTTCAAACACATAAAGCGAATAAAAATGAACATTTTGTTAATTTGTGACTGATGGTGATGCTAAAATGTTTCATTCATATTGGAATGGAGATGTAAAATAAGTATACGTTGAAATGCCATAATTCCTTGGAAATGAATCGATGATAAAGATCAACCTGTTTTCATTATAACAACAATACAAAAGGTTAAACCATGTTCACACCAAAAGTCCATTCTGATGATCATTTACGAAAAATCCTAGATATTCGTTTGTTATTTTGTTCTTTTCATTCCCATGTTACTTTTTGGGTCAAGAAGAAGAAATGAATATAATTGCCATAGTACATTCTTAATACTTAATAGCAGACAATTCTGGTTATTTCCAACTAATAATCTAGACCTCAGTTGGAAAAACAAATAATCAACCAAAGCGTCAAAGTCAAAGCATATCAATTATTCTATTATTATAAACCCTAAGAAAAACCAAACGTACACCAAAGAGTACGTACTAGTCCACTATAAAAACTCAAAACCAACTCTTTACCTCTCCACAAATATTATCTAAACCAAAACATTTCAAAAGAAATGGCAAAACAAATATTCTACACTCTCTTTCTATTCCTCTTATCCACGGCTATTCTCACGGCGTCGTCCTCCGCCCCCAGAGCCGCAATAACTTCAAAACGTGCTATAAACTTCATACAAGCCTCTTGCAAAGCCACAACATACCCAACCGTATGCGTCAACTCTCTCACCGGTTACGCCAACTCCATCCAAACAAGCCCTCGACGTCTAGCCGAGACCGCACTCAATGTGACCGTGACTCAGGCCCAGTCCACCAAGGTCTTCGTCTGGCGCTTGGGGCGTTTCACTAGTCTCAAGAAACGAGAGATTCAAGCCGTTAAGGACTGCATCGAGGAGATCCATGATGCCGTTGACCGTTTGACCATGTCGATCCATGAAGTGAAGATGTGTGGTAGTGCTAAAGGTCGTGACCAGTTTTGGTTCCACATGAGCAATGCTCAAACGTGGACCAGCGCTGCTTTGACTAATGCAAACACTTGCTCCGATGGGTTTGCGGGTCGGGTCATGGATGGGCGGGTAAAGAACTCAGTAAGGGCACGGATCTTGAATTTGGGAAGAGGAACTAGTAACGCTTTAGCCTTGATCAATGCTTTCGCTAAAAAATACTAAATAATGTAATACATTTTCTTTTTGTTCTTAATTCTGTAATTTGAGCTACGAATGTGTGGATCAGCTCGAGGGAAATTTTATTTCTTAAAATGTTTCATGCATAATCCGATGTAATTCTGGATAAATTTTGATTAAAAATGAATGTACAAGTATAACATTGTTAAGTTAATACGCGTTTTTCTTTTTTTGCGACCAGCGATCTAAAATTGCGTTTGCAGAGATTTCTAGCAGTTAGACGTATAATTAACGTACTAATTCACTAGAAATACAATTAACGTTAGAGTCGTTGACGCCGACACATTCGTTGAAGTTTGGACGGTGTTGACTTTTGAGTGTAGATCTCACTCTAGACCATCACTTACTATTATACCCCTTCTTAAGTTTAGAAAGTCCTCAACCTAACCTTAATCTTCTCACATAGATAGGCACATGTCTCTCCTGGACCACCGCCCTACCGTATAACGCCATCTCTCCATAGATAGGCCGTTGTTGTCTCAGAAGCTATGTCCTCATTTGTCAACCAAAAAAATTGCGTTTAAAGATTAATCACATTTAAATTTTATGATGTTATTAGTTGTAGAATGTCAAGAGGTTTCAACTATAGTGAAAATACTTTCTGTAAAAAAAAATCTATTTAAAATTGAATTTGTTTAAATTTATCCATGTTACTATACATGAAAGAATTACTTTTTCTGAGATGCATACTGAATGATTTATTATGTAAAGTATTTTGTTTTCCGTCCATTACATCATCATCACAGATACTTGATATAATCATATTACAAAATACAAATGACGATCAACCCATCGATCAATCTAGAAAAACGGCGAAATTGAAGAATGCTAAATTGATCAAAGGATAAACTTTTGGGCTTAAATAAAGTTTTGCTGAAAATATTTCGGGCTTATATAGGGCTGGCCCTATTAGACTACAACTTTTTTTTTTCTTCTTTGACAGTAAACGACGACGTCTCCCTTTTTTTCTTTCTTCGATCTCCTTCTGCCAAACACTCTCTTCTTCTTCTTCTTCAATCTTCTTTCTTCGATCTCTTCTTTTTCAAAATCTCTTCTTTGATTGTGAGAAGCCATAAGTAAAGGTTCGATTTCTCTCTATATGTCTTTCATCTTTCTCATTTTTATATTCTCATAGATTGATAGATTCTCTATCTTTGGAATCTGATTCATAGGATTGGGGTTTAATGGTTTTCGAAGAAATCTGGGTTAAAGTGTGTTCGTGTGTTCTCTAAATTTGATTCACTAAACGTG
>Ga0041059_1002158_pt1 | contig 14998 bp, 9 predicted proteins | sample AraColnosormetaG_FD_56232 | JGI IMG/M metagenome (GOLD analysis project Ga0041059, IMG submission 56232) | Arabidopsis roots microbial communities from North Carolina, USA - Col MF nosort | ecosystem: Host-associated > Plants > Roots > Unclassified | place: USA: North Carolina | collected 2013-09-02
TTTTGTGGCGTCATTCAATCCATCATCTCGTCTTTGAGTCGTGTGTCGTCTCTATTTCGAGAATATCCACTCCAGATCTTCCAAGTGCCGAAATTGGGATTCATTCCTCACTAGGATCTTATCAGAACTTCTCTCGATCCATGTAAAATTGGGCCACCACACTGTCTAATCCGAAATTGAAATGTCTTCCAACTAATATCAGGGAATAATCAAACCACCTATAATTTAATTTGTAATTTTGGTAGTTAATCATTTTAAATATAAAACAAATCGTTTTTTCTCCTATATCTTTTCATTTTCTTTAGCTTCTCTGTTTCTTATTTTCATCAGATTTTTTTGCTCCCAGTATTACGGTTGATCAAAAAGAAAAAAAATATATGCAGCTTGATCATTCGTAGACGGGGACTAATTTGCGCTTCGGCCTGAGATTCTCTGACTAACAAAAAGAAAAACAAATCTGATCAGCTTAATTAACTGATTATACAAAAACTGATCCTATATAGGCCGATTCATTAAGGTACAATTTAAATCTTACATTTTATTCCAATAGTTGACAATTTTGTTGTGTGTTCCAATATACTTTACAAACTTTTGATCTGCCATATTATTATATTCGTTTGACCTTCCGAGCTAATTTATAGATTATTGTATTCAAATCATAATATCGTAACACGATATCTTTCATCTACAACAAACATTGTGCTAACCGGCGCAGCAAAACGAGATTTAAAACCAAACAGTCCAACTTACGGAAATTAAATAATATATGGTCGCTTATTCTAGGTCTTTTTACCTACCAAGTACCAACCTACACAGGTTGAAAGATATGGCACGTGATTAGTAAATAATTTTCTCTACTGTAGAAAATTCAAAATGAGCTAATTGTTTCTTGATAAGAAGATTTATCCCAAAACCTCTTTTTAGAAAACAGAAAAGTTATTACATAAAAAGATGTAATAGATACTGAAGTATGCCACATGCTAGCCTTGCTGGTAGTTATGGACTAAAGGCAAACAATTTTGAGAGTTTTGTTACCTCACACTGCGACAAAGGAGTTATAAAATTGATAATTAAGGATTCCGAACAGAGCATGTAGTCTAATAGTGGTTTAAAATATTAATGTTGTTGTGCATGTAAACATTTTTACTCTTAGTACTTAGAACACCAATCAAATTAAATCAGTAAACACAATTTGTAACGACAAACGAACAAGTGAAGCATATATAGAGTGATTGATTACCTTCACAGAGTTTCGAAGACATACATGCTTCTTTTATGGAAATATGTCTCGAGAGACGAGAAGCACATGTGCACATTAACATTGAAAAATTGTCAAGCTTCTGTCGAAATTGCAATCGTTTAGTTTGAAGAGATGGATTCGCAGGATTCTAACATTTGATACGATATGATTTCAGCTAAGCAATTATTAGTTTTCCGAGCATATATAGCAGTTTGCAAAACTGAGGGCATATTCTTGTTGTACAATTTTGCACACATCCAACACAATAAGATTACATTAGACAAGTGAAGAATAGAGCCCATACGAACTGGCGAGGAAGCCCTGATCACCAATCTCGAGTCATAGCACTTCAAAAACCGTTGCATCGGTAGAAAGCAGTTGAATCTTTTAAATGTCGAAATTATGAGTGATCATTATTTTTAGTTATCAAAAAGTAATTCAGCTAATCAGCTTACATACGTTAAATCTTACAAATGACATTTTCAACATATTTTTATCTCTTTTTTGTTTATTTTAGTCCAATTTTGTGCTAATCAACGAAAAACTTTGATTCCAGTTTGTTCTTTCACCATTTATACTCACCAGTCACCATAACCAGATCTCAACATCCACAACGACATAAAGAAAGAAAAAAGCAGAAAGATAGCATAAATCATTCACACACAAGTATCAAGGTTTGATAAAAAAAAAAGTGCATATAGATTGCATTCTTTGAATATATGGGTTTATATGGACGGCAAACATGTAAGGTAACAACAATAGTAGATACAATTGTCTTTATATACACGTACGTGTAAGAATGAAGTAAACGTGCTCCAACTACCAAAGCCCACCTATCACATTTCACTGGATATTTCTTTACCAAAAGAAGAAAAAAACAATTCACTATTTTTGTTTCCTACCAAACCTGAAATTATTATGATTTCGAGATGGGCTGTCTGTTACATTGTTGAGATGATTTCGAGACTACCAAAGCCATTACTGGGCAGGCTCTAAGGACTATTATCCATATCCTTAATCTTCTTGGGAATGTCAGTACCAAGAAGATTCTGGCCTGAAGCAGTACAATATGCTGTCCACATTTTGAATAGAAGCCATCTGCTGCACTTGGATTGTTTTTGACGATAAAAGAGATAGATTGGAAATATTGTTAATGGTTGAAAGTTGATGACAAAATCTCTATATGAATTTAGGTCTAAGAGAGAGTTGAAATTGAAATGTCTGTTCTATTTTTTTCCTTTCCTTTCTCCTTTGTTCATCCGATTTGGTTTTGATTAGATTGGCATGTATCATTCTTGATAGACTCTCATTGTCAATGGAAAAGTAATCTAATACAAAAAGATTGGAGGGATGAGCCAAAAATCAATAACAACATGTTGCGATCTATTATGTGTTTCAATGAGAAAAATACTTAGATTCCATGAGAGTTATATCAATCTCACTAGTAGAAAAGACAAGCTATATAAAATAAAAACAAGGAAGGATTCATGCATAGATAGAATCAGCATATAACAAGTTAAGGCCGGCACCACTACTATGCTAGAGGACAGCACCGGACCACTCAATGTTCGCTGAAACCTCCCCCATCCCTCGGGTCTATGGCGTCTGGTCAGAGAAAGCTCGGCATACCAAAGCTCCAAAATGTGATCAGGCCGCCGGGCTTCCCAGAAGATGGTCAACCTCTGAGCAGAGAAGGCGCAAAGTTTAATGATATTAAAAGAAGCACGTCACCACCAGAGTTAGAGTGTCGCTGCTGCAAATCTTCCAAACCCTTGACTTCCTTCCAATCAGTTTCCTCTGGAAAACGCCACAGTATTTTCCCGGACATACCACATCAGAATATAATAATGCCTCAAATAAAACCCAATCGTTTCTATTTTCTGGGTTAGACTTGATCCGGTTGTCATAAAGCAACAACGCCTTGTTGAGAAGAAAAAGATTTGACTATTCTCATCCAGCGCGTGAACATAATCAAACCAACAGAAAAAAAAATCCAAAAATCCAAAATACCCGAATCGAAAATATCCAAAATACTTGAAACCCCCTTGAAACCATCCGAAAATATCCAAACTTTTTGGTTAGAACTAGGCATGGGCAAATTAATCAAACCCAATGTACCAAACTGTAGCGAACAAAAAAATTGAAGTATAAGATTAATAATTATCGAGATCTATGTTAGCTAAATTTGAATCCAATCAATAACCTAATATTTCAATGTGGCACACGAGATTTGAAATGTAAAATGGTACCAGTTCATAAGCGTAAGATATTACGTATGGATGCAAACGTCATGGTGTGTTCATAATAGAAACCCTTCGTAACAACTAACAACGTCAAGTTGTTTTTTTTTTTTTTATTGGTCAAACCGTAACAACATCAAGATTCTCGTGAACTTTAAAGATACAAAATGTTTTTTTGTTTTTATCCTTTCATTTGAAAGATGGAACGTGAAAACAAGACTTTCCCCTTTTGCGCTCTTACATAAACGATAAACATGAATGCATATAACAAACATTAACATATGTATGTGATCATTCAGAACATAGTCACCAAATACTTGTAATTAGGATAGTTTAATGATCTCCCCATACTAATTTAAGATACATATCTTTCTTAGAATTTTTTTTTTATTAAAAACGAATACATTTTTTGTGTGTTTTATGTAATTTATGATAAGTAAAACCTAATTTGGCCCTCATCTTAAATAGAACCCAATTTTAAGAGTCAACATATTTTTGTAAAATTATATAACAGAGTATATAATATGGTTGATAATTCGAGTTTGCTTTGATCTTTTTTTTTTCTTAAGTTATTGAAAGAGATGTCAGATTCCAATTCGATATTTCTTTTGTTCTTTGGTACTAATTTTGATCTTTCTGATAGAACAAATAATGCTAGATCTATATAATTTATCAAAACTGAATACAAGTACTTACAATACATTTTTCTGCGATGAGAAAATAAAATACTTGCATTGTGTTAATTAATTCGCTCTTTTTATGAAAACAAAACCTCTTATTCTTAAACTGGTTGACCCAAAAAAAAAAGACTTCTTAAAACGATTACAAAAGAAAATCAAGAACATGGGTAAACAAAAAGTTCTCAAGAAGAAGTGTTAAGAACTTAAGCTGTTTGAGGTGAACAATCATATGTGACATAGATTGCTCAATAAATTTCCCAACCGAAGCTCTAATGTCACGAGTGACAGATTGTTTAACCGCTAAGCCATCTAAAACTCTATCATCATCATCATTGTCTTGATGATCTTCTTCTTGTTCTTCTTCTTTAAAATCATCAGCAAGCAAATGGAGCGGAACTACGGATTCTTGAAGCTCCCACTCCTCAATACTAAGTCCCCATTCTTGATAATCCACTCCCGCCATCGCTAAAGCCTCCATCGAACCCATAAAATTAGAAAGTGATCTTAAAATGTAGTTTGCTTTGTTAATATTTTCTTGGAACCTTTTGAGTTCTACTTCTTCTCTGATGAGTAGGTACGTGTGGCTAATGACCTTACTATATATAGGCATGTACGGACGTGCGGTTCGCTGGCTTCTCCTCTGAATTCATTACCAAAAGATATCACGTGAAATGTTCAAAAATCAAACCGTCTGGATTGAATTTTAATTGTCAAATACTTTGGTTGACAAAAAATACATTGAACGAAAAACAATATGAACAACAACATTCTCGTGACGCTCTCTCAAAGTTGAAGAGAAGACCATTTGCAGATTGAAAGTAGTAGTAATATTAATCTTCTTTAGCCCTTACTCATCTTAGTGATCTATTAAACTATTCAAATTAATTACAGCGTAACTAAACATAGTAACATACACACAAATTGATCTCACTCACGCGAATACAAGAATAAAATAAAAATGGTATTTAGCCATACATGTTCTTGATTTTCTTTTGTGATCGTTTTAAGAAAAATGTCAAAGAATAATACCGCAGAATAGCGACATCCAAAGAATAATTGACATTTCGCTCTCTCTTAAAATCCCTATCACAGAATTAGATAGTTTTAATGGTCTTTGTTTTTTGGTCATCTTGTTTTATTTAGCTGTGGTTATGAAAAGTTTATTATTATTCCATAACATTACAATCCAAAACACTTGAAGATTGGTGAAAAAAAAAAAACTTGAAGACAAAAATATGGTTTAAAAAAAGGTAAAACTAAGTAGATAAATTAAGGTTAGTCAAGTCAATCTTAAGACTTGGCATTCTCCAACACATATTTTTCTTGTAATATATATATATATATATATATATGCATAATTATTAACTTAGAGCTAGATGAAATTATATATTTCTTGAAGCATTGACATGAAAGAAAATTGACTTTTATCTAACTTCCAAATTTCAATTCATTTTATAAACTTCATACAAGCCAAACTTATTTAATTTCAAAAATAAAATGAGTTTAATTCATAGTTTTGATGTAAAAAAATCGCTAAATACAGAAAAATAGAGGATAATTTATTTAATTATCATATTAATCTTTCCTTTTAAAATAGTCAAACACAAGTTCCATTAATTTATTATTATTCGCGAGGAACAGAAATTTCAGTATCGATCTTCTTCTTCTTCTTCTTCGCCAATTTCAACACTTTCGAAATCTGAGAATCTTCTGTGTGAATCGGAACGAAATTAACGGTGTTACGGAGGCTAGGGCTGATGGGCGCGGCGGGGTCCAAACTCGAGAAAGCTCTCGGCGACCAGTTCCCGGAAGGAGAACGATACTTCGGTTTCGAAAATTTCGGCAACACTTGTTACTGTAACAGTGTTTTGCAGGTCGAGTCCTCATTTCAGTTTCCATGTCGTTTTGCTTTTGGAATTAGATTTATTGACAAAAGGTTTCATTTTTAAGTAAATGTAGAGTGTGTATCAGTTCTTAAAAGGTTTTATAGATGTGGTAGCTTATGGCAGGACTGGGTTGTTGATCTTAGGTCTGTTTTGCATTCTATGTTTGTGCACAAGTCTCCAGGAGTTGAACAAGTTTCATCCATAGACTAATTTGTTTGATGAACCTTTCTCTTTTGCAGGCTCTTTATTTTTGTGCTCCCTTTCGTGAACAATTGCTTGAACATTATGCAAATAATAAAGCTGATGCTGAGGAGAATCTCTTGACCTGCTTGGCTGACTTATTTTCGCAGGTTATTTTTGTACTTCAAAGACTTATGTTTAGGTTTTAGTCTGTGTATCTTTTGATGGATGGATATGTTCTACTACGACAGCAAAACAAGTTTTGACTGGTGAAACATTTAATTGACAAGTCTATATGGCTTGGTTATTCTTACACATGCTGGTTTTGTTTTACTTAGCCACTGTTGAAACTATGGCTTTGCAGATTTGTGAACATGTTTGCTTAATGTTCATCAATAATCGCTAATGTCTTCACTTTTTCAAAGAAGCTAATTTTATTGCTCCTTTTCCCATAGATAAGTTCCCAGAAGAAGAAAACAGGAGTTATCGCTCCGAAGCGCTTTGTGCAAAGGTTGAAGAAACAGAATGAGCTTTTCCGGAGTTATATGCATCAGGTATTCTGTGTATTCTTCTTATATGAGGATAGTCAAATTGTAAGAAAAGTATATATGTCTGTAGAGTAAATTGTGTTACTATCTCATGCAGGATGCACATGAGTTCCTGAATTATTTGCTAAATGAACTTGTTGAGATCTTAGAGAAAGAGACACAAGCCACAAAAGCAGACAATGAAACTTCATCATCTCCTGAAAAGATTGCAAATGTACTGAAAGCTCCCCTGGCAAATGGTGTTCATAAAGAGCCAATTGTTACTTGGGTGCACAAGATTTTTCAGGTTAGGTGCTTTTATTAAATAGCTCATCTTTTTTCTAAGACACGATCACTGCATTTTGGGCCTCATTTAGATACCAGATTAGTTATGTGGAAAATGTATTTGGTCATCGACTTATAGCTGCATTTAGTATAGATGCGCAGTAAGCATCAATAACATTTCAGGATAAGCTTAAATTCCTTCCTTGTCCCCAAACCAAACCCAATCACAAGAGCAAACAGCACATATTATAAAGTTTTTCCAGTTATTTCAAGTGACTTAGCATGTGTAAACTCATTACAGGGTATACTTACCAACGAGACAAGGTGTCTACGGTGTGAGACAGTAACAGCAAGAGATGAAACTTTCCTAGACCTGAGCCTTGATATTGAACAGAACAGTTCGATAACTAGCTGTTTGAAAAACTTCAGCTCCACAGAGACTCTACATGCAGAAGACAAGTTTTTCTGTGACAAATGCTGCAGGTATGAAACTGCTATTTCTTAATCCGCACCCTTCGCTTTTCATTCTTTAATTCCTAACTTTCCTTGATCCTTAATGCTATTTTGTGCAGTTTACAAGAAGCGCAGAAGAGAATGAAGATTAAGAAACCGCCACACATCTTAGTTATACATCTGAAACGGTTCAAATACATGGAACAGTTGGGCCGCTACAAGAAGCTATCGTACAGAGTCGTCTTCCCTCTGGAACTGAAACTCAGCAACACAGTGGATGAATATGTGGACATTGAGTACTCTCTCTTTGCAGTCGTGGTTCATGTCGGAAGTGGACCTAACCACGGTCATTATGTTAGCCTCGTGAAATCCCATAACCACTGGCTCTTCTTTGATGATGAGAGTGTCGAAATAATTGAAGAATCTGCTGTTCAAACATTCTTCGGTTCATCGCAAGAGTACTCAAGTAATACTGATCATGGCTACATCTTGTTATACGAGAGCCTCGGAACAAGATAGAGAAAAAAGCTTTTAGTCATTTGACAAGAACATAACCTCTCCTCTCTTACTCTCTCTTCGAAGAACATAACCATGTACAGTTTTAATGACAAGATTACTATTTGGTTACATAAGTTTGATTTATGTTTCAAATATATATCATTTAAATTAGAGTCATGAATGCAGTTACAGTATATGAGAAGAGTGATTACACAAGAATTTACAAGTTTAATGAGTCAATAATACTGTGACACAATATCACAACAAAGCTTGAGAGTGATTTAACTGGTCCACAAAGATGAGGACATAGGCAACATCAATGTGTCATCATCTTCCAACAATGCTTCAATATCTATCAGATCATCATCATCATCAAAACAAGTTGCTTCTGAATTTTCAAGAGCTTTTTCAACCTATAAACCAAGAATCAAGATTGTTTAGTTTTATTGATTCTAAGGAGATTAAGGTTAGTGTATTAGTATAATTACCTTGCTTTCTTGGATGTCGTTGACAACATTTAGCAATCTACGGTATTGATCTCTAGCTTCAGGATATTGAACCATGGATTTCACTCTTGCAAGAGCTTTTTGTAGCCTATCCTCTGTTTGCTTTCTTCCTTGTTTGAAAAAATCATCATCTTCTTCTTTCTCTGTTCCGTCTTGCATCTTCTCAACAAGTGCTTCTGACTTAAACCCGCGCAAACCAGCTCCTTTCCGTCTCCAACGTAATATCACCTTCTCTAATACCCCCACTGACCAAATTATCTTTCTGTAGTTTTTCCTAAACTGATAACCTCTCACATGAGCCTGCACCATTGCCAGTTAAAAACCGTTATGAATATGACATACATTAAACGAATCAAGACCTTTAGTTTGGTTTTATCAAAACATTTATGCACCTGTATTTTGATGATTCTTTGTCTGGTAATCAAATAGTCTTTTCTTCCCTTGTAACCTCGGAACTTGTTCTGAATCCGAATAGCAGCGGCTTGCACGGAATCATCACTATGTGCCCTTCCTGATTTGTGTGTTTTAGGAGCAAGCATCGAAAGAGCACGCTCCTCCGACATTCCAAGCTTTTTATCTCCAAATTCTTTTAGTTGCTTCTTCTGGAAAGACTGAGCCCTGAAAACCTGATGAATCCGAGCTGCTGCCTGAGTAGCGTTACGTACAGCTGTCAACGAGTCTGTCAATGATGAGCTGGATGGGCTAGGAGCCATCTCAACAGTTTCGGCATTTTTATCATTTAGACTGAGCAAAGAAACATGAGCTCTTAAGGCATATTCTGAGAGATAACCAGCAATTCCTTTGTGACCATTAGCATAGGCTAGATCAGAAGGTGTGCTTCCTGATGGGAAATCTGGATTTGGGTCAGTTAAAGTTCCAGGAGCAGCACCAAGAGCTATGAGTGAACCAATTATCCTCTCCCTGAATATGAAAATACCTTTGTTTCAAATACAAAAATCAAAGAAAAAGAAGATGAACTACTGAACATTTTCTAGAAGTTACTCACCTGCCAAAGAAAGCTGCCCAATGAAGTGCGGTCCAACCATTTACATCGCGAAAATCAACGCTTACACCAGCGATTATTGTTGGTTCTAAGGCCCAGTTGTAACCAAGAGAAGCTGCAAAATGTAATACACCTTGGCCACCTTCATCCAAAACACTTGGACCTTTTCCACCTTCTGCTATCTTTTGTAAAAGCCATGAGTGTAAGCTTTCTTTCAGAAATTCCTGCAAAAGGTTGTTTTTCATATTTTCTTGGGAGATTTCATTCATGAGCATCTGATCCAACTGGTCATCGTTCTCGAAAAGTAGTAAACTAATCTTCTCGCTCAATTGTGACAAATCACTGTCATTCCCAGAAACAGGGCTTGTATTTTCAGATTTCGAGCACAACAGTTTAACAAATCTTGCCTCAAGAATGTCAATAGTAGACTCATCATCTGCTTCTCTATCAAAAACTTGAGACTCGGCAACCTTATACTCGAATTCACGCACTTCACTGCATGCCAATCTGTTGGAACATGTTACATAAAAGGGAACTCTTCCAGCCTCATGCATAGGAGCAACACATTGGAGAATACCATTAGATATAACATCTGCTGGAACTTCTGTTTGCCCAAACATGCAAGACCACTCGCCAATTTCAGTCTCCTCCCGAGTCTTTAAGAATTTTCCAGTGACAAAAACCTAAAAATTTGCAAAAACAAATAAGCACAAACCTATCTTATGACTCCCCGAGAAGATAAATTGATCAACAGTGCTTACCACCACTTCACAACCCACATAAGCCCAGCTTGGAGAGAAGTCATTGATGCTAAAGAGCTGTTCCTTTGAGAGGGAAGGACTCATAACATATCCATCCATGTCCCTCCTAGAGTTGTGACCATTGGACCCATCCTCACTCTCAACTTCTTCCCAGTAGGTTCTTGAACTTGATTGAGTAAAGGACTCGTTTGCATCAGCTATAACACCAACATCTCCAAGTTCTTTGCTCATCCAGCGATTGAAACTGTCCATCTTTTTCAGACCTTCTTCGCCCAATGCACCGTGTAACAGATGTTGTTTCATCGTAGATAGATATGGAGCTTTTTCATTCGAAGCTAGATTGCTTATAGCATTTAGCTCCATATCTGCAGTTGATACAAAAAAAAAAATTGACGGTTAGCTTTTAAAGACAAATAAATTCCAAACTTTTATCAAAATAAGCTGAGTGCAGTGTTAACCTTGTCCTTGGAACCACACGGTACGATCAGATGTAAGTCCTGAATTTAACTCCTGATTCTGCAGAAGTTTGAAACGAAAGAGTATTCAGATACTCAAAGAATACATAGAAAACACTAAGCAGCACAGCTGAGGAAGAGGAATGCAGAAATTGAGCCAGATACCATCAGAATTGTGTATACCTGGCTTTTGACCATGGACTCTTGTAGACTAGCAAAATCTTGCATTGTAAAAGAGCTTTCGAGTATTTGGTCCAGCACTTCATGCTCACTGTTAGGCTGCAAAGGTAAGGCTTCAACTCCAGAACCACAATTTCCCAGAATCTCTTCCCAGGTTTGGGAATCAATGGATTTTCTGTTTTTTAACCCATTTGTTACTCCAGGACTGTTGATAGTTTTGCTTTTGTCTACCATAATTGAAGAATCAGTTACGGGGATTGTGCGAAGCTCTTTTTGATAACTATCCCTGGCTGTTAAAAAGGTAAGAAATCATATGCCGGTTGGAGGTATCAGATGGATATTTGGAACTTATTCTTTTACTGGATAGGGAAAAAAGGAACGTAAAACCAGGTAACCATGAACTTACGCGTCAAAGAGATTTGATAGTAAGGATCAAAACCAGTAAGGTTTCCTCCTGTTGCAGGCTGCTGAAGTTCTTGATGAGAGTAAGCTGTGGAACTTCCATGCTGATTGTATGCTGCAGAATGAATGTATGTAATATGTATAAGATAAGAGACCAATTAAGTAAGGAATCCTCAATAGGTAGTTGTGAAAGAAGAAGCACCTGATTCAGCATCTTCAAGTTCTGGAGAGTGAAAACCATTGACACTTGCTGAGTCAGTAGTTTGTGAATGATTGCTATGATCATTTTGATTGAAGCTGCAAGAAGCATAACCATCATGTTCACTGGTCAAGGCGTCCCCAGTTTCTTGAGGAGACCGAGCCGCGTCTTCAGTCCTTTGCATCCGGTTAAAAGAAGTAGAAACTCTACTACCCTGATTCATTTACAAATTTCACTCTCAGAATGTCAACTTCCTTGAAAAGAAAACTAGTGAGGCAGAGAAATTAGCAAATAATAGGATGGGTCTAACCTTAACTTCGAGGTAGTGAACAAAAACTATGTGGGAAAGTTCTCTGCATTAGTCACCAACAGAAAAAAAGAACAAGAGAATTAGTAAAGGTGTTGTGCTTGTTAGCTTCGAAGACATATTAGCTATTTTGTATTATACTTCATGTTGAATCTATCATAATAGTTTAAGATCACAAACAAATGATGTAAAAGTTATAAGCTATAATAAACTTACTCCTGAAGCAACCAGTAACTGCGTCTTTGAAAGTTTTCATTGTCCTGTCCATGCGCATAGTAACAATGTAGAACATCAACGCTTCCCGCCTGCATAGAGATTCACGAGCAAGAGAAATCACTAATAGGCACAAAGAATCACAAGGTGCTCCTCTATTGACCATACTTCTCACAGAACTACTTAGTAAACGAAACATATTTTATATACTACCTTCAACCTCTCATGAGCTTCCTTCACAGTCTTTCCATCTTTTTTCTTCCTCCAATTGTGACCGTCTTTCCTGAAGTATCTGAGCACCTTTCGATCAAACATAAAAACAGACCCACCTGAAAAGAGGAAGAGATTTACCATGAACATCAGTCTTAGAACTTTTAAGTTCCATTCTACACTGAATGTTTATGAAAAACTTTAGCTGTACTTGATGGTGTAGTAGGTGGCTCAGTAGAAATTTGAAATCTTTGGTAATTCTGTAAAATTTCACAGATTTCAGGAGGACGAAGCCATCGATGTCGTGCTTCTGAGAGTATTTGTCCAACATCTGTGGACAACAATTATTGCAATCAGAAGACACACAAAAATTAGTACAACTAAGAAGATATCATTCATCAAGAAAGCTTTTAAGAGACACTATAGTACCTTCTGATGTAGTAGCTAAAAAGTCAACTTCCTCACAAGAAGCAGCTAATTAAAGTATAACCAACACACGATACTAAATTTCCCAAGATATTCTTAGCTGCCTATAACAATCATAAATTATGCATAGAAACTTAAAGAGTAAAGAAGTAAAAAGTAACCCACTAAAAATGATGAACATGATTTAGAATAGATTCGTTATCAACTTGGATAAGTAAACTAATAAGTAAGTGATGAATATTCAGATAAAATATACTTTCAACAAGAACAAATCATCACTCACACCAATAATGGATAAAAATGCCCTTTTGAATAGATTCCAATAGATAAAGATTGAAACTTTGATGACTATATACCAATACTCACACCAAATAGATCGGATAAAGATTTGATTTGACCCACGCAAACAAAAATATCTCAAATACTACAGAAAGAAGAAAACTTTCACTTCACCTAATTCATGAACTGGGCTGAATCGTCTTGCTTCCGCCATAGATATTGCTTTCTCCGATCTCAGAGCTTCAAAGCAGACATAAAAAGTGAAACTTTTAGAGTAAAGGTGAAAACTTTCTTCTTCTTCTTCTTCTTCTACTTCGTCTACTTGGTGAAACAGAGGAATCAAAAAGCTGGAAAACGAAAATCGAAAAGGGTGATTAAAGTGAAGAAGGAAGCATCTGAGTAGTGAGAGATAGGAATCCGTACGATGAGAGAAAAAAATGGCCGTCGAAATTGATTTTTTTTCTTTCTAGTCAAAATTCTTCTGACGCAAGTTCCGGGACTTTGCCTTTTTTTTTTGCTTATTGATTGTTTTGGTTCTGTAATAGTATTAAATTATCCATTGGGTTATTATTTTATCACGTGTTGACGATTATATTCTTCTGCTTTATATTAGTTTTTTCTAATTCCTACTGTCATTCTCGTATTTTAAAATCTTGTAAATTAGAAATATCTTTATACGGTTAAATTAGCAAATGGAATCTGATTAGAGCTGAGTTTATATTATAGAACAATAAGTATTTTTTTTGTAACTACGGGTTATCTAATTTTATGATCTGATTTGCTTCAAAAAGTTTGCTCCCAATGTTCAGATTTTTTTTGAATATTTGTGTAATTTCTGAGTGATATATATATATATATGAAATATTACCTAAATTTTCTATAAAACAGAAGAAAATGGAGACTTTAACTATTACTTCGGTAGCTGTTACCTGTTCCATGAAAGTGTTAATCGGCTGCTTGTTGGGAAGAATTTTCAGTGTTGTTGTTTTGGAGGCTTTACCTATTACTTGTAACTGTTATCTTTGTATATTTTCTTTTAAGGCTTGTTTTGTTTGTTCGCCTTTTTTGGCCTCATGTCTCTGGGGGTTTCTATGTACCCGTCGGCTTTGTATCCGAAAAGATTTTTTCATTTTCGGCTCTGTATAACTCAAACGCATTTAATCAATAAAATCCTTGCACACGAAAAAAAAAAGAAAAAAAACTAAAAGGTGATAATTTAAATGGTTAAAAATCCAAGCATTTTAAGATTTTTGTTTTATTTGAAAATAATGAAATTTAAAAGAAATCGTTTTGCTAAATTTTCGATGTTCGTATGTCTAGCCACTAGAGATAAATTTTCTTCAACAAAAAGCAAACATGTGGTAATCCGAAAAATACTAAGGATGTGTTTTATAGAGTTTTAAACACTAATATTAGTAAAACAGACCATGAGACTTGGTTGAAATTTGAAAACAAGGAAAATGTTTGTTTCACTCAGAAATTTCACAAATATCCATAAACAATACTTGTTTGCAATGGAGCAGTCCTAACGCAAGACGAACATCACTTGCCTCTAAAGTTTTGTGATTTTATATAGAATCCTACGTAGCTGTCCAAACTGAAGACGAGGAAGGCCCAAAAGCTATAAGTTCGGGAGCTCGAACCCTATTTATCTATTTGGAAAATCACCCTGAACAATGTTTCATATATCGATTAAAAGAAATTCCGACATGCCATTATAGATTAGTTTTTAGTTTAATACTATAAACTTTTTTCTTTTTTTTTTTCTTTGGGCGAAAGAATACTATAGACTAGTTTTTAATTTAATACTATAGACTAGTTTTTAATTTAATTTAATACTATTTCAAAACAGTGTTCGATTTTACGAGTGTGCACTGGTATATACTCTTGAAGAATTTTTTTTCGTCTAAATTCTTCTCAATCCACACAAATTTTATTTGTTATCAAATTAACTCATTTTTTTCAGAAATAAACTAAAATGAGAGAAGAAAAAAAAATTCTAATTTTTTTTATTTTTTTCATACCTGTCACACCCATATTTATATTAAAAAAGAAGATAGAGAATAAG
>Ga0041059_1002159_pt1 | contig 14997 bp, 12 predicted proteins | sample AraColnosormetaG_FD_56232 | JGI IMG/M metagenome (GOLD analysis project Ga0041059, IMG submission 56232) | Arabidopsis roots microbial communities from North Carolina, USA - Col MF nosort | ecosystem: Host-associated > Plants > Roots > Unclassified | place: USA: North Carolina | collected...
TTAGATCCTTTGGATATGCGCACCAAAAGAGACTAAGGATTTTGCTGGATATACACACCAACAAGATGATCTTCTTAGAAAAGGTTTTTGATTAAAAGAAAAATAAGTCCTCAAAAGAGAATACAAGAGAATATAAAGAAAAGGAGAAGAGAAGATGAAGAGGCAAGTCTTGGAACATACTCCAAGGCTGCCTAGAACACAACAGAAATTAAAAACAAAGTTTAAAATTTAAAATACACTCCTCAACTTTAAAGGCCACGAAAGTTTCTCTTTATTTTAGTGGGTTTGGGCCTTGAATCATTAAAATGGATTATATGAAGTGAAAACATAAGCCTCATTAAAAACCTTCCTTTGGAAAACCCAGTAGGACAAAACCAAAGGCAGGGAAAAAGAGCACTCATAAATCACTTATCCATCTTGATGAGGTCCTTGAGCTTGAATCAAAACCAAAGAGGTAGTGACTTGGCTCAAGTCATTTGGTCGGTCCCAAATGTGGTTAAGCATCCATCCAATGGCTTGGTTGAATAGCTTAACTCTAGAACGAGTCATTGGAACGTCCGGTGCGACAAGAACATCCTCTGCCTCAAGCTTCTCCCCCGCTACAAGCTCATCCTTGGCTACAAGCTTAGCTCCTTCCTCGGCTACAAGCTCACGTTCAAGCTCCGGTTCATGCTCCATATCCTTAATGTTTTCCATGATCATATCACGTCGCCACCTGTCGCCACGCCATCGTCTGAGACACACCTGTCGCATGTGGGCACGACAGCTGTCCGGACATGTGGCAGGGGGCGATGCTGCATGGCCGACCTTGGGCGGACTATAAATGATGCTCATCTCTGCCCGTTTTCATTTTTGAAGGCGAGAGAGAGACTGTAAGGCTGCCCGACAGATAACTCGTCTGCAACCGAGAAAACTTGCCCAAATTCAGTAAATCTTGCACGTGGTCGAGGAAACTCTGTCCGTGCCTGGAGAATCGACGCCTGTGGTCGAGAGAACTTGACCGTGAGTAAGGGATCGTCGACCGTTATCGAGGAATTTTGCCCGAGACCCAGAAACCTTCCAAATTACCGAATATGTGAGTTGTGGTCGAATTGTGTGTTTGTTTGCATGTTTTCTAGAGCTAGTCTTTAGATCATATGCATGCATAGTCACTTAGACTTAACTAATCGGAATTCGGTTTAAGTTAGAACTTGAATCTTAAAATGATGGTTACTTGATGAACTTGATAGTTAATATCATTAAGGAATGGAATGGACTGGTGCATGACTAGGCTAAGTGAATATGGACTTAACTAAGTTTACTTGATGAATCGAGATTTGATTCGAGGGATTACTTGCCTGGTTAGATTGTTATACTTATATGAGATATGCTATGAGGCTGTGAATAAGTCCTTGCTATATCATGTATATATATATATATATATATATATATATAAATACGTGATTTAGTACTTGATTTTGTTATACTTGTTTGGGGTGTGGTAAACTACTTATATTTAGTACTACATGAGGTTATTGTGTCTAAGTGGTATTCAGGGTTTACCCGATACCATCATGCTTTAAGTAAGCTGTTACCTTCCTTTTTGTGTTGTGATTGTGTCAGTAAGTCTTGATCCTGAGTGGTCACTTACATGATGGCACAAGTCTCGTAGCGTATGTCGGGTAATGCATGACGATGCACTAAAGTGATGTTCCGATTATAAGCTCGGGTGTTCATAGTTGTGTACGTACGTGTGGTGTGGGTGTGGACGTACGTGTGTGTGATAGCATACATGTGGAGAAAATGTATACACGTATGCGGGAGTTTGTGCTGATGTTGTGGTGCACCTTTTTGGTAAGGTTTACAGTATTTTGGGCCCAAGGTTCATTCATGTGTCTAGTTCGGCTGCATATTCTGGTATTATTATAAATATATAATAATACGTTTGCTGCGTGTTTTGTGATATATGATGGCTAAGTTTACTTATTAAGTTGATTAAACCCTAGAGATTTAATTCTGCATAGACCGAGCTCACTGAGTAATGCTAGATTACTCATGATTCTACTTGTCTTACAGGTAACCATAGTGGGATGACCATAGCGGGAAGACAAACACTAGGAATTGCCGGAAATAGAATGTTTGCGTTGCTTCTGCAAAATTACTTGTTATTATGTATTTTTAACAAGGATCCGACATAAAGATATATTTTTGGGTAACTCTTTGCAAAGTATAAGCTATATACTACATATAAAGTGTTTTCTTAAAAGCAGCCGAGTGTTTAATGATATAAGACCTAGTCCGGGTCGCTCAACACTAGAATATCATGAGGGTTGGCAAGCCTAAGTGGTGTTCCTAGTGGGAAGATGGTCGATTATAATCTGGTTAAGGATCCGGATTCATCTGGAACCTCTACTGAGTTATGGTCGATCATCTTCACTGTAGTGTAACTAGGTCGCCCGTGGCTTGTCCGCCAATAGGGCGATTCAGGGGCGTTACATTATCCTAATCTAATCCATCCTCAAGAACCCTAATAACTACTCAAACAACAAAATCAAGAACATAAACCCAAAAATTACTCTAAACATATCAAAATGTAGATCTAAACAATATAAACAACTTTACTCAAAGAACTAAATGCAAAAACAAAATAGATTAAGAGTAATTAAGGTTTCAAGATTCTTAAACACAAAGAAAATCTACAGAATAAAAGCTTCGTCTTTTGGACAAACCCCAAAAGACATATTTATAGTAAAATTCCGAAAACCCTAGATTCACTAGAAGACAAGAGACTTGAGGCGGTTTAGAGGAATGCTCGATCTTGGGGATCGAGTAAAAAGGGTGCTACAAAGTCTGCTTTGAATGATCAATTGGTCGAGTAGTTACTTCTTCCTCTCCTCTTCTTATGCTCTGCTGTCTGGTTGAGTGTGGAATGAAAAGAATCTGAAGGCGCTTTGAATGATCAACAAGTCTTGTGGAATGGGTTGCTTTTGGTCGAGTACTTGGGCGAGTAGAGGATTGAGTAGGGGGTCGAGTGGTGTCTACTGCTTCCTATGTAGCTGCCTGGATCGAGTGAATGGTCGAGTGAATTGCCCTGCTGCTTCCCTCCTGGTTTGATAGAGTATAGGGTCGAGTGATTTCCATGTATCCTCCTTCTACACCTAAAAACATACAAAAACATGCAATATGTATGCAATATGATCCTAAATGCCTAAGTGTGCAAAATAAGCTAAATGTGGTGCAAAATGATATGAAGCAATGAGTGAACACTAAGCTAAATGATGATAAACATATGAGTAACATGAGTAAATACAGTGTTATCTGTTCCTAAAAGATAATAGTGTTCCATGCTACAACATACAAACCCAAAGACTCATACGGACTTCGGCTACACCATTATAGCTTTGAGAAGCAATAAAAAGCTTGGTTAGTGTTTCCGAGTCAAATATGAATAGATTTCATGTGTATGATTGAGTATAAGAACTAGAACCGCAACCGGTTCCGAAAAGCTAAAGTAGTGTTTTCCTGTTAGAAGATACAAAGCCAAAGACTCATGCTGACTTTGGCTACACCATCAAAGCTTTGAGAGGGAATAAAAAGCTTGGTTAGTGTTTTGGAGTCAAATATGACTAGATGTCATGTGTATGATTGAGTATAAGAACTAGAATCTCAACCGGTTCTCAAAAGCTAAAGGAGTGTTTCTTTGATAGAAGATATAAAGCCAAAGACTCATATGGATTTCAGCACACCATCAGAGCTTTGAGAAGCAATAAGAAGATTGGTTAGTGTTGTGGAGTCAAATATGACAAGATGTCATGTGTATGATGCACTACAACAAATATCCACATTGATAGCAGACGAGGATAACACATTTTCCGTCACTGCTATGAAAGATTAATTTTTTTTTGGGTTCTTTTTTAATAGTTTATTAAAAACGCTATGATAGGAAATACATGAGTGGGAGTCTAAAATCACTCAACCCGCCAACACTTTACCTAAATTATTCACTTAAGCGCGTCTAGAACTATTCATGTCTCTTCCCTCTTCTCTCGGCAAAGACCTAAGGTTTCAGAAAAAAACACCAAATTCTCTGATCCACGATTGCTGTCAAATTCTACAGTCTCAAACACAAAATTTCATTATCCCCGAAACTATAATCTTCTCTCTCGCCGGTCTGCTTCTATTTCGAGCTCCATTGAAGTCACATTCAAGCTCCATCGAAGTCACATTCCTCTTTAATCGCCAGCGTCAGCGAGCTCAAATCAAAGGCATGTGTTTCTTCCTTTCACTAATTCCTCTTTACTCCCAAATATATTGTCAAACGATTTTGAGATGGTTTTATTGAATTTAGGGTTTATGTGCATCGATTTGGTTTATGTGAAATTAGGGTTCTTGGGTAATGTGATTCGATTACAAGTTTCAGAGTTATAATTCTTGTAGATATTATATAACAATCGATTACATAAGTTGTCTAGCTTCATTGTCAAATGATTATGCTATTTTTTTTGCAAGTGTTGGTGATTGAAACGCTTGGAAACTGAAGCTTGTTGTTCTTGTAATCACACGACAGGTTAGTCTCTTCAGTTGCTTTGGTTGTCTTTGTGATTGTGATTCCATTTGTCTGTGAATTTGCTTCATTTTCCGCGACTGTTTTGGTTCTGTGCATTGCTTTGGTTGTCTTTAGAATTGTGATTGTGATTCATCCGTTATTTGCATTGCTTTGGTTGTCTTTAGAATTGTGTTTATATTAGAAATGTCTCCACATAAGATGTCGCTGTGAGTGAATGTGCTTTCTTTCTTTTTAATGTTGGTTATGGCTTGAATTGGTGTTAAAAAGGTTTAGGCTTATATAATGTTGGACAAGACATGGGTGCAGCTATGCAGGTAAGGAATTATCTTATATAGGTTAGGTTTACAAATGGGTTTTGGATACTTTAAGAGGCTTCTATTTGGCTTTCTTTATTCATTGAAGAGCTGATCCCAATTACGAGAGAGGTGCTCGGAGTTTTGTACGTGATGTGGTTGCGGCTCTAGGAGATATCGATATGATTATATGTCCCTGTAAAGAGTGTCGTAACGTATACCAGCAGTCAAGCAGTGATGTGGTTGTCCATCTGGTAACCAAAGGGATGGATGAGGCATACAAGTTGCAAAGTGAATGGTATCATCATGGAGACTCTGTGGCTTCAGCTGAAGGCGTAAGTACCACAAATCAGAGGAATGATGAAATTCTTGAGCTATACAAGGCTGCTGAATATTTTGATGAAGAGCTGGCTAGCAAGCGGGACTTAGTAGAGACTCCATTGGGTGACTTAGCTGAGATAGCAGAAGACGAGGACAGGAGAGAAGATGAATTCCTAGCCAAACTAGCAGATGCTGAACCCCCTTTATACCCGAGTTGTTTAAACCACATCAAGCTCTCGGCGATTGTGTCTCTCTTTAGGATTAAAACACGTAATGGATGGTCTGACAAGAGCTTCAATGAGCTGCTTGAGACATTGCCAAATATGTTGCCTAAAGATAATGTGCTGCACACATCATTGTATGATGTCAAGAAATTTTTGAAGAGCTTCGACATGGGATATGAAAAGATCCATGCTTGTGTGAATGACTGCTGCCTATTCAGAAAGAAGTACAAGAAGCTGGACAATTGTCCCAAATGCAAAGCTTCTCGGTGGAAGATTAATACTCACAGTGGTGTAGTAAAGAAAGGTGTCCCACAGAAGGTTCTGCGGTACTTTCCGATTATCCTGCGACTTAAGAGAATGTTCAGGACAGCTGAAATGGCCAAGGACTTAAGGTGGCATTTCACTAACAAGAGTAGTGATGGAAAACTCCGTCATCCTGTGGATTCTGTGACTTGGGATAAGATGAATGTGAGTATCCAACATTTGCAGCTGAAGCAAGGAACATGCGACTTGGACTGTCTACAGATGGCTTTAATCCGTTCAATATGAAGAATATACAGTACAGTTGTTGGCCGGTTCTTTTAGTTAACTATAACTTGCCTCCTGACCTATGTATGAAGAAGGAGAACATAATGTTTACACTGCTCATTCCTGGTCCACAACAGCCTGGTAATAGCATCGATGTGTACTTAGAACCTCTTATTGAAGATTTGAATCATTTGTGGAAGAAGGGAGAGGTCACTTATGACGCTTAAAGTAAAAGCACATTCACGCTAAAGGCAATGCTTCTTTGGACTATAAGTGACCTTCCGGCTTATGGAAACTTAGTTGGTTACAAGGTAAAGGGTAAAATGGGATGTCCTATTTGTGGTAAAAACACAAGATAGTATGTGGTTGAAGTTTAGCAGGAAGCATGTGTATATGAGTCATAGAAAAGGATTGGGGCCAACTCATAGTTATAGGGATAAGAAGGCTTGGTTTGATGGAAAATCAGAACATGGGAGAAAGGGCAGAATTTTGACTGGTCATGAAGTTTCTCAAAACCTGAGAAACTTTAAAAACGATTTTGGAAATGTGAAAGGATCTGGGAGGAAGAGAAAAAGGACTGTTCTATTATCTGATAGTGATTATTCATCAAGTGAATCCGAAGAAGAAGAAGAAGTAGAAGTTGACGAGGATGAGTTATCAAGATGGAAGAAACGATCTATCTTATTCAAGCTGCCTTATTGGGAGGTATGTATAGCTTAATATAATTTTAGAATTGATAAACGGATATTTGTTTAATGTGAAACCTTATAATTGTATTTGTATTCTCTATATGATCTCACGGTAAGACATAACTTGGATGTAATGCATGTAGAGAAAAATGTGGCTTCAAGCATTGTCTCTACATTGTTACATTGTGGAAAATCAAAAGACGGTCTTAATGCCCGTAAAGACCTCCAAAATCTTGGGATAAGGAAGGATTTGCATCCTACAACACAAGGAAAGAGAACTTACCTTCCCGCAACACCTTGGTCTTTGTCAAAGAAGGAGAAGAAAACATTTTGCAAGCGCCTACATGACTTTAAAGGTCCAGACGGTTATTGTTCTAATATAGCAAGAGGCGTTTCCTTAGACGACTGCAAGATAACAGGACTCAAATCACATGATTATCATGTGTTGATGCAACAGCTTCTTCCGGTTGCACTTCTAGGTTTGTTACCAAAAGGGCCAAGGACAGCAATCTTAAGATTATGTGCATTCTTTAACCATTTGAGCCAGAGAGTTATTGACAGAGAGGTTATTTCAGTGATGGAAACTAAAATAGTGGAAACTCTTTGTATGTTTGAAAGATTTTTCCCTCCTAGCTTCTTTGATATCATGATACACTTGACTGTACATCTAGGAAGGGAAGCTAGACTTGGAGGACCAGTTCATTTCAGATGGATGTACCCATTTGAGATATTTCTTTGCACCTTACTTTAAACACTTAGTATAAGTCACTGAAATCCATTGTAATATAGATGCTTCCTTTGTATTGTAGGTACATGAAATTTTTAAAAGACTTTGTAAGAAATCCTGCAAGGCCAGAGGGCTGTATTGCGGAGTCATACCTTGAAGAAGAGTGTGTTCAGTTCTGTGGTGATTTCTTGAAGAATACAACCAATGTAGAAGAAAAAGTAGATAGGAATACAGAGTATGAGAACAGCTCTATTTTAGAAGGGCGTCCGATATCAGCAGGGACTTCAATAACTCTAAGTGAAATGGACAAGAATATAGCTCATCTTGCTGTTATTCAAAACATGGCTGCACTTGACCAATATGTAGAGTAAGTTCTCTTTCTTTCTTAAAACATGGCTGCACTTGATCAATATGATTATATATGTAACTGAAATTCTTAAATTTCTCTTTTGTAAGCATGCATCTACAACATCTACAAGACTCAAATCCAAGGTGTAGGCGTGATGCATCACACTTATGGAGTATGCATGCCAAAAATTATGCTTCTTGGTTAAAAGAACAGGTAAATCATCTCTTTTCTTGGTTAAGAGAATAGATTGAAATCTCGTGATGGTGATTCTGGTTAACTCTAACTGATAGTCTCTTTAACCGCTTGCTAGATACCTCTTGGTTCGACTGAACATGAAGATATAATTAAGTGGATAGCATATGGTCCACGATGTAGTGCTAGGTCCTTTACTGGGTATATAGTGAACGGGCATCGTTTCCACACAAGCTCACTTCAAAGGCAAAGTCAGAATAGTGGGATTTATTATGAGTCAACTGCTATGTGTAGATCTAGTGCTAAAGATAACTCACAAGTGGTGGATTTGGTATCCTACTATGGTAGAGTCATAGATATCATTTTGCTGGATTATAATGTGTTTTATGTGCCTATATTCCGGTGTCAATGGGCAGTTAGAGGAAACAGAGTTAAGGTAGAAGATGGGTTCACGCTTGTTAACTTGAATCACAGTCAAGTTAGCTTCTTGAAAGATCCGTTTATACTAGCCTCTCAGGCAAAGCAAGTCTTTTATTCTAGAGAAGATGATGCATCAAGCTGGTATGTAGTTATGCGAAGTTCTTCGAGAAGAAACTGTAAAGAACAAAACCCCACAATAGCACAGTTCACTATGAAGGTCAGACATACCACAATCTTGATACGCTTATGGTCTCTGCCTCCTACCACGAGCACCACGCATCTAGACCCAACATTTCAAGATATTATGAGACATATGGTTACTCAAACTCATAGAATTATCAATATCCTTACTCAACACAACCTCCCAACTATAAGCCTTAAGCATAAGAATCTAAAAGATCTCATATGCGGCTCATTACCACCATTCACACTATTAACTAATACTCATATGATTCACGAAATAAATCAATGAATGCAAGAGCATATGATCATGCAACTAAAAAATCAATCAATCACCCAAATAAACACCCAAACTTAGTCCTCTTAGGAACCTTCGTACCATCATAGCTTCATCATCCCTTTCGTTGTACAAATATCTCCAAAGTCTTGTAAAAATTTGCTCCTACGCAAAGGCAATCTTTTGCCCTTGTTCCAAACTCATAAACTGCAACTCCAGACGATCACATGCCTCTGGTAGAAAATACTTAGACTCAAACTCCTTCTTAAACATTTCCCATGTGATAGGCTGGTCGCGGTATCGTGAAACAACACTATCCCACCAAGCTCGACCATCCTCATCTTAAAAGTATACCGCTATGTGGCCCTTAAAGTCTTCCGGGCACCTTGACTTTTCAAAATTCATTTCCAGGTTCCTCAACCACTTATCCGCTAAAACAGTATTCTGCTCTCCTTTAAACTTCGAACACCTAAATCCTTCATTATCCATAACCAGCTTTAAGAACTTTGCCGAAGGAGATTCGGCACGCTGGCTTTTCTGCATCTGTTGTTAGTGTAGCTATTGTTGAATCATATGAGTCAACAAGGTCTGAATCATCCCCAACATCGATTGAGTCTCCAACACACTTTGAACATTACGACCTTCCCCATTTCCTTCATCAACTTATCTTGGCAGCGACGGATTTTTGTGTGCAGTGGGTTGATTCACAGGAACATGTGATCTTGTCTCTGACTGTGACCCTTTGGATGTGCTACAGTGCATAAACCTTGGTAAGGAGTATTCTGGTATGGTTGCGGGAACATCCCAATCAGGCGTTCCATACATATTGGGATAATAGTATCCCTCATCCCCTTCTCCTCCAACATACGGTACCCAGTCTTCCGGCCCGAAGTGCTGACTCCAGTTTTCATAAACAGGTGAGAAATTCATCGACTCGTTCCTCTCCGTTCTTTGACAAGAAATCTGCATTCAATCAACCAAGGTAAACTTAACCCATCTACCTAACAATGGTGAAAAGACAGGATTACTCGATAAAACATTTTGAAAAACACGAGTCTTGCTAGCATCATTAACCATGCTCTGATACCACAAATTGTAACGCCCCCGAGACGCTCTATGACCAGACAAGTCATGGGCGCCCCGAAAACGCCACATTGAGATTGATCATCAACATCCAACCGAGGTTTGGGAACCCATCCTAACCCTTGGCCGACGTATTGACGACCACTCTCCCACTTAAAACATTGTTTAGGCTTGCCAACCCTTACGATATTTAAGTGTTGTGCCGATTCAGACTAAGTCATTATCATTCATTACTCGCAAATTTGTACAAGAAACCTGATTTATTTCATAAGTATAGATATTTTACAATATGTTACCAAACATTTATAAGTTTTATGGCCAAGGCCTAGTGCCAAAAGCACGGTACATAATAGAAACATACTTGTTTTACAAAAGGCACAAAACTACTCCAAGTTTCCTATTGTCCACCACGCGCTCTAATCCTCACTATGGGTTTTCTGCAAAATAAGTAGAATCATGAGTAATCTAAGATTACTCAGTGAACTCGGGATTCCCTGCAACAGACATTAGTTTACCCCAACCCAAATACCCAACATGGAACACACAACAAAGCATGGCAACGTAAGGTAGCTTGCCGAAGCAAACTACAAAAATATGCAAATGCATTAAGACTCCAGTTTTAGTAAGTTTTAAAGGGCCCGATATGCTTTCTTCAAACCCAACACCAAACACACACACTCCCGTGATCTCCCGCGTTACAACCACAAAGGTATGCAACCGGAGCATCACTACCAAACGTTACACCGTCGTGTATACACTCGGCCAGGGTAGCTTTCCCCGTCTCTTCGAGTTCTTTGCACTTCATGGTGATAAAGTAACATCGTTACAAGACCCCACGATAGCATGGTTCACTACGAAGGTCAGACAAATCACGATCTTGGCACGCTTATGGTCTTTGCCTCCTACCACAAACACATCGTACCAAGACCCTAAAGTTTAAGATATTATGAAAAATATGGCTAAATCAAATAATAGAATCATCAATATCCCAACACAACCTCCCAACCATAAACAATAGCATAAGAATCTAAAGATCACATATGCAATCCAATATAACCATTCACACAATTCATATAACTCACGAAATCAATCAAGAATGCATAAGAATATGATTTTGAAACTTAAACAATTTTCTAGAACTCACTCAGTAACCAACAGGATGCGTGCAATGATTCGGAAAGAAATTTTGGCTACAGGACCTTAACTTGAATCGGACGAACGGTCTTTAACTCGGCAGCCTCTCACTTTCGTTCACTTTCTCTTCACAAATCATTTCGGGTCGAGTTGGGCTTGAATAGGCAAAGCAAGGGCGTGTCAGCATGTACACATGTCAAACGCTTGGGCGAGTCAGCAATCCACGTGTCATCCGCCCATGATGACACGCTCACCGCTTTAGAAGATGAGTGACATGTGGCCATCCAAACTTCGGCTCCACGCAACTTTCTTGGGCCCCAAGTTAGCTGAGCCACGTGTCCATGGTGCGGTTAAATGCCCCAAGTATTTGATCATGGAACTAAACAATCAATCAATCACCCAAATAAACACCCAAACCTATCATGTGCCATATCACACGCTTCAAGACTCACATAGATTCGGTTGAAGGTTTAAGGTTAGCTTCAACAATTCTCGGACATTCCATGGCTTCCCAATCTTGATCCCATCTCAATTTAACTCTCCTCATCTTGATCTAACACCTCTTGATAGAAGCAGCCTTGATTCATGAAGCTTTAGTCCGAATAAACATTTATGGGACGGGTTCCTCGGTAGGTTCTCGATCAGACAGGATAACTGAATAGATTTCTCGCTCATGGGCAGGAATTCTCGATCACTGACAGGAATTCTTCACTCACGGTCAAGAATATCGACGGTAAGGCCTTCTTCACGTTTTCTCGGTCTTACGGGCAGTTAATAACTCAACAGCATTTTGGTTCTCTCTCTCTTTTTCCCTCTGAAAATTCTTAAGGCCGAATGGAGCTTATTTAGGGGCGGCAGGGGTGAGTCAGCCAGTACACATGTCGTCCGCATGTGATGTCACTCACGTGGCAACGCTAGGACGATGACACGTGGACATCAAGACTTTGGCTCCAAGGGACTTAACTTCGGCTCCAAGGGACTTAACTTCAGCTCCAATCCTTTAAAATTCAGCTCCAAGCAACTTTGCTTAAGCTCCAAGTAAGCCAGCCCACGTGTCCATGGCGCGGTCAACGCCCGGTGGGGCAAACTTCGCCTACGCCACGCCTATGTTGGCCAATCTTGCCCATTCTTGCCCATCTTTGCTCATTCTTGCCCAAATAGTTATTTCTTTTTCCCTTTGATGGTTTATCACCTTTTGGGCACATATGGTCAATGATCATGTATTCATGGCAACTTTCTCCAGTTTTGGCTTCGCCCGGATTACCCCATTTCAAACTAGAATTGGCCAGTTTCATTTTTACCTTGCCCATATCTTTGGCTTTCGTCCTTTTACTATTCTTTTCTCTTTTAGTTCTTCCTTGGACGTTCCTAGATGTTTGCCCGCTTGGTCGCATACCCCTTAGCGAGGGTCACTACACAACCCCCTCTCTTTTATTTTTGTCCTAGTTTCACTCTCTTCTTAAGGATTTCTCTAAACTACTTCTCTCCTTGTGGATTTGATCCTAAAATACTACTCCGATATAATGTGCTCTTGCAGTAGTGGTGTTGTCTATTAGGTAAAAGCCTGAGGCGAAATAAACATACATCACCACTCGACCCCATACTCGATCCTTTACTTGACCAATCACTCGATCACAGCCAACGGATTCCATCTAACCTAAAGATCGATCAAAGGGCCTTCCGATCCTCCTCATTTCCCCACTCAACCAGACAACTGAGCATAAGAAAAGGAGAGGAAGAAGAAACTACTCGACCCAGCGATCATTCAAAGCATAAAGGCAAAGGCGCAATCTTTGTAGCATCCTGTCACTCGATCCCCAAAGGTCGAGTATCCACTAAACCGTCTCAAGTCTTTTGTCTTCTTGTGTCCTAAGGTTTTTGGGATTTTACTATAAATAGGTCACTTTGGGGTTTGTCCAAAGGACCAAGCTTTTATCTTTTAGTTTATTTTTGTGTTTTAGAATCTTTGAACCTTAATTACTCTTAATCAATTTCATTTTTGCATTTAGTTCTTTGAGTAAAGTTGTTTATCTAGCTTAGATCTACATTTTGATATGTTTAGAGTAATTTATGGGTTTGTGTTCTTGATTATGTTGCTAGAGTAGTGATTAGGGTTCTTGAGGATGGATTAGATTAGGGTAATTTCAGGGTTTTTCAGGTGGTTAAGATTAGGTTAGATCCCTTTTGGATTAGTTGGGCTTAATGTTTATTTCTTTCTGATCAATTGGAATTCGCCTAAGGCATTCTTCATCCAAAAGATGTTCACATGGAATGCCTGATCTACTAATTCCAGAGATTGGTTCCTCTATCCCAGAGATGGCTCTTTGGAGGGCTTTTTGGCTTTGATTTGTTGGTGCTTAGTGCCTGCTGAGTTAGATTCCTTTGACAAGACCAAGTCTGGACCTAACTCTGTTTGAGGTCATTGATGCGAGACTGCTTTGATCTGTATTAAAACATTTTGTCTAGGGTATTTGCCTTTCACTTGTTAACCACCTGATAGACCCTAGATTTGCTTTTATCAATGAATCCATCTTTAGGGCTTCTATTCTTCTTAGATTTATTTGCTTATTTACATTCACCTATTATTGCATTTCTTTCACCTATTATTTGCCTTCACCCTGTTTAGTTACCTATTATTGCATTTTTGTCCTTGAATCTGTCGTTTGCTTGGTTTTACTCGAACTTGTGATCGAGTAGGGCACTTAGTTCTCATTTTTATTGTTTGAAACTTGATTTAGGATTGTTACTAGAAACCCACCATCTTTATACATCTGGCTTGACTTAGTTGCTTTTGTACACATTTTGACTGCTTAGCAAACCCAGTGAAATGGATTGACACCCCATGTTGCTGCATCAACATGTTAGTGTTTAAGGAGAAATTGAATACAACCTAGTTAGGCGTTAAAACCTAACTATCAAGAGTAAAGCTAGGACCAATAAACAAAAGAGGGTTTTGTTGCAAGTAAATAAGTAAGTCAAGGAAGAAAGTAAATCAAGCAAATGAAAGGAATAAGAGAACCATTGGGTATTCAAGAGATCACAATGGATTCAATGATTAAGTCAAAGGATAACACAGTTAGGTTTGTTTATTTCCAAATTCTCTCACATACAAAACTCATTCATTTTTGACTAACCCTATGGTGTATAGGCTTAGAGTCGGCTAATCTCCCCACATTCTGTTACCCAACTATCGAAGGCAACGTTACATAGATCAAAGCATTAAGTTCAAGTTCGATTCTAGCCCATAAGGCCCTATAAATCAACTACCACAGGTTGTAGCACAATATTCATTCGTGAGTTAGATTAAAGAGTATTACACAAGATTCTGCCAAGCATAAAACTCCTAAGATCATGTTCTAGGTGGGTGTACCGAGCATAAATTCATTAAGGACAAACTCAACTAGAAAAAAGACAGTATAAACAATAAAAAAAAAACATAGTTAACGCCACTTCAACATTAGATCATCAACCCCCCTTTGACTAGCCCTTTAAACGCAACTAGAGATCTACTCTTGCATGGTAAAGGGACTCATCAAAGGGTTTTTTGATAAGGCTGATAATAAGTTTTTAGTCAATTAATCCTAAAGCACTATCATGTCGTTGTAGTATTTTAGGTTGTCAATCCAAATGGGTGTGATGCTAATAATTAAGATGTGATCAGAAGTCACTAAGTAAAGCCAAGCAATAACAGGTTTTGGTGTGTTCTAGCAGTCCTAAGTGAACATGCAGAAAACAGAAAATCAAGCAGAAACAATAAAACACTCGACCAACACAGCTCTGTGCAGAGCACTGGGTGAGGTCGAGTAGCAGACAGAAAACGAAACACAGGGATACTCGACTGCACAGTCTGTTGCCAGACAACTGGGTGATCGAGTATAAGGTCGAGTAACAAAAAAAAGAATTGTAGAAACTAAGCAGCAGATGACAAGATGTAGTAAACAACAGTAGAGTAAACAAAGAATTCAATCAGATAAAGAATTCCCGAGGATGGGGTAATTGAGTAGTTTCGTTTCCTCAGTTTACAGGTGATTGAC
>Ga0041059_1002160_pt1 | contig 14990 bp, 13 predicted proteins | sample AraColnosormetaG_FD_56232 | JGI IMG/M metagenome (GOLD analysis project Ga0041059, IMG submission 56232) | Arabidopsis roots microbial communities from North Carolina, USA - Col MF nosort | ecosystem: Host-associated > Plants > Roots > Unclassified | place: USA: North Carolina | collected...
AAATAAAAATGAGAGCAAACACTAATCTAATATTAAATTGAATCATAAAACTTTTAAATAGTGGAAATATATTCCTTAAATTGGAAATAAAAAAAACCAAATATAATACTACAAACTAATTTTAAAATGAAAAGTCTCTTTTAAATGGTGAAAATATAAACCCTAAATTGGAAATAGGAAACCCAAATATAATAGCATAAACTAATATTAAAATGAATCAAAATTTCTTTTAAATAGTTGAAATATATACTCTAAATTGGAAATAGAGAACCCAAATATAATATTTTAAATTTATTTCTAATTTATTTTGGTTGAATAGATTTTATATAAAAGTGGTATTATTATTGTCCATAAAACTTGTTTTAGTGTTACTTTTAGGAATTTCTCAAATAATTATTTGAATGCTATTTTTGTCTAAAAAACTTTTTAATGCTATTTTTGTCCAAAAAACTTAAAAGTTTGTGGGAATTTCTCAATGAATTAAGGCAATAAGGAAAAAATACTACAAACTATAATGAGTAAAAAAAAGACATCACTTAAAATGAAAAAACAAATAAAATTAATCACTTCAAATTATATAGAGAGAGTATAATCCAAAAAGTTGCCACCCTATTTATGAAAGAATCCAATCAGTACTCCACACTACTGCATGTTCATGCATAGCAACTGAGAAAGTACACCTCATGACCTGAACTCAATACATCTAAAAAGCCATTTCAACTGTCAACTTGTACTTTCTAACCCAAAACGTACCACAATTTGTTTTGCCCTATTTAAATAGAAACTACATTTCAAAACTTTCAATTAATTGAAGAATTTTGACCGTTATTTTATATACAAAATCGCCCCATTAAACTATTACCAAGTTGTGTTTGATTGAGGACAAATATTTTCTGAAGGAGATCGTTGGATCTAGACGGTTCACTTGTTACATGTTTAATATAAAAATTCGAATAGTAGATTTAAAATAAATTTTAGTATTGAATTATATAAGGTTATGACTTTCATGGTCTGTTTTGTTTTTTAAGTAGATATTGAAAAGAAAATCTCGTTTATAATAAGATAGTGAATTCGATTTAAAATTTTGGTTTTTGATTTTCTTGTCTAGTAGATTGAAGTTGTGAACGCGACAATAAACTAAAAAGCACTTCTTAATAGTACTTTTGAAACACATATAAGGGTTTTGCTAAAATAGTACTTTTGAAAATTTTCTAAACTATTTTGGTTGCTCCCATAAAACTATCGGTTAGGGGGGTGAGAAACTTTCACGTGTCTTCTATGGTTTTGGAAGCAGAAACTAACAGTCTGGGCAGAGAAAGGGTTTAATTTGCTGACTCACTATCAAAATGGACTTGGCTAAAGTTGTGGCAGAATTAATGGATTCAGAATTTCAGAGGAGTGCCCATTTCTTGGAGTTTTATTGCATGAGATCCGACATTTTCAAAATCTTTTTCCCCAGGTGAAAGGATACTCACTCTCCACGTGAAGTGAATTTATGTGATCATTCTCTTTCTAACTTTGTTGTTTCCTTACCTTCAATGCAAGATTTTGTTTTTGATGTAATTCATATGTTTCTTTCCAGCCTTAATTAGTAGAGAAAAGAGAGGTTTTAGAAGCTTGATAAGGATCGTACGTCAAGAATTTTTGTTTTTAAATGAAATCCTACAACACAAAAGTGGGGATTAAACCCTATTAACATTTTGAACAATAATCAACACCATAAATTAAGTACCAACTAAATTATTGATTATTTATGAATTACTGAATTATGACAGAATTATTTTTTATTTTTCCTTTTGATAAACCATGGATGTGTCGGCTATTGGTTTTATTGAGAAATTCACATTTTTAAAAAATTGCAAATATTTTTAAAAGTTAGCTAAAAAGTAAAAATCAAGCAAATAGTATATCACTAGAAGTACAATTCAATAAATGGATCCTAAACCTGATAAAAAAAAAAAGAACATAAGAGAATGTTGAGGCACCGAGGCAGAACCAGCTAGCTAGTAACAGAATTGTCGGCTTCTTCATCACTTTCCGTGTGCTTCATTTCCATCGCTGTGAACACGATAAAGAAAATAAGAGAGGGATTATTTAAGGCATAACCACAGAAAAAAGAGGTTGGCGTACTTAGTTCATAGAGGGGGAGGCAAAACCAAAGTATATACCACTTACATAATTCTGTAATCTCCTCATCTTGAATTTGCCGCTTTTCTTTTTTTCTTCCTTTTCTTCTTCTTCTTTGAACATTAGGAGAAAGCGCTCAATGTACATAAAATAGATGTCTCCAATAAGCTGTTCTTCTTCTGTTGCAGCTTCGCGGGCATCCTGTATGAAAATACAAATTTCATAAACTAGATAAAAACATGAAATAGAAAATACTATATAGTTTGGGTTCTAAAACATATATTGGTATATTGAATTTTACCTTGGACATTATGCATTCCTTATGAAACACTTCCTTGCACTGTTTACAAGAATATCTCTTACCCAAGCATCCTGACCTACAGAGCGCACACTTTCCCGCATCATAATTTTCCTCTTCTAGGACAGTATGTTGATGCAGTTGGGACTTCACAATGCCTGGAAACCCAAGGCATTCTACATGGGCTCTGAAGTTACAATCAATACAACCATAGAGCGACACACCACAAGGTCTACCACACACACTACATGCTTGATGAGTCAGTACCTTCAAGTCCTCAATCCAAAAGTTATAGAGAGTATGCTTGTGAAAGCTGTTCTTACCTAGTCCATCAACATCTTTGATGCACTTAATATGGAAGGCGACTTCACAAATGAAGCAAAAATGGCCATATGATTTAATATCCAGTTTGCAGGCAATGCACTTAAAATCCCTCAGCAGCTCCATTTCAAGTTTGTGAGAATGAATGGGATGAACGAGTTTCTCTCTGAACCGTTCAATACAATGAGGATAATATATCTCTCCACACTCCTACATGTCAAAACGTTTCCACACAAAACCTCTCATCACAAATGGTGCAAGCTATCATATATGAATTAGATACCATAACTTCAAACAAATGATGACTTCGAACAGGCAGGCTTGCTGCATTTTATTTCTTTACAAACATATCCATCAAGAATAAACAGAGTTATATGACAACATAGACATATTACGTACCTAGCGTAAAACGCATTCAATGTGGCCAATATAATCACATTCTTGGCAGAAATAAACATGATGTCCTACATGTACCATTATCTCGCAAACCCCACAATACTCCAAAGAATCATCATCTCCTAGAAATTCTTCTTTACCACGGACCGAGAGGTATCTCGATACATTCGAAATGAATCTTCCAGTCACATTCCACGCACTGATAAAACTGTTTACCCGCACATGTCTTGCATATTACACAGTGACGATCCTCCTCTAAACCAACTATATATTCAGAAGTATAGCACCCAACATAAAACAATGTGTGTTCATGAGACTTGTATAAGGAGTTGTATATATTAAGGATATAATTGCCATTAGTAGTTGTGTAAACCCTAGACTAAGTACTATATATGTATTAGACTAAGTAGTTGTGATACCTATAGTTTCAGGCGTGGTTCACACGCATTCGTGGGAGCCATGTTGGAGCTCTTTCATCATCGCCATGGGAGAGCAAGAAAGTCAACTAAAGAAGGAAACTCAAGATTTTAGATCCGATCTATTCTATCTTAATAAATTTCCTTTTATATACTATAGTATAGGCAGATTAAATTATTGCCTCATACAAAAATATTTCTATATACCGTAGTAACCAACCAGTGATAAATGTGATGTGACATGATACAATCTCTTTTTCTATAAAGGAGATTTCATTTGGTACATTTTTTACTTTACAACAGTAAACAAGAATACAAAGACAGAGGACTTTCGACTACCACTTAGACGCTAGCCCGGCCTTTAACAGTGATACGTACAAGAGCTGGTTCCATGTGTCCGGTACACCCGGCAAGCACCAATGGCTACAATCTTGGTGACTCACGGCCTCTCTTTTCTCTTTTTCCGTCCTGTAAACCATTCTGTATATCGAAGGATGACCATCTTTTCTGAAATCTGTTAGTCGACTTATGTTCATATATATCACCGGAGTTTTCATTGTATCACGGAGAATATACTCGAGAGCTTTCATCTTCGATGGATACTTTGCTAAGTAACTCGTGTTGAAAATCGGTTCTGTTTCTTTGTGGCATTGTCCACCTGAGTTCCATGGCCCTCCTCTGTCAAAGAGCACCAGTTTCACTACGGTCAAGAAACACGTTTTGCAGTAAACAAAAAGTACTTTTAGATTGAGAATTACCTGAAGTGTGTAACGGAATATCCTCTAAATACTATGTGGGTTTGACTGCGGTCGATGTTCTTATCGACCCATTTCGCCCAAGTAATGAGAGCTCGTTTATAAGCTTCGAGAACCTTGAGCCTCGGGTACACAACGTTACCTTCTTGGTAATAGTTTTCTCTGCAAAAGAACATCAAAATCACTGTTAACTAAAACACAACAAGGTCTTCTTGTTTATGTTCTCTGTTTCAGACTCATACCCTAGCTTTGTTTTGTCATGAGTCCACCAATGGCCAGTGTTGAAAATCAGTATATCAGCATCTCGATACATGGATGTCGTCTTATCCATCATATCCAACCTTAAAGTCTCCAATGTAGTCCCATTCACACCTTTGAAACTTGATTCCCTTACAAAAAAGGGCGAGCCAACGAAATCCACCGTGCAATTATAGTCCTGCAAGAACAAGAACAAGATCCAAAAATCACATCAAGCGAACAGACATTGTTTGCAGCTCTTAGTATGGTACTACATATTCCGCAAGAAAAATCGATATCTCACCTCGAATCTGAAAGCATAAAACCCTTTCTTCTTGAACTCTCTTCTCCCAGAGATCTCATACACTCGTTTCTTGTCCTTGAGACTATGTCTAAGGATGCAAATAAGAGACTCCCACATGTTCCGGTTTATCGAATCTCCCACGAAAACCAGCTTCTTCCCTCTTAGCTTCTCCAGAAAATCAGTTCCATTCAACCTTCACATTCCAACACAGAGACCACATTGCTCTACTTATCAGAACAATAACTAGCAATCTAATCTCAAAACTTAGTTCACTAAAACCTCATCAAAATCTTGTTATTTCATCAAGAACATTAAGAATCATATACCTGGGAATGTCACACCCATTTGGTTGCCATCTCCATTTAACATAAGCATCATCAGGTCTTCCATTAGCGTGACAGTTGAAATCTCTGTCTATATACGGACAAGAACCAGGTGGGTAATACGGCATTGTCTCATCATCAGCTCTAACCCAACTTCCATCGTAGATATCACAATCCTCATACGAACCTCTGCTTCGATCTTCAGTCACAGAGCCATTCTCTTTGCTTGTGTTTGCAGGTACAACAAATCTTCCTCCCAAATCAGACACCAAGCTCGAGCTGTTTCCCACACTTGTTGTCGCATTTGCTTCAAGGGTATTTTGGTCATCTGCAACTGAACCATTACCCTCTTCAGCCAGACTCGAGTTCTTAACTGTTTCTCCAGATCTTTGTCCAGAATCAAAGCTTGGAACTTTACTTTCTTCAGACAAAGTTGTGTTCTTCGAACCAGCGTCTGGGACCACAAAGCTTGGAACTTTGACATCTGGGACCTTGTCGGTGAGATTCACTACTTCAGGCTTCTCGTTCACTTGCTTGACAGAAGAAGAATTGTTTAGATTGGAGCTTTTGAGACCTTGAAGCAGAGGAGAGACGAAGGGTACATTGAAGGAGGAACTAGTAAGGGAGAGAAGAGTAAGGAGAAGGAAAGAAGCAGCGATTCCTAAACCGAATCTGGTTAATATGTTTCTTCTAGAAGACAGAATCTGGTCTGGAAACAGGAGTTTCTTCGACGAGTCCATCTTCTTAGTTTGTTCAAATGGAAACTTGGAGAAGAAACTGAAGTGGTTAAGAAAATGGTAAATTCTGGTTCAGAATGTAAAAGTGAGGGAGAGTTTATTAAATTTTTTATTTCGATGAACTTGAATTTGGGGGAAGAGCGGTTTCTCTCGAAGATAACGATTTCAGTTTTAAACCACCATTCATGTTTGTCAAAAGTTAAATTGAAAGCCATTTCTTAATGAAATTGTTAATGTATGTTTATCCTTTTTTGTTTGTCAATAATTGTGGTAAGTAATGCGGTATATGTGGATCTAAACTTTTAATTAAATCATGGAGGTGCTCATTTGTAGTATGATTTTAATTATTTCCCTTAATAATTTTAGATGATTAAGGTAATTACTACTAATGAGGAATTTAATGAGATCGTGGTAATGACCAAAATAATACGGCAGAGTGGCACCGACTGTATCTAAGGCACGTGGCATAAGAACGGCTCACGAGACTTTGGACCGACATCATTCTTCTTCTCGTTTATTGCGATTGCTTATAGCCGCGTGATCTAACGGTTTCATGTGTGGTCTCTCAAGCTGCAGGTGCACGCTTCTGTCCTCACACCTGAATAGTCTCCACGTTTACGACTCTGCTTGACCCATTATTCGTTGATTTTAAAGACCATCCTAATTCCTATGTTCGGTGGTTTTGTATAGTGTGTCTGAGGCGAAGTTTAATGCTTCATTACACGTTGACCGAATAGAGTTCGATTCTCTTTATACCGAATTATTTCGGTTTGGAATCTTTAATTTGGTTAAGTGATGAATATATGTTTAGGAATTTTGTTTTCCGGTTTACTCGGTTCAAGGTTTTAGGTTTTTCGGTTTTAGAAAAACTATATCAGAATTTTCTTTCGGTTAGTAATTAGTTTGAACCTTTTCGATTTTGTTTTGGTTTTGGTTTAGGTCAGTTTGAAAATCTTAGATTTGTTTCGGTTTTGCATTGGAGATAACATAGTTTAAACAAATTTAATTTTATTTAAGAATTACAAAAAGTTATACATGCAAATGTTTTTTTTATATACATGTTACAAAATTATTTTGTAGTCCTGAAACTTGATGTATTCAATTCAGTTTATTCGGTATTGAAATTACGTTTAGCTTACAATTCGGTTCATTTCGATTCAAAAACTTTCAGTTCGGTTTGATTTATATGCCATCCAAAATTCTTACCTCACTTTGAAAATTCAAATATTGAGTAATGTGGCAGGCTAATCAACATTTTCTTTTGCATTTCATATTTTTTCTTTACATAAAAATTACACACTCAACTTCACATCTATATCAACATTATAAAACGACAAATAAAAAACAAACCCAAGAAAAGAAATTTTTTAAAAACAGTGAGTCATAATCATCGAGGACCCGAGAGCTCAATGGCTTCTACTACAAGAGACGATTCCTGAATATAATCCGAGTAATACCTCACACGCGGCGAAGAACTCACCATCCCCGGTGGCAATGGCGGTGGCTGATGCTCACCAGTACCGTTCTGCGTCGCTTCCCATCTCTCAGCCAAACCGTCACCTTCAAGCATCTTCATAACTTCTGACATTTTCGGTCGATGAGATGGATTGAATTGAGTGCAGAGTAGCGCAACTTGAACGATTTCTTCGAGTTCTACTCTATCGAACTTGTCATTTAGATCTTTGTCTATTAACTGCTTTAGTTTCCCTTCTTGGTGCAGCTTCTTCACCTGCCATTTTTAACAATCTCATTTCTCAGACCAATAAACCAAACCAAACCAATTCCAGATCAAGCACAAAAACAGAACCAAACCGAATCCAAAATAACAGTTTAGTCTTCAAACTATACCGAATTCAAATCAAAGATAACAGAAAACCAAACTGAGTCTTTTATCAAGCACAAAAACAGAACCAAAATTTAGCCAAAATCACGGCTAATTTATATTTTGTTTTGGTTTAAGTTTTCTATCAAACAAGACTGAACCGAACCAAACCACAATTATGAACAATAGCTTCAAGATTCTAGAAAGTGAAACAAGAAACAGAGAAAAGAGACTTACCCAGTCAAGCATTACACCTTTCTGGTGTGCGGATCTGCCAAAATCAAGAGCTTTCTGACCAGTAATGAGCTCAAGGAGAAGTATGCCAAAGCCAAAGACATCAGTCTTCTCTGAGGACTGACCCGTGGATAAGTACTCAGGTGCAATGTGGCCAACAGTTCCACGGACTGCAGTTGTGACATGAGAGTCTCTATGGTCTAGAAGCTTAGCTAACCCAAAATCACCAACAACTGCTTCGAAGTCCTCATCTAACAGAATGTTAGCTGCTTTCACATCGCGGTGTATAATCTTCGGGTCACATTGCTCGTGTAGGTAAACTAGTCCTCTCGCTGTCCCAACCGCTATCTTCTTCCTTCTCGACCAGTCTAATGCTGGCTCTCCACGGATATTATCTAAACAAAAAATGTAGCAAGATGGAACTATTAAAAACTTGCAAAAGAGCATGAAGAAATTAGCAGTTTTTTTGGAAACTGCATTACCTTTTAAGCGTGATGCGACACTCCCATTTGGCATGTAAGGGTAGACTAAAATTCTCTCCTGGTTGCTACTACAGAAACCGCGGAGCCGGAGGAGATTGCGATGAAGAGCCAAACTTATAGTCTCTACTTCTGTCTGAAACTGGACTTCTCCACCCGCAATGTTACAGTCCTTGAGACGTTTGACAGCCACCAAAGTTCCATCGTTTAAGTGTCCTTTGTACACAATCCCGTATCCGCCTCTTCCGAGAATGTTCTTCGAGTTGAAATGATTGGTGGCAGATCTAAGCTCTTTGAATGTATACCTCTTCAAGTGCCCTAAACTCACTTCTGGATCATATTGTTCTGCAAAATATTAATCATCAAGATGCAAGTGTCAGTTTTGCTCTGCACAAAATGATGTGAAGCCGATAGTATTTCAAGATACTAACCATTAACGTCAAAAAATATTTGCTTGTTACGGCGATATCTCCACCAAAGAAACATTCCGCTTGTAAAGAAAACAAAAAATGCTGCACTGAAGCTTGCGGCAAATGCAAGAGCAACGTGATGGCCATTGGTACGAGTTCCTGATTCATCTAAAACAGAAAGAAGAACCAAAGATGGAAGTGATGAGATACATTGACGCAGAAGAAGAATAGGGAGCTATGAGAAGCAGATGCCTAATACCTGGACCATCTTGTGGAAGCGTGAGAGGCTCGGGAACAGCAGAACAGTTTGAAACAGCTTTTGGGCCACAGATTAACGCATTACCAATTACCCTTCAGTTTAAGAAGCCCAACGCTGAATCTTAGTTTCAGCTTCAACGGAAAGATAAGTTCTTGTATAAGTTTAGTAAAGCTTACTTGAAAGTTCTGGCAGAAACTTTTGGCAGCGAACCACTAAGATTGTTATACGAAATGTCGCTGCACATTAAGAATCAGTAAAAAGTAAGTAAATAAATATTCTCCCAATGTATGTTTTTCCACTGTGAACAATAGAAAAAGCAGGATTTAGAGACTTACACTAGAGTGAGTCCCTCAATCTTGGATAGAGACTCAGGGCAAGTTCCTATAAGACTGTTATTGTTTAACCGCCTGAAAATGAAAATGACAAGAACAGAACAACAGACCACTCAGAATTGAATTGGAATTTTATAAACATGCAACAAAAGAATCATTGTGAAACCGTAAAGGAGCACTCACAAGTAATTCAAGTTCTTGAGTTCTCCAAGTGAGGCCGGTATCTCCCCGGTGAATGAATTGTTCGAAAGATCAAGTGACTGAAGCTTCTCCAACCTCCCAATCGTTTCCGGAATTGGACCAGTGATTGCATTGTTTTGCAACACCCTAAACAACAAAACATTAAGCTCAACAAGAAGCAAAACAGAGAACAAGAATCACATATAGCAAAGACTAGAAAAATCTTACACTGATTGTAAATAGGTGAGGTTTCCGATTCTAGGAGACAATGTACCAGACAAGCTTTGGCTAGGAAGATCCCTGTTTCATTAAGAAAACAAGACAAGTCTTAAAGATCTATCTGGTTTTTTTAATCTAATATACGAGAAGAGAAGAGAAGACTCACAGTGAAGAGACATAGCCATCAGTGCAAGAAACCATTCTCCAGCTACAAGGATCAACTGAATTCACATCCCAATTCTCAAGAACTTTGTACGGATCATTCAATTCATTCTTCACAGCAACCAAAGCTGTCACTGCTCATTTCAGACAAACAAAAAGAAAGAAACTTCAGATTGAAAGAACAAATCTAGCCTCAAAACTCCTATGAATTATCTTATTGCTAAAGCTGCATTTTTCGAAATTGAAATCTTATCCAAGAAAAACCCAGTAAGCTTATATGCAGTATAGTTTCACAGAGAATGAAGTAAACTTGAGCTGCTATTGGCTAAGGTTATATGAGTCTGGTGAGCATTTAAAGCTGTGATATTTATTATCCAATAAAGAAACAAAAAAGAACCTAATCCACACAAACATTCACCAGAATTTTCGGAACAACTAAACAAAATAGACAAAACCAAAGATGATAAATTCATAGAGAAAAAAATTGAGATTTCTCCAAGAAGAAAAAGACTAACCTTCATAGTTTACACCAGTAGGAGAAAGTGTAGCAGAAGAGATATCAAAGAACCATACAAAAACCAGAAATCCTAATCTCCACACCACAAATCTCACACCTTCCATATCCCTTCTTAAAGCAATCAACTTTGGTCTGAACAAAAACAAGTTTCAAAGAACCCACCAACTCATTTTTCTCTCTCCCATATCTGAAAAAAAAACTTAGCTTTTGTCTACTTTTCTTCTTCTCTGTCTTTATTTAGACACAGAAACTAATTTGAGCAATCCATTTTCCAGCAATGGAACCTCTCTTTCTCTGTGATTTCAATTCAAAGGAAGTAAAAAGGAGAAGACCCCAATTGAAAAATGACGACTTGCAAGTTACTCAGCTTAGAAAGAGAGAATTTTTGAATGAAGAAACGATTAAGAGAATGAATGCTAAACGAGCTGTGACAAGAGATAGAGAAGAGAGAGAAAACTCTAAAAGTGTGAAGAGAATTTTCCCGAGAAACCAAGCAAAACAAAAGCACCAAAATGCTCTGAAAGTCTGAGAAATTTTCCTAGAGATCTGAAAAAAAAAAAGCTATTGAGTGATGAGTGATACTAATAGTGCTTCTTGGTTTATATTTTATATCATTTTTATGACTTTGGTAGTAGTTGTTATTGAATAACTAATCTCTATAACATTCTTAATTTTTTCAAAAAAGGTTTGCTTCTAATTCCACACCACTATTACCAAATCATCTAATCTCTCATCTGCCTACTCTTATCATTCACACCACCAATATAAAAAAGGAATTTAAAAATAATAATCATGAAAAGAAAGGGACCAAACAAGCAAAATCCAAAATGAAAATGCCAAAAAATCCACAAACACACACAGAAAGATACTGACAGAATAACAAGAAAAGAAGAGACTCTCTGTTTTTCTCACTTTTTTATAAGTTTTGTTAATTTATAAGCTTTTTATATAAAACAAAATTACTGTGAGGTAAAAAGAATAGTACATTTTTTTTGTTTATGTTTTCATGATTTCAGTTTGAATCCTTTTTATTTTCTGCTTTCGGACAAATGTTTCAAGAAAACACTTTAATATACAAAAATGTGATTAGATTGAAGAGATGGGTCACATAGATGATAAAAGAAAAAACATAAGAACAAGGACATCTCTCTCTTATTTTAATATTTTGCTTTTTAGAAAAAGTTACCGAGAAAAAAAAAAAGTTTTTTTTGATGGGCAGATCACGTTCATGGCCTGTCTCCTATCTTGTTGGCTTTTTCAGGCTTCAATTATTTTACCCCTTTTTGAGTTTTTGATTAAAGGATAACATAATACTTCTCTTTACTACACAAAAATGTAAGCGTAGACGAATTCGTTTACACAAATTTTGTAAGCGTAGATTATGTTTTGCCCACTTGGGATGGCTAAATAGATATTGCAATCTCTTTCCATGACCAGAAAAGGCCCAGCTCAATGAAAATATCCAGAGCTATCACTAAAAACGGGCCCTGATTAATAGAAAAATGGTCCAAATTTTTGAATAGCCAAGTCTAAAAATGGACATGTCTATGACTGTCGATATCCACTTCAGCAAATTGCTTGCATCGTGTGTAAAAGGCTTAAATGCTTCTGATTCCATATCGTTATTTCCTAGTAGAATTTTTGGAGTTGCTAGATAAAAGTTGATTAAATACGTTTTCTTCTGATCTAAGTCAAGAAGAAGATGAGAATCAAAAGAGAAAATACCAAGTAAGAAAAAAGAAGATACTTGTTCTTTATTTATGAATAGTAAGATACATTAGAAGTGAAACATAATCCAAACACGTCTCAAACTCAAGAGACGCTAAAGAGTATTTTGAAAGTAAGTGATAAGATTGTAAAGGCTTATGCAGCCGCTGTGATGTACTGGATTGCCTCCTTGCATATACCTGTCATTGTTGCTTCAGGACCATACACCTTGAAATCAAACAGACATGTAAAAACAGTTAGAAACTGATTAAGCGGGAATGTCTTGAGTTTATTCATTGTGTGTCTACATACCTCGATGGGGACACCGATTTCGTCTCCAAGTGATCTCATTTTAGCAAGTCCCTTTTGGTAGTTTGGTCCTCCTCTCCTCACAAATATATGCATCCTTGCTGCTTTCAGCTTTGCTTCCTGTAAACGGTTAAAGCATGGTTCATTTATACTTGTAGTCAAGGGGCAATGAAGTGTTTGTGGATGATTCTACTCTCTTCTTGCTTACTTTTTCCTTGAGAGCTCGGATTATGCCATTGAAGGTAGCAGCAACATCGGTGAAGTTAGCAATTCCACCTCCAATTACCAGAGCCCTGCTTTTTCCATCCGGATTCGCTGTAGCACACTGAAGAAGCAGTATTATCATTCAGCACCACGACCAAGTCAGGAGTGACTTTATTTTCAGATGCTTTATTGGCAGAAGTTAAAGCAGCATCTTACATCAATGACAACTCTGGCATACTGCAAAACCTCGTCTTCTTTGGGTGCTCCACTGTATTCAGCATAATTGCCAAGCTCAGATGCATACCCGAGATCTCCAACCTGGATAACATTTCAGTAAACACTTTAGAGGCTAAGGCTTCTAAGCAGAAAAATGCAGGAGATTCTCGGTGTTCATATAAAAACATACGGTATCAGCATAGATGACACTTGCACCTCCTCCAGCTACCATAGTCCAAATTCTTCCCTTGGGATTCAGAACAGTGAACTTCAAAGAGGCACTTGTCTGCATATACAAAAGGGTCATAAGTCATAGAGAAACTGGTGTTTCCAGAAGCGTCAATTACTCTACGCTTATTGGTATGATACCTTCTCATCTAGACCGTGGATGAAGCTCTCTGTTGAACTCATCACTCTTCCAAATGGCATGGGAAATTCAATGTCGCCCCACCTGCAAAACGTAAGAGGTTAATCATACCGCCCAAACTCTTGACTTATCATGACTTCTTAAAGCTCTTGACTTCGGAACAGTTGAAAAAAGTGGAAGAGTCAAAACTTACTTCTTAAAGTTTTTGAAAGCAGCGGTGTCATCAAGCTCACCCCTCATATCCAGAGGATAAGGCTTTCCATCAACCAATGTGAAAGGATTCATCTCCAAGAAAGTGAAATCAAGATCTGGTGTCAAAGAAAAAAAGAAGATAATAATAAATCTTCAGTTTTTGGTTCAGATGTCTTCAATTTGAATTAGTGAATATTTGGCATACCTTCGAATAGGGTAAAAATGACTTGAATAAAATCTTCAAGTTCCCCTTTGATCTGTACATGTTAAATTAGTAAGTCGAAATCACAAGTAGTTTGTTTCAATGCCAAACTTCAGTTCTCATTGATATTACCTCTAGAGGAAGGGTTGCAACAAGAGGTGCACATATCTCAAATGTCAGGGAAGCACCTGTTGGTATAGTTATGGTCTTGACCTACATAGAAAGTGGAGTTACGACTCAATTATCAGCTTTACGCTTAGAAGATAGTGAAACTGAAACAAGGAAGATAAATGGAAAAAGCATCCAAAAAGACCTTGTCCCAGTTCTCCTCGATGTCAATTCCTCCACACTCCGAAAAGCTAATGCTGCAGCCAAGTCTATCAGAGACAATATTAAGATAGAACTCTTCATTGTGTGGGACAAATGGTTCAACAATGAATGTTGTTATGGGTCCTTTGCATCCACTCATCTCTACCTGTACAGTGATAGACACACAAAGCTAAACTGGAAGTAGAAGGAAGGAAACTAAAAACAAGCCAAGTTCAACAAAAGTTTACCTCTTTGCCTAAGCGTTCTTTCACGAAAGTTGCAACATCAGCGAAATCTAAGTTCAATGCAACCAAACCGCTTTTGCCACGCTTTCCGAACAACATATCAGGTTTCACCACAAGCTTCTCAGATGAGAGCCAAGGCTCTCTCTCTACTAGCTCATTTAGATCAGTCTCTTGGTTAATCTAAAACACATCACATACAGATATGAATCAAAGCCTTGTTAATGAAACTAACTGAGACATGTCGGAGAAACCAATGCAATGCACACTAAACACAAGTTTATCAAAGAAGATAAAATCTAGAGAAATGGATCTAAACCTGAACGGATCTGATAGGCAATTCTTGACCAGAGAGTCTTTTGAAGTGTTCTTTCACCAGTCTCTTTGAGTCATACTCTCTGATCTTCTTCCGAGCCATACTTCACAACGATACAAACAAAATTGATAAAATACGAATCAGATCACTAACTATTCAATTAGTGGGGATTCGAGACCTCTTGATTCAGAAAATGGAGATCGATGAAAATGGCGGATCTTACCGTTGAGAGAGGAGGTAGCTACAGCTTCGTTAGTTAGCAAACTAATTCGATACCTCTTTTCGCTTTAGGATCGTTATTTATATTTAAACATTTTTCTTTATTTTTTTTATTTTTTATTTTTTTTTGTGGTTTTGGAAAAAAAAAAATTTCTTAAAACAAAACATATTTATTAATC
>Ga0041059_1002161_pt1 | contig 14989 bp, 11 predicted proteins | sample AraColnosormetaG_FD_56232 | JGI IMG/M metagenome (GOLD analysis project Ga0041059, IMG submission 56232) | Arabidopsis roots microbial communities from North Carolina, USA - Col MF nosort | ecosystem: Host-associated > Plants > Roots > Unclassified | place: USA: North Carolina | collected...
ATTTTTTAAATATGAATACATATTAAATTTAATATTAAAAAAATTCTTGATTATTAAAGTAGTAGAATTAAATTTTAAGCTAAAAATAACATTAAGTCTAAATAAATAAATTTAAACCATACTTCAGTTTAAAGATGAATAATTGAACTTTATAATTTTGTTTCAATTGAGGGTTTTTGGTTGCAGTTTTAATAGTTTCTAAAGAAATTGAAACTAAAAACGTTTGTAACATGGTCTGGTTCAGCAGAATTAACTTCTGTTATTTATAATCTTCCAAGAGGCCCAGATATATATTTCAAGGCCCAAATGGATTTTGGTAAATTGTTATGGAAATTGTAGAAATCAACAAGTACATCTAGATAATACTGATCTCAGGCCCAACTTAAACATATCTTTTTTATATAATCCCAGGCCCAAGTACTTTGGAGACCAGAAGTTATATGATTTAGTCTCTTGCAATCTTGAGTTTCTTAAATCTAGTAGTGATTTCTAAGCAAAGTTTCTAACCTATAATAATAATAATAAAATAATAAATAATATTATTTAATTAAGATAGTTTCTAAGGAAAGGTAAGAGAATTTCTAATTCAAGAGATTTTGAAGACTCTTCTAACTATTTTAAGAAACTTTTCAAATTAAATAATATTATTTTTTATTTTATTATTACTTTAGTAGATTAGAAACTATGGTTAGAAATCACCATTGAGCATGCTCTTAAACTTAACACATAATAGGGGTTAGATGTTATAAACATGTGGTTGTGATTATTTTAAGAAATGTATTAAAACGAAAGCACAAGTGAAGAGCCCCACATGACGATTCATGTTTTACATATAACGACTAAAAACCGCAGCCAATCTCAACTTGAGGTTGAAACACAAACTAAGCCAAATCCATTTGGTCTACTTTATCAACTTCTGTCTCTCATTTTCCAATGCCAACTAATTCAAATTTTTTTTATATATTTCTTTCACGAAAATAATTGTCATTATATATCAAATGTTTTTGTGGCTTATGCAATTTGGAAGAATTATAGGGACATTATTCGATATAGATTTCTTTTATCGGCATTATATAAATATTTGACTATAAAACAATTGATATGTGTAGAATAATACTATCTGTATAGCTAGTTATTTCATATTTACTAGTTTTGTTAAACTCTTGAAAACTAAATTTTCTCAAGATTCTGGTAGAACTAATTGTTTGGTTATCAATATCAAGAATTTTCATATTCAACATAACATTCCCTTTCCTTAATTTTGTGTCCTAATTTTTCCAAGCCTCACATTACACCATTACTATGAACAAGTAATTATCATTCTATATAAGTTTTAGGGTGAATTTAATATATATACTCAGAAGAATGAAAAATAAAAAATCTAATCATGAAGATTTGTTATTTAGTTCTCTTTCATCTGACTCATACTAATGTCAAAAATACCCTTCGTCTCATATAACGTTAACAAGAAAAATATTAAGATAAAAAATTTATATCCAACAACAAAAAATGAGTTTTGGCGGTAACAAGTTTAGGTAGTTAATTATTTGATTAGTATGATAAACATGTCTTTAAAAAACATTAGCAAGGTGAAAGCACTATTCATCTTACGTCGAAAACATGGTTCTTGTGTTAAATCTGGTATTATATAATATGTATTATCTAATAACACATTTATTTATTTTGGTAATTTAATTATTATTGTTAACTTATACATTAACAATTTAGTTATCACCCTAACATGTCTTTTAAAGTGGTAAATTGTATGCTACATTATAGATAACTATTATACATAACAAATTATTATTTTTATATCATGTTAATATTCGGTAACTAAAAGATTAACAATTATCTATTCTTGTAAAATATTAATTTATGTATTAGTTTATTTATTTATCATGTTAATTCGTTTATCACCGGTAACTTATGAGTTATCATAGACGTTGAACTTTTTCATCTTTTTTTCTTCTCATTCATTTCCAACTTTTTCTATCTGACAAGGGTAAAAATATAAAAACACCACTCTCTCTTTACCCACCTAATTAAGAAAAAAGCATGCATAAATACTTAAATCTTCATTCTTCTGGGTATATCCCTTATAATTTTCCTAAGTTTTAATTAGAAACTAAAATATTCAAGTGTCCAGCTCATATGTACAAAAATAACAAAACACAAAGACCAAAGATTTGTTTACAATGTCAGGAATATACTCAAATTGTTTTTAGATTCAGATTCAATACTACTCAATATTTCACTCATCCACCATCAATTCAATCAAAACTCTCCATTTGGACCGCACATCTAAAACATACAAATAACCTATTTTCTTACATATAAATCCAATTACATATCCCGAAAAAAACATATATACATACAAATTAAAATAATCACTCACATTCACTATAATTTGTTTCAAGTTTTTAAACTTTTATAGAAAAAGACAGAAAAGTTTCCAGAGAATCCAAAAACTTCAGGGACCCAGGTTAAAAAAGAAAAGGGTAATATAGTAATTTACATCTCCTCTCTCCCTCCAAAAAATCTCAACGACCCAAAAACGAGCGTACGAAATAAAACAGATCAGAAATTAAACAAAAATCCAAAAAGCAAAAACAAACAAATTCGAATTTTATTTTCTTTTAACCTAAAAATCAAAACTCTTCTCTTTCTCTTTCAAATCTCTTCGCCGTCGGACTCAATTATCCGTTAACCCGACCCGTTAAAAAACCTTCAAAGTGGCTCCGATTTTGATTTCAAACACTAAAATATTTATTTACCTAAAAACATGAGTTCACTACAATGACCCGTACCGAACCAAACCGGAGCCGGAGCTCCAATTCCGATTCCGATAAGAATTCCGGTAACGTCGGCGGAGGTAGAACCACCGGGATGAGGGTTATTGTTCCGTTACAAGGTGTGGTACAAGGTCGTGGTGGTTTATTCTTAGGCTCTGTGATTCCTTGTGCTTTCTTCTACTTTCTTCAGTTTTACCTAAAACGAAATCGTAAAAACGACGAATCAGATAATTCCGGTGAACAAAACTCCTCAGCTTCTTCTTCTTCTTCTCCTAATTCGGGTTTACCGGATCCCACCCGGTCACAATCCGCTGGTCATCTCACGGAGCTTACTGGTTTACCTCGTTCTCTCTCTCGTATTCTCCTCTCGCCGAGAAATTCCGGTGGAGCTGTTTCGGTTTCGGGTCGGGTTAATTGTGTACTCAAAGGTGGAGATTCTTCGCCTTACTACGTTGGTCAAAAACGGGTCGAGGATGATCCGTATGATGAGTTGGGTAACCCGGACGGAGTTATCCAACTTGGTTTAGCTCAAAACAACAAGGTTTTGTATCTAAATTTCTTCAAAAAAAATTGAAACTTTTTGTGTGATTATTTCCTGGATTTGACTGATCTCTTTCTTCTTATAATAGTTGAGTTTGGATGATTGGGTTTTAGAGAATCCAAAAGAAGCAATTTCAGATGGATTGAGTATTAGTGGCATTGCTTCTTATGAGCCTTCTGATGGACTTTTGGAACTGAAAATGGTTTGCTATCTCTTACTCTAAAGTTCTAAACTTTTGTTTCATTAATCTTATTCACTGGAGTGTTTTGTTTGGGGATTTGTATGTGTTCTTGAGAGAAGTTTTCTGGATTATGTGATAGGCTGTGGCAGGATTTATGACTGAAGCTACCAAAAACTCGGTGACTTTTGATCCATCACAGTTAGTGTTAACTTCTGGTGCATCATCTGCTATTGAGATTCTTTCCTTCTGCTTAGCTGATTCGGGAAACGCCTTCCTTGTTCCAACTCCGTGTTCTCCCGGGTAAAACTTTATGTCTATACTGTTTGGACCCGATGCTAATGCTACGAGAGAATACTGAATGGGGACATTCTTTGTGTAGATATGATAGGGATGTTAAATGGCGAACAGGAGTTGACATTATACACGTTCCATGTAGAAGTGCGGATAATTTCAATATGTCGATGGTCGTGCTTGATCGAGCATTCTATCAAGCTAAGAAACGAGGTGTAAGAATCCGCGGCATTATAATCTCGAATCCTTCAAATCCCATGGGAAGCCTACTGAGCAGAGAGAATCTCTATGCGCTTTTGGACTTTGCCCGTGAGAGGAACATTCATATTATATCAAACGAAATCTTTGCTGGGTCAGTCCACGGAGAAGAAGGAGAGTTTGTTAGCATGGCTGAAATAGTTGACACGGAAGAGAATATCGACAGGGAAAGAGTTCATATCGTGTATGACCTTTCGAAAGACTTGTCTTTCCGGGGGCTTAGATCCGCTGCTATCTACTCGTTCAACGAGAGTGTTTTATCCGCTTCAAGAAAGCTCACGACGCTCTCACCTGTCTCATCTCCAACCCAACATTTGCTGATATCCGCAATCTCCAATCCAAAAAATGTTCAGAGATTTGTGAAAACCAACAGGCAGAGATTGCAGAGTATCTACACGGAGCTCGTGGAGGGGTTGAAAGAGTTAGGGATCGAGTGCACAAGAAGCAATGGAGGGTTCTACTGTTGGGCTGATATGCGAGGATTGATTTCATCTTACAGCGAAAAAGGCGAGATTGAGCTGTGGAACAAGCTCTTGAACATTGGCAAGATCAATGTCATACCAGGATCTTGTTGTCACTGTATCGAACCAGGATGGTTCCGTATCTGTTTCAGTAATTTGTCTGAGAGAGATGTGCCAGTAGTTATGAACCGCATTAGAAAAGTTTGTGAAACATGTAAATCTCAAAATTGATTACAATTTGATTATTTGGTTTATTCTGAATCAGACTCTTTATATCAGTAAACCGGATAATATCAATCCAGAATCGGTTTAAGGTTAGAGAAGACCCGGTTAATGGAACTTTTACCAATTTTAGCAACAAAACAGACAAAAGAATCACAAATGAATGAACTTAACAGTAAACACTACACAATTTCTCTGCAAAAATAAACGAGTTCTTTTCATGATTCCATTCCATTTCTGATCAGTTCAAGAACCTGCACAACCTCTGCAATGCTCGGTCTCTTTAATGGATTCTCTGTTGTGCAAATCAAACCTAATTTCATCACTTGAATCAGCTCATTCTCTTCAAACCCTCTCAATCTTCTGTCAAAACAATCAGAAGCCGAACCTGTCTCCAACAAATTCCTCACATGATCCCTTAAGATCACAACCTCGTTTTCAGACGGCGACTCCACTGGTTTTCTACCTGTAACAAGCTCAAGAAGAACCACACCATAGCTATAAACATCACATTTGTCACTCACTCTCAAACTCTGAGCTAGCTCTGGAGCTATGTATCCAACCGCATTGTGGAACTTAGTCAAACCGGAGCTGTTCAAAACCGGAAGAAACTTTTCCAAACCGTAATCTGATAGCTTTGCCTCGTATCTTTCATCAAGGAGTATGTTGGTAGACTTTACATTGAGATGAAGAATCGCGGGTTTACAATCGTTGTGAAGAAAAGAAAGCGCCTTTGCGGTTCCTACTGCTATTTGAAATCTTCTATGCCAATTTAACTCGGTGTTTCCATGGCTGCTGCTGCTACTGCTAGTTCTATGGGAGACTCTCGGGTGTAGATTATCGTACAAGCTTCCGTTTGTGACAAATTCAGAAAGAATTAACTGCATTGTGGAGGAAAAGTAGTAACCTTGAAAAGAAGCAAGATTCGGGTGACTTAAACTTCCAAGCCTTCCTATTTCTTGCTCAAACTCTTCTTGGTTTCTGATTCTACCTAGAGTCTCGAGCTTTTTCACTGCGATGGAAACCCCGCCTTCGAAAGATGCTCTATAAACCGCTCCAATTGATCCAATACCGATAATGTTATCCTTGTCGAGCAATGCTTTCGTACCTGCCTCCCAATCTTCATATTTTGAAGGCAAACTCTTGCTGAATAGAACAAGTTTCCCAAATGTTACACCACCATTACCAGATTCCGTTGAAGCCTGAGTGGGTGTTGTGGTATCAAAAGTGACTATTTCTTCTTCACGCTTTTTCCGTCTTTTACGAGCTCTAAGGTTCAAGACAAGCACTAGACAGATACCAACCAAGATCGCAGCAGCAGCGATGATAACAATGATAACAGAGGTGCTTAGAGCTTTGGTTTTTCTTGATCTTGATCCGGTTCTGAGAGCATTGCACGGTGTTTCAAGAGGATCACCGCAGAGGAAAGGGTTGTTGGAAAACGAAGAAGCTCCCGAAGCTTGAATCTTTGGGATAATGCCGGAGAGGTTGTTGTAAGAAACATTGAAATGAGTCAGTCTTTTCAAATTCTCGAGGGAAGACGGGATAGGACCAGAAAGCAAATTCTCTGAAAGATCGAGGAACTGGATTCTCGAGAGGCTCCCGAGATTAGGCGGAATGTTTCCACTGATTCGGTTCCGATGCAGATCAAGAATCTCTAAGTTTGTTAAGTTCAATAGATTCTTAGGGATCTCTCCTTCCAAACCATTTCCAGAAACATCTCTACAACAAACAACAAAGATTAACAAAACTAAAAAGTTAGATAAACGAATCAAAAACTCACTAAATATCAGCATAGAAGAGATACAAAGACTCACAGTTCAAGAAGTAGTCTGCAGTTTGATAAATCCTCTGGTATTTCACCAACGAGATTGAGATTATGCAAATTCAAAACCTGTAGATACTCAAGATTTCCGAGCTCAAGTGGTAGCTTCCCATCTATAAAGTTATCGCCTAACCTGATCACAGAGAGCTTCTCCATCTTCCCCATACCTACAGGTACACTCCCATTGAGCCTATTCGATTCCAAGTCCAAAAGCTTAAGACTTTTGCATCCGGTTATACCGCTAGGTACATTACCAGTTAACTCATTCGAAGAAGCATCCAAAAACTCCAAACTTTCACTACAATCAACAATCTCACCAATCTCCCCTCTAAACCGGTTTCCAGACACATTAAAATAAGTCAGGTTCTTGAATCCAATAACCTCGAAAGACGCTACTCCATCGAAAGAATTGCTTCCTATATCGACATGACTCAATCTCTTACACTTCGATATCTCCTCAAACACATCACCAGACAACAAATTTCTTCTAACAGATACAAACTCAAGAACCGGAATATCGCAGATCCGAGGCAACAAACCGGTAATGCCATTGTAAGAGAAATCGAAACCAATGAGATTGTTACAGTTTACGATTGATTCAGGGATTGATCCTGAGAGATTGTTATGAGACAATGAAACAAACTTTGTCTTGTAACAGAATTTAAACAGAGAATTTGGAATCTCTCCAAAGAACGCATTTTTCGACAAATCCAAGAACCTTAAATTAGGCAAATCACCGATAAATTCAGGAACCAAACCAGACAATGCATTGGAACTAACATTGATCTTCCATAAAGTCTGTAACTTTAAGTAATCCAAAGGTAAATTACCTGTAATCCTGTTGCCAAACAGAGTCAAAACCCTTAAAGAAGTTAAACCAGACAATGCCGGCGTTAGGGTTCCGGCGAGACTAGTGTTCCAAAGAACGATCTTTTCGACGAATCCTTCTTGGTTACAAGATACACCATTGAAGCTGTTACAGAGGTCAGCATTAGAGACCCAAGAAGCTAAACTGTTGTACGGATCATCGTTGATGTTGTCTTTGAATTGAAGTAGAATCTCTCGTTCGGTAATAATAGAATCCGAGAAACTTCGAGATGATGTAATAATAATGTGAACGAATATGAACATTATTACCCAAATCAATTTCCCAATCTGCATTTGCGGTTATCGGATCCTAAACCGAACTCAAACCCGGTTAAGCTATTTCGTTAACAATTTCTTGATAAACGAAGAAGAAGAAGAACAAAAGCATGAAGAAGTAGCTGCATTTGCCTCGAGAAGAGAGTTTCAAGAAACATAGAATAAGATCTGGGTATTACCAGTCATAAGTTTCCGAACCAAACCCATTAATTTCTGGACACAAATCTATATAGAGAGAGATTTGAGAAAAGATGAGTGCGTGGAGAGTGTGCCTTGGCTGGAAAGTAAGTAAAGCAGGTGAAGCAATTTAATAGTCTGTCTCTTCTGCAGCAAAAGGTTTGGTTTTGTTTCCTCTCTCTCTCTGTCTCTCTATATACATCTGTGGCTTCCACCATGTGAACAAGAACCACGTGCAAGCTTATGTGTGTGTAAGTAAGTGTGTGTAATTTAAGAGTGGGAGAAGAAGGTGTCTGTTTGTCTTGTACCATCAAGCATTTATTCTTTGTTGCCTACACCAATCAAACCCTTCCATCAATGTATTTCAGAAACTATAAATAAGATAAAATAAATTTTTATGTATAATTTGATCATGTTTGTGATTCTACAGTTTTTAAGTTATTTATGAATGATACGAAATGTAGATTTTTTTAATCAAAAATTCTAAAAATATTATCTAATTATAGAATTAGTTTTCAAATTAATGATATTTCGCAAAACAAGTCTAACATTGTGAATTTGATTAAGTGATATCAATATTATTGTATATAGCTTTTGATTGCATAGAAATGTTGTATATACAATAGTTCATAGAGAGTCTATACAAATTGGTATTGTATAAACCAGTCTTAGATTTTCCGTTTAGTGGCTTCTGGTTTAGACCTTTATCAATTGTATATAAAACCTTAATTGTATTATTTATTATTTAATGAGAATAAGATTATTTTACCGAAAAATCTTATAAAAAACCTTCAAAGTAGCAACAACTTACACTTTAAAAACTTTCAAGATTTTGAACTCTCACAATAAACCATCAAAATAAAAAAATTGTTACTTTAAACCTTCAAAGTGGTTTTCGTATTCCCACAAAAATGGTTTTCGAATTCGTAATCCCACAAAAATTAATGGATAAATTAAATTTCTCACCCTTTATTTTCCGGTTTTGTAGACTTCTTCCATACAAAAGTTTAAAATCTATAAGGAAAAGCTTTTTCTGTTCTTTGTTTTGCTAGAAATTGGCGGAACTAATTATTTGAACATCCCAAAATGAACTCAACTAATATAAAAACATACACCAAAAGACAAACTTAAATATAGTGAACATCACTTAATTAAAGTGATACCTGACACGGAAGGAGTATGTAATACTAGTAAATGTTTAAAGATTTATCAAATAATCCCTTTAGGTCGGAAACCTAGAACAGTGCAGTAAATTCAAAATTACTCATATTAAAAAAAAAAACTATGCTTGAACAACAACAAAACTTCATTCCAAAGTTTCTTGTCAAAAAAGAGTTCAATTCCCAATTATGCCTTTTGTCGGATTTTTCTTTATAAATCTTTAGTTTTGTCCAAGCAACTGAGTACTATTTATAATCACTGTCGATTTCTTAGTGTAAATTCCTAGATACATCAATATTGCACTGTGAGTCTTTGAATCACTGAATCATAAATCCATAAAAGACTTAAAATGTTCTCTAATCTTCAGTATTTAATACCCCGTTGTCTTTTATTTGTATGAATTTATAATATGACCGTTGATTAAGTACGGTACTGTTTATATTTGTATATTTCGAAACATCAAAGTCTGACTACTGTTCCTAAGATTCTCTAGATTCTTCAAGTCTGACATAAAACAGAAGTACTAGGTGTTTGACCAATGCCCACAATTACAAAAAATGTTACTTCGATATAATCTGAATCTTGGAAAAAAATAAATATCTAAAGCATGCATACAAATATACAATTGAAATTTCATACATTTTCCCTGGTCTAGTGAGTATTGAAGTACTGAAGTAGTTATACATTGGAGAAAGTGAGAAAGTTGAATAAAAGAAAAGTAAAGTGAAAGACGATAAATTCTCCATCCTTGAGCTATTTCAAGTTTCAACTAGACAACTATTATCTTGGTTATATAATAAGGAACTATGAAGATTAAAAATTGAGAATTAGATTAGTACGATATCTTTGGTGATAGAGTTTATGTCCTATATTTTAGGAGTTTGTGTTTATATCTTGTTGAGTTCATTGTGAATAAATACTCATAGTTTGCGAATTAATGAAAGTAAGTCAGTTCAATATCTAATTCTACAGTATAACTTTTTACAGCATGAGAAAGCAGCGTGTTTTTGCGGTTTAAAATTGTTGTTCCGTGAGTTATATCAATGTTTTGATTAAAATCTTTCGAGGAGATAGTTTAATCTTTTTAGTTGTTGCGCGGTGCAGAATTGAACTGTAGAATTTCCTAATCAAGGAGCAATAATAAAAACCACAAAGAGTATTTATTGTTCAAGGACATTCTTAAATCAAAGTAGATTAATTAAAAGCTTGTAAGAGTTTTCTTTCTTCTACTTCTTGTTGATGCTGAGGATCTTGTCTCTAAGAAGCCTCCTCATGATTTTACCAGAGAGAGATTTAGGGATTGAATCCACAAAATGGACGGCTCTAACCTTCTTGTAATGAGCCACATTTGCTGCAACAAAGTTGAGAATGTCTTCTTCCTTTTCTGTCGCTTTCGGATTTATCACCACGCAAGCCGCCGGAATCTCCCCGGCTTCCTCGTCCGGTAACCTTTTCATTTCATGTTTTAATATATCAGTTTCAAGAAATCATTAGGGCAATATATTTATATAGATACTCACGGCACGACGGCAACGTCTTCAACGGATGGATGAGTGAGTAGAATAGCTTCAAGCTCGGCCGGAGCAACCTATTGGAAAAGCTTCAACTTTGAAAATCCGGCCAATATGAAACAAGGAAGAATTATGTTTAATCTTTGGTATAAACATTTTACCTGAAAACCTTTGTATTTAATAAGTTCTTTGATACGATCAACGATGAAGATGTCTCCATCATCATCGATGTAACCTATGTCTCCTGTGTGAAGCCAACCTTGTTCATCAATTGTCTTGTCAGTCTCTTCCTTGTTCATGAAGTAACCTTGCATTACACATTGGCTCCTCACACATAGCTCACCAGAAGTGTTCTTCGGGAGTGATCTACCGGTGTCAGGATCTATGAACTTTACCTCGAGATTCGGAAGTATGAAACCAACCGAGTTTCGTTTCGCGATTCCTTGTCCTTTCTCTGGATCTCCGTGAGTTAACGTAATGCAACTATGCTCCGTTAATCCATAAGCCTAATATATATATATATATATAACCAATCAAAACATCATTGAACATGAATAATAAGGTAATAACTAACATAAAAGTCTTAAGTCTTACCTCTTGGACTTGGACATTAGGAAACTTGGCTTCGAAGGCAGTAAGAAGCTCAGGAGCTAAAGGAGCAGCAGCAGTCATGACAGACTGAAGTTTAAGCTTCGAAAGATCAAACTCATCAACTATCGGATTCTTAACAAGATTCAATATAATCGGCGGAACTATAGGCGCAAACGAAACCTCATGAGCAATCAAAGCATTCAAGAAAATCCTTAGATCGTACCGACTCATAGCAACAACTTTGCCTTTATTCTTCATTGTAGCACAACATATGCCAACGATACCGTAAATATGAAAGAATGGGATCAAACCAAGCGTCACGATCTGACCGATCATTTCAGACCTGACACCGAAGAGAGTAGAGCAAAGATTGGCTATGAGATTGCGATGTGTGAGCATTACTCCTTTTTGTAATCCTGTTGTTCCTGAAGAAAAAGGAAGTGCACAAAGATCTGTCTGAAGAATCTCTTCATTGTCGGTATCTCCGCATTTGTCTCCTGCTTCTAGAAGATCTTTCCAGTTTACTGCTCCTTCTATCTTCTCTTCACCTAACACTATCACCGGTAAACCTAGTGATTTCACCTGTCCAAAACAAACAGTAAATGTTTCACAAATAAATCGAGTTTGGTGATTGGTTGGTTTAGTTCAGCTTGGCTGTGGAATTATGTCGGTTTGGTTTTTAGTCTATACCATATATTGCAGCAACCAAACCGAACGAAATTATCATGTGCATACATTTGCTGGTTAAAAAGTTTTCCAAATCATATAGAAAACAGTAATGTTTAATTACCTTTTCATAGTTAGTAGCATCAGTGATGATTCCTCTAGCACCGGAAGCTTCAACTTGCTTCTTGATCTCGGAAACAAGAGCCGTCGGATTTGCACCGGAGAAGACTCCACCGGCAGACATAATACCAAGGGCAATAATCCCATACTCGGCGACGTTTGGTAGGACCACAACCATCACTTGACCTTTCCTTAGTCCGAGAGATGTCAACGCTTTGGCTAGCCTCTTTGTGTCCCTCACTACATCACCGTACGTCACAGCTTTTCCGGTCACCGCTTCTACAAACGCTACATTCTCTGTGTATTCTTCAACTCCTTGGAGCACAAATTCAGGCTTTTTTCACATAGCCATTAGTTAATTCCATTAGTATTTATAAACCGAATCTTAACCTAAATTATAATAAACCGAAACCGGAAATGAAAAACTGTTCTTAGCTATATTAATTACCAGTGTAAGTTTGTCAGGAATGGGCACAGATGGATACAAACTGCGGAAAATGTATTCATTATCTTCTTGCTTTTGACTCTCCATTTTTAAACGAATTGAATTTGATTTATGTGTTAGGAACAGGGCCGGCTCTAGAGTGAATATAAATAGGAGAGTAGTTTCTTGTTCATGTCATGTCATGTGTGTGCAAACCAATTTTTGGTTATAGAAGAGGATGATAGTCTTTGACTCTCTTAGACATATTGTAGGTAGAGTTTTGTTGAGTCATGGAAATGATGTGAAAATATCTGAATTTATTATTTATGGAGTCCAATAAAAAAACATCTTCAAAAGTATTTTGTTCATACAAATTAATGTATTCTTTCTTAAACATTCTCTACTACGATCATATTACCGAGATTATAAATACAAAGTTTTCTTGTACTACTTATAAAAGAAACTATATTGTAATGTTTTATCAATGACTTTTAAAAGGTTAAGGTCTCATTTCTAAATGTCACGCGTACGTCATGATTCTAGAACGTGAAATATTGGATTTTCTCAACTTAGAAGCGAGAATGGATTATTCGATTTCACGTGAGTTGGCTTAAGGATTCAATTCCTTTGGAGATGCATGGTAGAAAAGGTTTGATCTAGATGAAATGTACGTAGAAAATGTGGTATGATTAGAATTTTGAATCTTACTTTATTCTTGATTTGGAAGATTTTATACAATGGTGGGGATTTAAGGGTTTAGGTCCTATAAATAGGTTGTGCAAAGTTCTTCAATACGAATTATTATTGTTATTGGCATGTTCATACTTTGATGATCTTAGAGTAAGGATCACAAAAACCTTAAATTAAACTACACCATATTTTTTATATTCTCATCTACATATATAGATTTAAATATTAGAAAAACATACTTTTAAAATGAGATAAATGACATACTTGTTACAATCATAACTTAAAAACTCATTGTGTCCCACTTCAAGAATCGTAAACTTCTCTCTCAAGAACATATATATTAATACTAAAGGTACACATACACAAATTCTTAGAACTTGCGCAGCAAGAAACAGACATGTGTACAACACATCCTTAGAATATTAAAACCTTTATTTTATATATGTTAAGTTTTACAATAACTTCACACAACAGACTTTTTCCACTCATTATCTCAGCAGAATTCATGGTTTTTTCCCGGAAAGTTACTCTTTTATTGATATAGATAGAGTCCAGATGAAGATGTTGAACATTATAATCAATGTCATGGAGATCATCTGGAGAACAATTGTTTCAACACTAATGCTCTTTTTCTTCTTGAGATATTTCAACAATCCTCTTCTTCTTTTCTTTTTCCTCTGTACGATTCTTTTCTTACTTATCATCGATCGTAATCGCTCTGTTTATGAAGAAACCGGAGATTTCTATGTTTTGTACACTTTTCAAGAAGACAATATGCTTGATGGTGAAATCATAGACAAGAACAGAGAATGTTGTGATTTCACAAGATATTACTATGATGATTGTTTTAGCTATTATGATGGTTTTGATGAAGTTGATAATGATGGTTGTATATGGAACGATGATGAAGATTTTAGCCAATGTAATCAAGATGGTGGTGATGATGGTATTGAAAACCGTGATGATGATGATAATCATGCCTATGGTGATGATGTTGATGATGACACATTGACGAGCAGGATTGAAGATTACATTGCAAACGTTTACAATGGATGGAGAGAAGAGAGACGAACCGACAAATTGTTTGTCTGATCTTTTCAAAACTCTGTTTTTCTCTCTGTAGTCTGTACATATGAAGAAATTGTTGTCGTGTGGTACATAAATTTGGTGTGTTAATGTGTTTCTTCAGCGCCGTTTATGACTGATGGATCTGCTATTTCATCGATCAATCAGTCGAATAAGGAGCGTGGTCTTTAAATTTCTTTGAACGTATGAACTTAACCAATCTGGAAGAATACTATTCAGGTGATAAATCATCGATTAGACAAGAAACAAATCTATATCAACATGAGAACATACTGACTGCAGAGAACTGTACCAGTCATGTCCACGAAACTTACACTCAACAACAACAAGAACAAATTTAACATGAAAACGGGTCCAGAAGTAAACACAAGAATAGCTATCTAAAAAAGGCGATTCACCTCACATATGCAATCACAAGGGAAGATGGTTGCTCCCCAATTCGTTTCTCGAGGATTGATTGTTTCAAGACAGCATTTCCAGATAGCTTTTTTCCAATCTCCCATCATGCAACATATTAATCACCATACTTATTGTTGAAGCATCTCCAACAAACCCGCAACTCCTCATTTCTTTGATGAGTTCAGCTGATGCTGCTTTGTCACCATCTCTAAGGCGTGCCCTAATCAGCGTATTATAGGTACCACTATTTGGAAGAGTCCCATCTTCTTTCATTTCTCTAAACAAGGCATCTGCTTCTTCCTTTAAACCTTTCCTACAAAATCCTGATATCATTGTAGTGTAAATTATTACATTAGGCTTCACTCCTTTAAGGCTGAGGCTACAAAATAGATCCCACCCATCTTCCACCTTCCCTGCCTTGCACATCCCTTCAATCATAATATTATATGT
>Ga0041059_1002162_pt1 | contig 14988 bp, 11 predicted proteins | sample AraColnosormetaG_FD_56232 | JGI IMG/M metagenome (GOLD analysis project Ga0041059, IMG submission 56232) | Arabidopsis roots microbial communities from North Carolina, USA - Col MF nosort | ecosystem: Host-associated > Plants > Roots > Unclassified | place: USA: North Carolina | collected...
GATGTGAAGTTTGTTTGGATTAAATTTGATTGATAATGTGATTGACAATTTAAATTAAAAATTTAATGTAAAATTAATTATTTTGGAAAAAAAATTTAATGCTAATAGCATTGGGTTGTAAATAAGTCCAACTCTATGATTTATTTGCTAAAATGGTTGCAAAAATGTATATATAGATGGTGAGAACTTATCCAAAGTAAAGTATAAGTAACTATTATTAAAAACCAGAGATTATGTATATGAGAAGTAATGAAAATACCTGAATAACTCTCCAAGCCATTTCTGTTCTTGGGAACTTTCCTCCAATCTGTATAGTTAATAGGTATTATATTAAAATCATTACTTAGTGAGCCTAACCACGAACCAAGCAAACCTCCAGAATCTTTGATAGGTTGTCCTCTCCTGTTAAAATCAACCATAACCCGCCGATTTAGCATGCTCCACACTTCTTTTCCTAAAATCTTTTCCTCTGTAATGTTTCTATAACCATCTATGACATGAACTCTCCATTTTCCACTAGCTTATTCTGGTCCAAGAGGAGGTGGGGCCAAAGAATCTGTCTCATACATATTTAAACCTACAAAGATAGAAACATAGTTGTTAGAATAATATTGAAGTCATAATCACCAAGCAAAAACCAAGCAAATATAATCAACAAATATAATCACCTCCATGTTATCATATAAATCACATGGAATGTGAGAACTTTCAAGATCTTCTATTTGCCTCACTAATCTAATATTGAAAACATTATCAGATATAATCATTGAACTTTGAACAGGAGGATCTTCAATGATGACTTGAGGAGGAAATTCATCTGAACTAGTAGGATCTTCCATATTATACAAGTCTCTTGGTTGGATATGTACAACAACACTCCATTCTTTTTCTTGTGCATCTTCCACATAGTACACCAATCTTTCTTGAGATGCCAACACATAAGGCTCATCTTCCTCACCACTTCCAATGTGTATCAAACGAGAGAACTTTACCAAAGTGTGACCAAACTCATGCTTCTTAAATCTTTGAGCATCACGAGTATCTACCCATTTACATTTGAATAATACAACTCTAAATGAATCATAGTAGTTCAGTTCCAGAATTTCTATTAATTTTCCATAATAAGAAACATCTCTAGCTATAGGATTATTATCGCGAGAACTAGCATAACTAATGGTTTCAGCTGAGACAAAAACTCCACTATTCTGAATTTTCAAATCTTGGTCCCTTTCTATAATCCTAAAATTGAAGCCATTCATATTATATGCGGAGAACTTTATTACCTTACTAGATGGACCAGGTGTAAGGCAACGAATATCAGCAGAAATACCATCGAGACCATTCTTTTCTACCTTTTGCTTAAGCCATTAACTCAAATGGAGATGCACATGCCGATTTATATCTATCACATTACCTCTTTTTCTACGTCGTAATTGTGATCTTTTTAATTCACTTTTAAATACCGTATAAATTTTCAAAGGAAGGCAAAATTACTATGATAAACGAGCATAATCAATATAAAAAATCTTTCAGCGTAAAGTAGAAAACTTACTTGCGATAGTCATCTAATAATGAACTATTGACTAGAATGTATCAGTGCGTTTGCTGCCTTTCTATAGGACTAAGTGTATCCAATATGGAAGCACCAACTGGTCTCCTAAGAGAAGGAAAAATTTGTGGAATTTGTGATTCAAGACCTAAGTCATGCTCCACCGTAGTGTGATCATCCACTCTACCAACACGATTAAATCTTGTTTCTATATCATCAAGATACATAGAGCAAAATGTAAGACACTCATCAACAATATACTGCTCACAAATAGACCCTTCAGGTTGTGCTCCATTTCTAACATAAGACTTGAAGCGACCAAAGATCCTTTCAATTGGATACGACGTATATATGTTTGAATAAAACTATGTTTCGGTGGAATTGTGAATGATTTTATGTTTTTTTTGCAAAAGTGGCAATTTAGAAAAAAAGTAATTAAATTTTTAACAAACCAAATAAAATCATCATTAACGATAAGCTCTTAATAAAAGTCTCTTGACAACAAAACAAAAAAACTTTTTGTTACACTATCATAATTTAAAAAAAAAAAAACAAATTAGACTCGTTTTACCGAATTAAAAAATGATGATATCAATACGAGAGTGTGGCAGACGAGAGATCATGAATTTTGAGTTCCAACGTAAAAATGTCTACATTATCATCATGAGATTGTGGCGAGATCATGAATTTTGAGTTCCAATGTAGAAATGTCTACTTTATCATCATTTAAGTGACAAACGAGAACAGGGGATTTGATGTAATATTATTGGTGCCAATTTATTAACAGAGAAATAAAACAAAAGCAAAAATATCATTATAGTGTGAAAATGTGAAATTGTACTTATTATGATTTGTCATTAATGTCAAGTGTCTGATCTAAACCTAAATTATTCTTTCATTGCAATTTAAATATTGATTTTTAGTGGCTTTTGTTATATGTAATATTGGACTCCTTCACGATATATATATATATATATTAATGAGAATGTCGAAAAAATATATATTTTTAGATCCTCAATCTGGAAACATTAGGCAAATCAAAGATTTTTATATAAAAAGATCATGAAACTTAACCATTAATATTCTTTAAGATTTGGAATCTTAACTTAATGACAATATTAATCATTTAACTCTCATAGAACAATGGAATCATAAATGACTAGATGAGAATATTAATCGCTTAACTAAATCGTTTAAATATTATCAAAATTAATTAGATGAGAATATGAAACGATTTGAATATCATTATTAGGGAATATTTAGGAAAGCAAATATTATCGCAATTAATTAGATGAGAAAAAATATATATATAAATATTCTCTTCACTAACCGTCGTCTTCTCACAAACCATGAAAAGCTTCTCTCTTCTCTTTCGCTCGAATATTCCGATTTTCTCCTTTGACATTTCCAATGACGAAGAAACTCGATCCACTATTGGCAACTTCAAGCGACGAAGATGACTTCGAGACTTCCGAAGATGATTTCTCTTCATTTATTCCATCTAAATTGAACTGGACCTCCTAATTTCACTTCTTCTATCAGATGGATGGTCAAATGTACCATTACAGTGAAAAATGATGGAGGAAATATCATTTCTAAATGGCATAATGTAAGTGTAATATGCTCATGTAACTTATCCACATCTTGAATATCCAATACCTTTGAACTTATTTTCCCAAAGAAGCGACATAACTTTGTAATAACAAACGAGACTGGAATATTTAGGAAAACAAATATTGTCGCAATTAATTAGATGAGAAAAAATATATATATATATATATTCCCTTCACTAGCCGTCGTCTTCTCACAAACCCTGAAAAGCTTCTCTCTTCTCTTTCGCTCGAATATTCCGATTTTCTCCTTTGACATTTTCAATGACGAAGAAACTCGATCCACCATTGGCAACTTCAAGCGACGAAGATGACGTCGAGACTTCCGAAGATGATTCCTCTTCATTTATTCCATCTAAATTGAACTGGACCTTCTAATTTCACTTCTTCTGTCAGATGGATGGTCAAATGTACCATTACAGTGAAAAATGCTGGAGGAAATATCATTTCTAAATGGCATAATGTAAGTGTAATATGCTCATGTAACTTATCTACATCTTGAATAACCAATACCTTTGAACTTATTTCCCCAAAGAAGCGACATAACTTTGTAATAACAAACGAGACCTCCCGAGGCAAAACATTACGTATAGCAATAGCTAACAACTAACCTATCAAGATGTGGCAATCATAGCTCTTTAAGCCCACCATTTTTCGTTGATTCAGATCAACACAAGAAGAAATGTTTGAAGAATATCCATCTGTAAGCTTTACACTCTTCAAGATAGTAAAAAATCTATCTTTCTCTTGTGTACTCATAGTAAAACATGCCAAAAGATATTTCCCATTATCATTAGAGCACAACTCCTGACGAATTCCAAGCTCTTGCAAATCTTTTCTAGCACTAAGATTGTCTTTTGACTTTCCTTTGTCATCTAATAATGTAAAGATGAAATTATCAAATACATTTTTTCCTATGTTCATCAAATCAAGATTGTGACGTAAAAAAAGATGTTTCCAGTAAGGCAGTTTAAAGAATATACTACACTTCCTCCACTGATTTTTCTGAGCTTCTATCATGCGCCTCTTCTTTCCAAGAGAATCTACATTCTTTCCCAAAATTACATCAATATTGAGAATAACAGTTCCTGGTGGTGTAATAGGAGCAGCCCTTGTTTCAATACAACCATCAAAATGCTCCTTATCTTTCCTGAAATTATGATTATGAGGAAGAAACCGGCGATGTCCCATGTAGCAGTTTTTCTTTCCATGACGTAAACGAAATTCCATAGCATCATAATTACATGAAGGACAAGCTAATCCTGTGTATATGTTCCACCTAGATAAATTTCCAAGTCCTAGAAAATCACTGATGATCCATAACAATGTTGCACGCATACAAAATGTCTCTTTTGAAGAGGCATCAAAGGTTAAAACACCATCATACCATAACTCTTTTAGTTCTAGTATAAGGGTTTGAAGATAGATATCAATATCATTACCCGGCATGTGTTTTCCAAGGATTATCAATGCAGAATCATTGATGTTTGCTTCATTGACATCCAAGGCGGAAGATTGTAAGGAAATAATAGCACATGCCATACACTATAGTTTGTACTCATAGAACCAAACAGATTAAACCCATCAGTTGCCAATCCTAGTCTGATATTCCTTGGATCTGTTGCAAACTCTGGAAATTATTCATTAAATATTTTCCAAGCTTTTCCATCTCTACGATGCCTTAGCAAACCATCTTTATTCTCAGAATTAGCATGCCACCTCATAGATTTAGCAGTTTTTGATGACATGAAAAGACGCTGCAACCTTGGTTTCAATGGAAAATATCTAAGCACTTTAGCAGCTTGTGGCTTTCGTTTCTTTTTCTTGAACTTGAACTTGTGTTTTTCATCAGCAGCTTGTGTTTTTCATCTTGAACTTTCACAGACTTTGCATGTGTGTCTAGATGCATCATCATCCCAATAAAACATGCAGTCATTGGGACACACATGAATAATCTCATAGTTAAATCCTAACTTCTTCATATCATTAAACGAATTTGGCAGCTTTGCATGCTCAAATGCTTCTTTCAAGAGATCAATTATCATAGACATCCCTTTGTCACTTATCCTTGATATGCATTTGATGTGAAACAACTTGATCATGAAAGATAATTTGCTGAACGTGTGACACCCTTCGTACAGAGGTTCATGACAGTCTGATAACAAATCATCAAATGCCTCATTTTACTTGGAATGATCCTCCCTAGGACTATTAGGAGCTTCACTAAAACTATTACTCATACTTGGAAAAATATCTCCAAGCATATTCATAGTTGGGTTTTCAAAATGATCCACATTAGATTCTTGTTCTACTCTTGTTGTCTGATCCTGAAAATCTAGTTCCTCACCATGAAAATACCAATTTGTATATGAAGGTAGAAACCCATAACAGACTAAATCACCTTCAACCTCGACTCTGAGCTTGTGTTTAGTAAGACAACAACGCTGACAAGGATATTTTATCATGATAATCTTACTATTACCAAAGGCAAAATCCAGAAAGTCTTTCACTCCACTTATGTAGTCTTGAGAAAAAAAATGTTTTGTTATCCAAGATTTGTCCATTTTACAATCAGTCTATGAATAAAACAAACTAGTTATGGGATAACTAGTTAATGACTATATTTGAAATATAAAAACCCTTTGATTTTCATAGAAATGGAAATTAAACACTAAAGAGAAACGAAGCATCATAAGCAGAAATGAAAATCAAGTAGCAGTTTATGTAGTAAAATTATTATGTGTAGCAGTTCTTTTCACAAGAAGTTTAGCAGTTTATGTGTGGCAGTTTATTATTTTCAGTAGCAGTTTATGTGTACTAAAATTATCTAATCAAGGCAGTGAGATCAAATCATTTTTCAAGTGGTGAGATCAAAGGCTACACATCATTCACGACTCATGCATCTAATCAAAGCAATGAGATCAAAACATAAACATCATTCACGACTCATGCATCTAATCAAAGCAGTGAGATCTAAACATAAACATCATTCACGACTCATGCATCTAATCAAACCAGTGAGCTCAAAACATAAACATCATTCACAATAGCTAAGTTTTCTTCACGAAAGATGAGAACAAAGCATTGAAAATGACCACATAATCATAATCAAAGAGTAGTACCTTGAATAACTCTGAAATATGAGATTCACGCCTCTTGGAAATTCTACCTCAAATTACTTCACGAATCCATTGTATCCTTCACCAAAATTCACCACAATTATCAAATCATTGAGCTAATCCAGAAACTAGGTTAGATTTGAGCTGTTTCGTCATAAACACAACACAAATTTAAAAAATTACAACCATACAAACCTTTAGATCCCGATTGAGCTTCAAATCCTAATCGAGCTTTCGATTTGACCAAACAACGAACTGATAAACAAAAATCAAAGCGATCTCTATGGAAGTGAAAATCAAAGCAATCTCTGTGAAAAATCAAAGCGATCTATGTGGAAGTGTCGAGAAGATTTTTGTGAATTTAGTTAAGTGTCGATGAAGAAGATGAACATTATTGGGCCTAATGGGCTACTAAGTTGTATTGTGGTAAAACTAAATTGATGGCCTTTTTAACAACGACAAAAATATTGAGAGAAACATTAGGCTTACTAATTAATTAGATTACGTTACTTTATTTAGTCAGTTTAATAAATGAACCTCAATTCCTTCCTTTTTCCTAAATTAACATCAGTTATCAAAGTAACGTTATTTAAGTGACTTAATCCAGCTTAATTCTTGTAGTGACCATCAATTTAAAAAAAAAAGTGAGAAATATTTCCTATGTGAATGCATAGTTGAACCTACGGCACGAGGTTTGTGAGAAATAATTTTTATCAAATTTAAATTTCAGAATTAGAATCTATATTTTTGAAAAGATATATAACAAAAAAATACAAATGGGTGAAAACTAAACTTAGTGTTACTAAATCATCTCACCAACCACTCCACACGAAAATAGTCTTTTCCCAACCCTTATATGCTACTTTCTTAATTTATATGTATATAATATTATATTCTTAATTAAGTTATCAAATATGGCTAGTTTTGCAAATCACCCAATTTTTTAGTAGGCCTCGAATCGAGACATCAATTTGGAAAACAATTAAACAAGTAATCCTTATTGATCTTACCAAGGTCTGTTATTACATGAAACAATAACAAAGTTTCAGGCTCCGTGATCGCAACCCAAACTCACGCATGAGTTGTGATATACTCTATATTTATCACTTTATCATGGTTGTTAAGAGTAATTTTATTGTGTTTCATTCGTATTTTCATTGTGTTTTGTTGCATTTAGTGTCCTATAGTGTGTTTGTGTGTATTTTGGTGTTTTGTGTGTGTTTTATGAGCTATTTCAGGTTAAAATAATGGAGGACACACATTTGGATGCAAAGAAAGGAATTGATGATTCAAAACCAGTCCGAAGTCCCTCAAAGATCGACTCGGATGAAGATCTTTCATTGAGATTTAGCTTTGGACCTCTCCACGAAAGTTATAAGCAATTGAGTGAGCTTTCTAATGGATGTCATTGCAAGCCAATCCGAGCTACTGTTTGGGGGTTATGTATGTTTTCGTACACATATGTTAGTCTGGCACGAAGAAGAAACTCGTCTATAAACCTCTCTTGAATACGGACAGAGCATGTTCTCCACATCTCATGTATACTCGTCTAGTTAAAAGTTTGTCAAACACAAAAAGGGAGTGGAAACTTGGCTACAGAGCAAATAGAAAAGGAAAAAAAAGAATTGTTATTACGAGAATATAAGCACACAAGCAATTTCACAAAGTTTGGTAATGTGCCTAATTCTCAATAACTTTTTATTAAAACATATGTAGACAATTAAACCCTAAACTTTGCCTAAATGGAATTTCACTAAGACACCCGTTAGTTCGACTTCAACAAATTCCTAGTGAACTTTAGACAGTTACATTGATACAAAACCTAAGGACTACTCTATTTCTCTCAAGAACAACTCAAAATGCTTTTTATTGGTGTTTGTCTCTGTAATGGCCGGGCCTCAAAGAACCTTCTTTTCTTTACTTTTTATCATCTACTTTAATTTATGCTCTCTTTAATCTAGAGGATTTGAAAATAACCAAATTATCTTTACTGTACCACAAGAAAACAATGCTATAAGATATAAATTTATTAATTAACTATAATAATATATCCCATGGAAATATTTCAGTAATATTTCTCGGAAATACGTTCTCTTGGAATTCTTTTGGAAATCTCGGTCCTTTAGATATCCCTCGGACATATTTGTCCCTAAGAAAGTCCTCGGAAATATGGTGTTCTTGCAAAACTGAAATGTTGGAGCATCGGGGGTGTGTGTCTTGTGCTCTAACGCATTAGAAACATGAGACCATCTCTTCTTCACTTCTGATTACTCTTTCGAAGTCTTGTCAGCTCTTGCCAAGAACATATTCAGCTCAAGGTACACAAATGTCTGGCCATCGATCGTTCTCTATGTCTTCCAAACCTCGATCCACACATTATAGAGAGAGAAAAACAAAATGCGGCATGGTCCGATGGATTGAAAAACAAGCAAATACTCATCTATCATATATTCAAGCTTTAGGTGACAAACGTCGTTGTAGAAAGGGACCGTTAGTATAATTACAATGTGGTTTGGTTCTAGAAGTTAAAATTTGTAAAGTCTTTTTAAAAAAAATAATTCAGAGTCAAAACAACGTTGAATGTAAAAACGTTATTTTTTCTTTGAATTTTATTTAATATTACATACAAAAAAAAAGAGAAAAACAAAGTGTATTTTAGGAAAACCTTATGTTTACTTGTAGATATCTTTTAATTCGTTAGTTAATACTATTAACTCATCATCATACATATTCAAGCTTTAGGCGACAAACGTTGTAGGAAGGGACCGTAAGTAGGATTCTAGAAGTTAAAACTTGTAAAGTCTTATTTTTTAAAAAAAAAATTCAGAGTCAAAGCAACACTGGATGTAAAAGCCTTATTTTATCTTTAAATTTAATATTCTTACATACAAAGAAAAAAGAGAAAAACAAAGTGTATTTTAGGAAACATCTGTTTTCTGGATTTTAAAACTTTCAATAGGTTATTTAGTTATTCAAAAAATAAAATGAGTTATTGTAACTAATCACCCAAATAAATAATCACAGTTTAAATATCTATATTCCAAAATATATTGATATCTAATTGTAGAATTAATTTCTTAATTATAGATAGTTGCATAACTGGTAATTATTTAAGAACTTTAAGATTATATTTTTCTACAGTACTTCATGTTAACAATTTTAGTAGTCTTGAGGTCCGCGTAGCGTACACATCTTAAACCAGTCTGGTTCTATACTTAAACCAATTGGCTAGTTTTAATTGTAATCCAAAATACACATCTTGGCCAATTCAAAAGTTAATTACTAACCTAAGAACAAACCGAGATCCTCAATCCATAAATGCTTCTATACTTAAACCAGTGTGGTTCATGATTAGAGATAGGTTCGGATGATACACAAAACATTTCCATAAACCACACAAAAAGGAAAAAAAAAATTACATCTTACAAACATTAGAATCAAAGACCCTAAAGAACCATTTCTAAACCATTTTGAAACAGATAAATAAATATGTCCATCTCACATTTCTTCAAACACAAGCCGATCTCCACACCTCCGGGTTCATCCCTCCTCTCCGACATCGAAAACGCCTCGTTTCGGTCAATGGACGCAATCTCACTGTTACATGGTTTTCCCCACCCGAAATCTGACCCGTATAGCCCAAACTGGTTCGAACCGGCAATGGATCCAATCTGTGTACCTGGTTTCACACTCTTTGTTCCATTAATGTACAATTCGCAAATTGTTTCCAACTTTCGTAAACCAATACTTCTAACCGAATCACTTAGAATTTCGACCATATTAACAAACCCATCTTCTCCCAAAAACACATTCGCCTTGTAACCAAAGCAACCTATCGGGAACACGCAGTTCCCGAAATACATCTCAGGAACCGGTGGATCTAACCGGTTCCTGAAATCAGCAGCATACATGAAACGGACCGGTCTGTTCTCATCTCCTCCACGCGTCTTTACCAAGCATGTCCAAAGATACGCGTTGGCAACAACGAACGTTGACAAGTGAAGCTCATGATGAGAGCGAGCTGACTCCCTCTTGGCTTGCTCCCTAAGTTTCTCTATATTCTCTCGAGTCAACTCGAGCGAGATCCGTACTAGGTCGGGGCTGATCTCCTTGGGAGGAAGCAGCTTCAATGATCTGAAACTATCTTTCACTTCTGAGAAATATGACAAAAGTTCAATGATTTTTGCATCAAGACTTGCAGGGACATTGATAACCGTACGATCTAAAACCGGAGTCAAATCCTCCGGTAAATCCATGGCTCCATGTTTACAAATGTGAGCCCATGATTTTATAAACCTAACCACTGTTTTCCCGTCCATAACAGAATGATGAGAAGCGATACCAATACAAAACCCTTGGTTGGGGAACAAAGTGACTTGCAAAGAAAGAACCGAAGGTGAGTCACAAGAAAGCGATAACTCGGGCACCAAAGAGCGTATCTCCGATTCGGGACGTATCCCTTTACCGGAGATACGGGAGAAATCAGCATCACTCTCCGCGACAGTCAAGGAAACATAGTCGTTCGGAGAGACGATGATGCTAGGTTTAGGATCTTGTGAGCTCCATGTGAGGCGGCCAGCGAGCGGGAGGTAGTGACGAAGGACGATGGAGAGAGAGAGCTCAAGTTTGGGGAGGATCACGGAGAGGAAGGACTCAAGAGATGAGTCTTTGATGAGTTTGTAGAAGATAACTCTTTCGGTGGGATGGAATTGTAACCAACGTAAGTCGAAGAACGTCAGTGGAAGAACCATCGAGTTGGCTGAGTCATTGGACGAGTTACTTGCTGGGCTGACTTGGGAGATCTTGGTTACCTTTAGCGCCATTGATGATGAGTATGTAGCTCAACAATCTCTAATGGTAGTAAATAAACAAGATTTTTCTTTGCTTTGGTCACAAATAAACAATATTTATATATCACGCCAGATTCATGTTTCCTGCAAAATCAAATTATATTCATTTACAAATCAAATAACTAAATTAAATGGAGTAAAATTTAAATTTATAATAAGTCCTGATTCAGACCAGCTGTTACCAAGTGTGAATGTTTGGTAAGGGATTTTAATAACCTTTGTGGTAGAATTTTAAAATAGATAAAGATGCTTCAGTATCAGTCTAGATTAAAAATGAACTTCCCACAATTTGCGCTAATTATCGTCACAATGATTTGTTTTGATTTTTTTTTCTTACACCTAGATTAAAACTAAACTTTCCACAATTTGCAGTTTAAAACAGATATTCTTTTACACCTAAATAAAAGAAGATCATCTTAACAAGATACTGTATGTTTGTAGGACAAACAATTAGACTACTGATCCTCTTCCAAAATCTTTTTAACCTCACTTTTGAAGTTGAAACAATAAAAATTGGGTGACAGAGCCGTATCTAATGCATCAAATTTTAGTATCCAGATCATACATAAATAAGGTAACTTTGACAAATTTAAAAATTCTGCATGGAAAACGTTACTTGACCAAGAGCAATGACATATATGTGTAATGTGTTGTGCATAATATTGCAACAATTGTTTTTTTCAAAAAGACAAATTGCAAGCAAGCACCACTAAAGAGGTGATACAATTATGTCCAAACCATAATTAAACGAAGACATAAAAGTATCCATCTCACTCTGTGCAGGGTCTCGGCTCCCGAACCGTACGTGAGCTGCCTCGTACGGCTCTTCCTAAGAACTTGAAGCCCCAAAACTTGAACTACGCACATACATACTTTAGAGAAAAGGTAAAGCCAAGAGAGCTGCCCTCAACCCTACTACGAGGATAGCATCTTCTTCAAACACAAGCCTATCTCAGCGCCACCGATCTCATCCCTCCTCTCTGATATCGTGAACGCTGCATACCGGTCAATGGACACAATCTCGTCGTTTACGGGTTTAACCCACCCAAAATCTGACCCATATACCCCAGTTCGGTTCGACCCCGAAACAGAGTCAACTTGAGTACCCGGTTTCACCTCCTTCGTTCCATCAATATACAACTCGCAAGTGCTTCAATTCCTTGTGAACCCAAACTTTTGACTGAATCTCCAAGAATCTCGATAGCGTTTAAGAAACCGTCTCTTCCCGACAATAGCTTTGCTTTGTAACCAATAGGGAACACCCAGTTCCCAAAGTACCTCTCTGGAACCAGTGGATCTAATTAACCGTTTTCTAAATTCGGCTGCATGAATACATGGACAGCACCGTTCTTTCTTTGCTGCCACCGCGCGCCTTCACCAGACAGCTCCAGAGATAGGCCATTGTGACGACGAACGTTGAGAAATATAGATCATGTAGAGAGCGCGCTGATTCTTGCTTGGCTCGCTCCTTAAGTTTCTTGACTTTCTCCTGAGTCAGCTGGAGTGTGATTCGGACAAGATCGGTGCTGATATCCCCCCTTGGAGGCGGCTTTAGGGTTCTCTTGCCATCTTTTTCATACAAGAAGTAGCACATTGATTCCATAATCTTTGATTCAAGACCGGGCGGGGCATTGATGTATGAGTACGATCTAAAATTGGAGTCAAAATATTTGGAAGGCACGTGAACGGTTCCATGTTCTAGTAATTTACAAATGTGAGCCTATGATTTGATACACATTATCGACCCTGTTCTTCGCTCTGTATGCAGAAAGAACATTCAAATATTTGAAACTAGAAGATCCACGTCGATGCATGGAAATAATTTGAATTTCTTATGTTATGAAAAAATAGTAAAAGAAACCTTACTTTTAGTTTTTGAATTCACGAATGTGAAAAGATTATAGTAGTGCATTTCAATAATTCAATAATAGTTACTATCATCTCTTAGATGTAAATGTACATTATAGATTTAGTGCATGGAGTTAATAAAATAATCATAAATGAAGACTTTTTTTTTTGCTACGGAGTGTTAACACTTTGGACTATATTATTCTCTATGCTCAGAAGAATCAAAAATTAAAAATATAACTTTTTTTTTGTATTATTAGTTCTCTCTCTTAATTTATGTAAGTTAGACAAAAATACCTCATCGCATATATCAAATTATTTAGCAATGTAATTAAATACTTAGGGAAAAATGTCATTAAAATCCCCAACTTATAAAAAAGTAGATTTAAATCCTCAACTCCCGACAAAACGAAATTATTAACAAAGTTTTGTTGACTTTCCAAATAAATACCAAACTTTCGTATATATGACCATATTAGGCATAATATTAAGTAGATTAACATATTGTGTTTACGGAGTTAATTTTCTGTTAACAGATCCGTTAATTCAAAACGTTATTGTTTCTTATAACAAGAAAGCGACCTCGTTTTGTTATAACGACCAAATTAAATCCTCAAATCCAATCTTAGATCTCCAAATCGAGCAAAATTCCTAACCCTAAATCTTCATATGATTTGAAATTAGGATTTAATTGAGCCGTTATGACATAATGACGTTGTTTTATTGTTATAGGGAACATTGTCGTTTTCAATTAACGAGTCTGTTAACAAAAAATGGACTCTAATAACAGGGTCTGTTAATGTCATGCCTAATATGGCTATGCCAATAAAAGTTTGGTATTTATTTGAAAAATCAACGAAAGTTGTATATTTATTTGGAAAATCAACATAAGTTTGATATTTATTTCGTTTCGTAAAGATTTAAAGATTTAAATAAACTTTTTCAATAAGTTGGGGATTTTAATGATATTTTTCCCTATGTACAATGGTAAACTTATTCAACACCCACCTTTTTCCCTTTTTAACACTCCACGTTATTTTTTCTTTCCTCCACATAATAATTCAACACCTACTTATATGTTAAACACTCTAATGGTTTTGTTTAATAAAATTCAACACTCTACCCCACTAGTTTTATTTCATTATTTATTTTTTCTTTTATATTCATATTTTGTGATTACATAATAATAATAATTATTAATAAATAAAATTAAAATATCGACAAATTAGATTAAATTAACAAAAATTAATTATTTTATGTTCTTAACTAATTTTTTTGAACAAAACAAATAATTATTATTAAAACAAAAAAAATATTACAAATTTTGATTTACAATATGATACAAGCACACAACACAATTAATAATAAACACACTTCACTTCAAATACATACGGATTAACTCACAAACAATTAAACTCTTAAATCACACAACACATAAAGACATAAAAATCTCTTTAATTTCAGGACATTCTGAATTTCGCCAAGATATGTTTGACTAGATCTGCTTGCAATTCATGATGTGCATTTGAATCACGTAACTCTCTCTTGATGTATTTTCTTTTGTTACGACGTGGATAATCTTCTTCAACATTGTTGCGACGCTCTCTAGACTGGTTTATTATATACTTCTCTTCAATTTGATATTGTCTATTGTAAGCTTCAATATCGAAAGGAAATTCTGATGGATCCATTGGATTTTTTTTAGTAAGATGATGTTTGTGATATTATTTCATCAATAGAAAAATGAATTCCCATTTATAAAAAATCGAGTGGTTGAAAGAGAAGGATAAGATAAGGATTTGATGAAATATCATGTGGTTGAGATCCAACAGATAAGGATCATGTGGTAAACTAAAATATAAGGATTAGATACTAAGTTTCTAACATAAAAAGCCAAAATCGATGGATTACATTGTCGGAAAATAATGGAATACTGACAAACAAATATTATTGCATAAAATGACAAACAACAATTATAGCATAAAATGATAAAATACACACATACATATGAC
>Ga0041059_1002163_pt1 | contig 14988 bp, 9 predicted proteins | sample AraColnosormetaG_FD_56232 | JGI IMG/M metagenome (GOLD analysis project Ga0041059, IMG submission 56232) | Arabidopsis roots microbial communities from North Carolina, USA - Col MF nosort | ecosystem: Host-associated > Plants > Roots > Unclassified | place: USA: North Carolina | collected 2013-09-02
AAAAAAAAAAAAAAACAAGATTAAGAACCGGTAGGCGGCGGCTTCATCATTGACAGAAGAAAACTGCAGGTTGAAAAAATAGAAGCTGCAGCCGCCTGAACCGCCATACTAGTCTCCTGATTACCGTCTTTCCCAAAACTGCAAGTGTATTGTACAACAAGAAAATCATTTAGACCAGTCTTTTTCTATGCTTCTATGGACTGCTTCGTCTATACCTTGAATCGGATGATTGGGAACTAAAAGGCGAGTACTCTTCCATTTGTCGTAGACCATGGTTACATCGTGACTGCATTTCCTTCACTTGGTTTAGCGAACGTTCCTGCAAATTTCAAATCCATAGTATCAAACATCAGACCCTAAGCTTAAAAGACCATGTCGCTATAATCATTTTAACTCAAAGGCAGTGGATATTTACGCACCAAATCTCTCTGTTCATCATACAGAGCTTTATTTATCTGATCAAATTTTGCAGTCCACCTCTTCTGATGTGTCTCGGTTGCTGCTTTATCGGACGAAGCATCACCAGAGGTATTCGTAGTCACCATCTCAAGAGAATTTGCTTGGTTAGAAGAAGATTCCCTTGATGAAGCGAGAAGCGGTAACTCAGTAGTCAAAATATTTTGAACTCTATTCCTACTATCCTGCACAGCTGCAAGGCATAAGATCTCACTCAAATCTCTATAACTCAATTAACCCGAGAAGCCTCTCTGCGGTATCTTCTTCAAGTAAGTAAAATGCGCACCTGAAAGTCGTCCGCTGAGGTCTTGTTGAAGAAACTCCAACCATTGGGAAGCTACGGTAGCAGCTAAAAAGCAAAGAAACATTTTCCTTTTAAGCATTTCTTTCCGTTTCCACTTCTGCATATGAATTAATCATTATGCACAAAAAAAGAAATACCTAACATTTATATTTCTATCACTTCTAGACTTACTTTAATCAGAAACCCTAAATCGTTAATTGACACAGAAGTCTTCATTTTTACGCCATAAGACTTGCCACTTATTACTTCAGACACATACTCAGAAGATCCAAGAAACAGTTAACTAAAGGTAATCTGAAACAAGATAAAAGGCACTGACCTTCAACAGCAAGAGATGTGGCTTGTTCAGGATTTGTAATGGAAATGGCATTATCAGACACCCCGGTGGATGGTAACTTAAAGGCTAATGCTCTATCTTCTCTGATTGCGTCTGAAATTCCAAGGTAAACAGAGTGAGCAAAAACATTGATTGTGAAAGTTCTCGTCTCTGGTCTGAATTGGCTAACTTGACATCTTAATGAGGTAATTAAGAATGATAGATAGATACCTCTTACATTGAAATCGCCATGTCTTTCCCTCGTGGTAGCATCATCATTACTACTTCGAATCAAAGCTTCAATAATTGAGCAGACCTGTTTCTTAGTCCTGACATGGTTAATGATTCCCGGGTTCAATTCCGTCAGCAATCCACTTGGAGCAGTAACATTGGCGAACCTATCTACCAGCTGTTGTTCCTTCTTAGGGACATCGTTTTTCTTCTTGAGAGACTCACCACCTCTCCGCTTATTCTTCTGTTGCTTTGGCGCAGGTACTTCAACAGGCGTAGTCACTACTGTAGAAGTTGGTGCTGCAACTCCACCCAAAGGGCCTGATAGAAAACCATTCCGCTTCATTTCCCTCCATCGCCGCATCGAATCTGACTCACCTAATGAGCCATCTGCACTACTACACATCTGAAAAGGACTTACTTTATCGCCAACAGGAACTGAAACCGAAGGCTCTGCTGCTCCACGTTGACTTACAACAGATTCAGTAGTCTCCCTCGGTTTCAAGAGGCTAATATTCTTAACAACACGACACTTACTATCATCTGTTTTTACAGTATGATTCTCAAGCAAAGCCTGTTTTCCAGAATTAACAACGCGTCTATTATCATCTGTAGAAATTGACTTGGCCTTAGGCAAGTATGTTCTCGTCTCAACAGTTGAGGAAGGTTTTATATCTTTAGACAAAACATCATTTTCTCTAACTACTCTTCTTATACCTTCAGCATCAGGAGCCACAAGCACTTTAGATACTTTCGACAACTTCTCACTACTAAGATTTGGTTGCTGAACACTATTACTGTTTCCATGAGATTGCAAACTACTGGTTTTCGCATCTGTAACATAATTATAAAAAAAGTAGGAAACTTTTAACAAATCATCCGAAAATTCAGTGATAAAGATCATTTCTAACAATCGAATTCGACCATTCTAAGTAAAAGAAAACTCGAGAATTACCAGAAGCCAGATCTGGGACTTTCACACGTTTAGACCCTAATTCATCTTTCTCATCTAATCCATTTCCGTTACGCTTCTCGCCAGAAATCTACAAAATTGGGATAACCCCAGAGACGAAGAACACAAACCCATAAACAAATTGATAAAATTTGATGAAGAACCGAGAAAGTCATCGGGAAAGCCAAAAGAAGCAACAAACCACAGAATTCGATGCAGGTTCCGACACAACACCAGAGGAAATTCCTCTCTGTTCCTCCATTTACACACCAGAAAGATCTCTCTTTTCCAAAAACCCAGATGTCGAATCCACCCAGAAAGAGTCCACACACAAACGAAAACGCAACAGTTTCTTCTAAACGGGTACACACATAAGGGGATTCGAGAGCAAGCTTTGAATAACTAAGATTAGGTTTAGATAAATTGTGTAGAGGAGTGAGGTGAGGACGAAGAAGAAAGTATATTTGGGGATAAATCGATGAGAGACAGAAGAGAAAAGGGATTTTGAATTCAAATGGTGAAGTGTTGAGGTTTTGTTATAAAGGAGAGAGCTTCCTCGTTTTTTCGGCCGCTAACCTTTGAGCCTTTTATATTCTCGAAATATCATCAAGTAGGGCTCTTTCGTCAATTTCACTAATTCTCTAATTACTAATGTCTTTTTCACTTTTACTCCCACCAAAACTCACTTGTTCATATTTTACCCCACACATTTACAAATTATTATTTAGAGAAATTACATATGTATATCAATCACTATATAAGATTTTAGTATTTACTAAAAATGCCAAGAACAAAAAACTTCATTCATTTTATAAGATTTTAGTCTTTAAATAGATGTGAAATACAACAAATCTAAGTTTTTTTCTGTCGTTTACGGTGAATTTAATTATTTAGATTTTTGATTATATTATTGATATAAAAATCTACTAAGCATTTTATATGTAACGATAACGACAAAATAGTAAAATACATATTAGTCTAAATTTTGTGTGTGTATATATATTGATATTGATTGAATCGGTTTTAAAATTGGTTAAGCTAGTTTTTGGATGTAGAATGGTTTTGGAAAGTAGTTTTAGAAGCAAATGTGTTTGGATCGTATTATGTTTCCTAAAGTTCGTATATATTAAAAAAGTTATAAAGGCTTATTTACTATTTTTTGTGAAATGTCTAAAATAACAAAAAGTTTAATGTATTTCCTTTTATTTATTGAATCCAAATCTTCAAACGTTTTTTTTCCAATGTTCTACACATATGATAAGATGCCGTTGGTAACGAACTTTTCGCTCCAAATTTTCAAAAAGTTTTCTAACTATATTTTCACATAAACCCGCGATAAAACATTACTAAAATTAACTTTGAAATTTAAGTAAACATTCTAATTTGGATCTATCAATATTTTTTATAAATAGCTAAAATGAAAATAATATTAAGCTTTATACACAATATTTTATGCGATTATTTTGTTTTAGTAAAAGATATTTAATGAAAAACAAAAATATTGTTGAACAAGGAATTGTAATTTATATGTTTCTATGTATATGTGAATAAGATCAAATGTAAAAAGAGAAGTATATGATTTGTGTGATCAAAAGACAGCTTGAAAGTTTGGATAGACGAAAACAAGGGTTAAAAAGATAAAAGATCTCACAAACGACGCTGTTTTGGAGCCTGTTCCGTGTTTTTTTGTGGCCATCATCATCACCTTCGGACACAACGTGATATCTGAATCTCTCCCTCTCTCTCTCTCTCTCTTTCGCTGTCCGATTCCGACAGATAGACAGAGGGCGCGAAACAGAGAGAAAATAAGAAGAAGAAGGACGATCCAGATATGGAGGATCCTTCTAACCCACAACCAAACCAGAGCAATCTCTCGCAATGCCCGCCTTTAGCCACAGCTCCGACACCTGCGCCAGTTCGTGGTCCGTACCACCGGAGAGCACATTCGGAGGTCCAATTCCGTCTCCCTGAAGATCTGGATCTCTCTGAACCATTCGGAGGATTCGATGAGCTTGGATCCGAAGATGATCTCTTTTGCTCATACATGGACATTGAGAAACTTGGATCCGGATCCGGATCCGCATCCGATTCGGCTGGTCCTTCTGCTCCTAGGTCTGATAACCCGTTTTCCGCTGAGAATGGAGGTGCGGAGGCTGGGAATTCGAGACCTCGACACAGGCATAGCCTCTCCGTTGATGGCTCTTCGACTTTGGAGTCAATTGAGGCTAAGAAAGCTATGGCTCCTGATAAGCTCGCTGAGCTTTGGGTCGTCGACCCTAAAAGAGCTAAAAGGTTTCATCTTTAATCCCCAAACGTCGAGAATTTTGTTTGATATGATTGAAATCTAGTTCCTTGTTTTATGCTTTTGTTTACAATTCGTGGGGAAGAAAGGCAGTTTCTTTATGACCTTTTATTGATGAATATGTAATCTTTTGATGTTGATGTGATGCATTAGTCATTAGGTGTTCTTTTGGAGATCTTTTTGTTTTTCTTGGTTACGTGAGTACATCACCTTTTCTTTTTGACTATGATCTCGAATCTCAACGATAACTGATTTTTAACTGAAATTTTAGTTATAGCTTCTACTATGCTGCTTTTTTATTTTAGGTCTTTCCTGCTGAGAGAGAGAGACCATGAGGGACCCATAAGTTTGCTTTTTTGTCTAAATTCCAAGTTGAATTCTGTGAGAATGTGTCTCTTTCATGATGATTTTATGGCCCCCAACTAATTTTTTTTTGTACTAGCTTTTGCTTGATTGGTCTGTTCAATTCCTGTTTGGTTAGAGATCATATTTGATGATGTTTTTTTGTGTGGTATGGCTTTCAAGATGATCCCTTTTTTACATTCACTTTTAGTAGTCAACTGTTTGGAATTGGAAATTATAGTTTCAAGTGACTTTGGTTCAAATTGTTTGGGAATTAGCTTTGTGTGAGATCTGATCTGTGTCAATAGGGTTAAGGGTGATCTAATGTAATCTCTCGGATGATTCTTTGGTGATGGTCACTATTAATTGCATGACTGTTCTTGTGACTTTTATTAATTGATGCTCCAAAGTGTCTAATCCTGTCTCATGCACTCTGTGCAGGATAATTGCTAATCGACAGTCTGCTGCTCGTTCGAAAGAGAGGAAGGCTCGGTATATCTTGGAGCTCGAGAGGAAAGTTCAGACCTTGCAAACTGAAGCTACTACCCTTTCAGCACAGTTGTCTTTGTTCCAGGTTTCTTATACATTCTCCTTCTTTGCACATTTTTCAGTTACTGCAATAACATTCAGTTTCTCATCTACGGCCTAATAACTTGCTTCTTACAGAGAGACACAACTGGTTTGTCATCTGAGAATACAGAGCTCAAGCTTCGTTTACAGGTCATGGAACAACAAGCTAAGTTGCGAGATGGTATGGATTAATCTCTCAATCCCTCACTTTATATGATTATTTGGGGTTTAAGGTCGTTTACTAATGAGTTCCCTCGGCAGCACTGAACGAGCAACTGAAAAAGGAAGTTGAGAGGCTGAAATTCGCCACGGGAGAAGTCTCACCCGCGGATGCTTATAACCTCGGAATGGCACACATGCAATATCAGCAACAACCACAACAATCCTTCTTTCAACATCATCATCAGCAACAAACCGATGCTCAAAACCTGCAACAAATGACTCATCAGTTTCATCTCTTCCAGCCTAACAACAACCAGAACCAATCTTCTCGCACAAACCCTCCCACCGCTCATCAGCTTATGCATCACGCTACTTCTAATGCCCCGGCTCAATCTCATTCCTATTCAGAGGCAATGCATGAAGACCATCTTGGCCGGTTACAGGGGCTTGACATTAGCAGCTGTGGCAGAGGCTCAAACTTTGGTAGGTCTGACACCGTCAGTGAAAGCAGCAGCACTATGTGAGGCTGCCTTTCCCAGATTCCCCTTTGTCGATAAACCTATTCTTTCGCCCTCCCTTGAAATCTTTAGCTAAAAAGTAACATCTTCGTGACAGTCGGATTCATTTTTTATTCTGTAAAACTGGTTTTTTGGGGGGTTTTGGGGTTTCAACTTTAGAGACCACAGTTGTTTTAACTTGTCTGATTTCTCATTTCCTGATTCATCTTGTTCTCCTGGGGAGCTACTGAATTATAAACAGATCATATTTCTGTTTCTTTATGTTGTCATGATTCCCTAGTTGCTTTCGTCAATCATCCCTATGATAGATGGTTGAATTTGGATTTGGCTTTGGCTTGAACCAGATCAGAAAGTGTTTTGTTTTGCAGGTCTCCTAGCTACATCACTTTGTGTTATTTTCATTTCCAGTAAATTGGATTTGTAGGAAAATTTCTATTCGTTGGGCATGGAATTGGCTACTTTTATAGTTCCACATGTACTTTTGCTTCAAGCACAAGGTTCTCAAGATAATTCCCATTAGAACCCTAACGTCCGCACTACAAAGCACAAACCAAACGTAGTTTCGTTGGAACATATGGAGATTTTGAAAAACCCACTTAAGCTAATTAGAAACTAGAGGAGGGTTACGTGTTAAACCGGGTCAAGACACAAATTACATGAACCAAACTAGCCATGTTGAAGCCACTTATAAGGTGCCCTAACTACCAAACAACAAAATTAAATACTCACATGAGAATCTCTCAACTATATCTTGAGAAAAGCTCAAGAACAATTGAAGTTTATTTATCTTGGTGTCGGCTCTTAGAAGTTGGGTCATTGAAATGACGTTCTCTCTTTGGACATAACCATTTTTCAGGCACGTAGTTATGGAGAGTCCCAATAGTTTTGGGGCAACAAATAGACAAAAACCTTGTGATGGTTACTTAAAGTATGGTCCCTTTAGTTTGGTTCATCTTTGGATAGACCTCACGTGACCTTTTTGTGGATACAATTCAACAGTTTTTTTGCATCAATTGATTCTTGCTCTTATCCAGCTTCAAAAAATAGATGAGTGTCTCATTGGCAATGAATGTAGTCGAAAATTTTATTAACAAAGAAACTAAACTATTTAAAATCTTTCGATTAATTTCATAGTAGATGTGTACACTGATAGTAAACCTTTACCTATTAAATTAAGATTCAACCAACCACTAAAAGATTCTATGTCAAGAAATCTTACCAAAAAGAAGACGGTAGTTTTCAAAACTAAAACTAGTCCCACTGTCGATCTAAAATAGTATATATATCATAGTATTCTTCTTCTTGGTGGATTTTTTTAAAAAATTATATCAACATAGTGAATATTGCTCTCTTTAATAAAACCTATATATGATGGTACTTTATGTGTTGTGTGACTTACTGTATGAGTTTACCTAATTTTTTTTTTTTTGAATTTAATGTTAAATTAGATTCAAAAAGAGAACTGAACGTTTTTACAACAAGTGCAACAATTTTTTAAAGAAGCTTTGAAAATTTTAAATAGAAACTCTTAATCACTTTTCTCAATGTATCCTCCTTGATGCAAACCAAAGTTGGAGTCCATTGTTGTATCTCTGATCGCCACTGATTTTGAGAGCCGAAAGTTGATTGCGAATGTGTATATCAATCCATTTGATAAGACGACTAGATGGGTTGGGTCGTGTACCATGTTTACGCTCATTGCGTTCTCTCCAAATGGTATGTATCGATGCTTGCAACACATATCTAGCAAGTAAGCCTGCAACTCTGTCCCGCCACTGTAAACCTAATTTTACCTAATTAATAAACTTTAATAAACTTTTGCCTAATTTACCTAATTTTGCTCTCTTTAATAAACTTTTTCCGACGAGAAAAAAGATAATAGTAAACCTTTCCCAAAAATAACAAACATATACAGTAGTAGTTTTCTTACAAAAATCCTTGTTTGTTTTCTGCCAAAATCAAAATACATTTCTTAATTTGTAGGGACTTACGAAGTAACCTATATATGGGTAATCATTTCATAATCGGTTATCACTTCATTGATTCTGAAAGTTTCACCGCTTTTGTTGATGTCGATAGACTGATTGGGTTTCGCTTCCATGTTTTTATTCTTTTTTTCCATGGGACCAAACTTTAGGACTTACTTTGTATAATTCTAAACATTTTTCATTTTTCTAATGAAATATTTACCTTCTTAGCAAAAAACCTATATATGGGTAATATGGCTGTTTTAGTTGATCACGTTTAGGCACTTAAGCATACAATAGATATATAGAAGAGTAACTAAGGAATAGGATGTATAAAGGATTAAAGGGGACACAAGAAAATGACGTATCAAAGAAATGCATGAGAGCGTTAAAACGTCGAAGCGGCCTTTGCATGTGCTTGTAACATGGTAGGGCTATCTACTGACCCACTTACTAATATTTTTTAATGTATTAGTGGCCTGTCTAGTCAATCCAGGTAATTTAAATAACTAAGCATATACATAATTCGTATTTAAACCCTAACAATTTTGGAAAATTTTGTCTTAAAACTTGATTACATGAAAATCGCAAATTTCTGAAATTCAGAGCTAATCAACCACTAAACTGATATGTTGCCATAAAAATTTAAGTGATCATAATATATCATTCAATAAATATAAAATGTACTGACGACTTACAAAAAAAATAAAAGCTAGTTCCACATGAAGTATATCTATATATGCCTACACGAAATATACAATAAGAAATGAGCACGATGTATGAAAGAACTAGTTGTTGTCATATGCATAGTATCAATTCATCATTGGCATGCTAACAAGATCAATTAAAATATTCTAAAGAACCATGACTATTAAGCTCATTTTCAACAAAGGAACAAAAAAACAAAATCTGTAGTAGTTGTTTATCGAATATCTATATACTATAAAGTCGAAAGCATCATATGAATTAACACACCAATTGTTGATTTGGTGAATATCTTTATATAGTCAACACCCGCTAGTTCGTAAGATTAAATCTTTGATATGGTTCCAATTTCCAAAATTTTAAGGTGATCCGAACAAAAATAGAAGTGATACGAAAGTCTAAATTCTAGACTGTGCGTTATTCCCGCTTATTATTTTAGAAAGTAAAATCCGGAAACTATACTAACAAGGATTGCAGCTGATAAAAATTACTTCCAAATTCCAATGTGCTCATATTTCAAAACAATGTGTACGCCCTTATTTTAAATTCTAATGTGCTCATAATTAAGCTCATGTTTGAATATGTTCACTTAAACCGTTATTTTGTCATCTGTAATTCGACTCCTCCACCCACAAAATATTTGGATAGGCTCCCGACATGGAGGCCATCACTACGTAAATGCAACAGTGACAAAATAAAGTATAAGAAAAACTTGATTATCATCCTATGTAAATATTTATATATCTAAGAGGAACCGTGATAAGATTCTTAAACTGATCTAAGTTTTTCAAAGTAAATTGCCCGTTGAACATGATGATGCATTGATTACAAGTCTTTTGTTGTATAACTTTTAACACACAAAAATAGTATTTTATCAACAACAAAAAAAAAACCTTCAACAAAAATGTGAGGTATGATCTTATGAGTTATGACCAACGTAAAATGAAGTAAAAGACAAATTAATAAATACTTAAGTGTATTGAAGCATGTGCAAGTATGGGCCACTTGATTAGGAATCGAAGTTGGTCTAACCGCAACATTTGCATGTGGCCACAACCTTCAAAGTCCCTTGATCTTATTATATCATTAATGATCCATTCACATTTTTTTCTTTTCTAACTGTTTAATTTTGTTGTCCACAAACATATTTTACAATACATATATAAATCTGGCCGCAACAAAAAATAAAATAAATATATCTTACTCTGCTCAAGGTTAACGGTGGCATACATTGTTGACTTTGCTTCTAGTTATCCACACAAGTCACCCATTTGGCCATTTCTAAATTTGATGTTCCATTTCGTTGGAGAAAAAAACCCCTATGTGTGTATTAATGTATGAAAGAATACCAAAAGATAATAAGGATATTCATTGGGATTTAACGAGAAATAAAAGGCACAATTCTCTCGCAAATTGGTCAAAAATACGAATAAATAAATCAACTAAATACCCAAAAAGGTGAAAGAATTAGAGACACCCCAATGTACTTCATATAGTAAACATTTAAATATGATTATCGCTTGGCACAATTATTCACTCGAGTACCCCTATATATACCCATTCCTTCCATTTGTAGATTCCATATTATTCACGATTCTCATCAAATCATCTCCGATACTCACAACCGAAATAACTAACCCCTCCTCAACAAAAAACAACAAAACATGTACACTCCATCATACTTAAAATATTCAATAATCTCAATTATATCCGTATTATTCCTCCAAGGAACTCATGGAGACGACGGAGGTTGGCAAGGTGGTCACGCCACGTTTTACGGCGGCGAAGATGCTTCCGGCACCATGGGTACGTATGACCAATCCCAATATCTAAAAATGCATAAGTTAGCTAAATTGTCTCTTTATCCACGTGTAAGTTAGCTAACAAGTGGCATGCACAAATCAGGCGGAGCTTGTGGCTATGGAAATTTGTATGGCCAAGGTTACGGGACGAACACGGCGGCTTTAAGTACGGCTCTATTCAACAACGGACTCACGTGTGGCGCGTGCTATGAGATGAAGTGTAACGATGACCCGAGGTGGTGTCTCGGGTCAACCATCACCGTCACAGCTACAAACTTTTGCCCACCTAACCCTGGCCTCTCCAACGATAATGGAGGTTGGTGCAATCCTCCTCTTCAGCATTTCGACCTCGCCGAGCCAGCTTTTCTTCAGATCGCTCAGTATCGTGCCGGCATTGTTCCTGTCTCTTTCCGAAGGTCCGTTTACTTTTCTTTAAACTTGGGACGCTAAGTGATAAGATTGCGAAAAGACAATTAACTGACAGTTTTTAACATGTAGTCCCAATCCATATATAGTAGTGTTTACTATTAACAAATTTTCAAAACATTAAAATTGTAGGTTTATTTGGGAAAAGAAAAACACACTTTTTTTTAACAAAACCAACCTTTACCTTATAAATTTACTAGTCCGAAACTAATAGACAAGTCTTTTGTAGCTAGTAGCTACCATAGTTAAAACTTAATACCCAACAAAGAATTTGTTCCTAATTAATCTCTATTTAATGAGCTTATCTTAACTAAATAGTATATGTTTTTTGGGTCTTAAATGGGATATAGCATTTTTCTGATAATGTTTAACACTAAAACCACACTATTAAGCAATAGCCTATGCAAGATCTTGTATGTATAAGTCCATGTTTCTTAAATAATGGCTTAATTTTGTCGGTGTTTTTACGTGATTATTGCAGAGTACCATGTATGAAGAAAGGAGGAATAAGGTTTACGATCAACGGACACTCATACTTCAACCTCGTTCTGATCTCCAACGTAGGAGGAGCAGGAGACGTACACGCCGTCTCAATCAAAGGCTCAAAAACACAGTCGTGGCAAGCGATGTCTAGAAACTGGGGACAAAACTGGCAGAGCAATTCATACATGAACGACCAAAGCCTTTCCTTCCAGGTAACGACCAGCGATGGTCGCACACTCGTTAGCAACGACGTGGCTCCTTCTAATTGGCAGTTCGGACAAACCTACCAAGGTGGTCAGTTCTGATCCAAACCATCATCCACATCTCTCTGTTTTGGGTGCTGACGTGGCTGCATATTGCTGAGGTGGCTCGTAAGCACCCGCTTAATTAGCTTAGCCTTTTTTTTCTCTTATTTACGAATTATTGCTTCAATGGTTGTATTTTCATTGTGCCTACAAAAAAGCAAGGTTTTTTTACATGTTTATTGGATTTTTTTCTTCTCTTTATAAGCCAATATCGACGCCCAAAAGAATGAAATTACACATGAATTGATTTAATAATTTCGAATTTTATTTAATCAACTACAAAGGTTTTTTTTTTTTTCCTTACACAAAGTGTTTATATACACGATTATAAACTATCCGGACAAACCGGTTCACCAAACGAAAATCAAATGTGTAAACCACATTATCATCTCTAATAGCAACCCCGCCAAAAATAAGCCATTGTATCTTGTAGTAAACTTGTATGATTGTATCCATCACATCACAATTTGATGTTTATGAAATCTTTGAGTGCTTTCTCATCTAATCAGGCCCATAAGTAGGCCATTATCATCACTATTAGTAATGGGCCAAAACCCCGTGAATTTGGTCACGCACGACTCAAATGAGACGACAATGGTTGACCTCTGGACTCTCGAGTCTCCCTGGATTACTACACTCGAGCTCGACGATCCTTAGACCAACTTCGTCTTCTTCCTCGAGAGCTTCTCTGATCTCCTTCGCCGTTAATAATTTCCACACGATCGCTTCTTCTTCGTCTACTCTCTCTTCTCGCTTGACAACTGTATCATCGTCCATGGCTTCTGGTGACGAAGGAGCTGTTTTCAATTTGTCTGATTCTAGCCTTCTTAAGATCCTTAAAGGAGACATCACCAAGTGGTCTGTTGATTCTTCCTCCGATGCTATTGTAAAGTCTCTCTCTTTCTCAATCAATTCAAAATTCTAGGGCTGGTTTTCCCACAATTGATATATTTCTAAAATTAGATGGAAACTTGAGCGTTGGTGATGAAAATGGTTTGATAGGATCTTGAATTGTATAATTAGGTCTCTCGAATTTTGCTGCATGATTAGTTTGACTTAGGAAGTCTGTTTCGTCAGGTCAATCCAGCAAATGAGCGTATGTTAGGTGGTGGTGGTGCTGATGGAGGTATGTTTTAGGATCCTTTGTCCTGTTCAATCCAATGCCATTGTGTGATTGTGCTGGTGTAATCTGAAATCTGATTATGTATGTGACAGCAATACATAGAGCTGCTGGGCCACAACTCAGAGCTGCATGCTATGAGGTTCCTGAAGTTCGTCCTGGAGTCCGTTGTCCAACTGGAGAAGCAAGAATTACTCCGTGAGATTACCCTTTTTTTAACTCGTGTATAAATGTAGATTGAGGTAGTTTGAAATTGGTATTGTTGAGTGATGGAAACCAGTTGGATTGAAAAATTGGAACAGGGGTTTTAACTTGCCTGCATCGCGTGTGATTCACACTGTTGGACCTATCTATGACTCAGATGTCAACCCTCAAGAATCTCTCACCAATTCGTACAAGTAAGCGTAAACACTGTTTCTCTCGTTTACTATACTTGACATGTTTGTTTCCTCTGGTACCAACAATTCATCTTTTTTCTTGCTACAGAAATAGTCTGAGAGTTGCAAAGGAAAACAATATCAAATACATTGCATTTCCTGCCATATCTTGTGGGATTTACGGGTAAAGTTGTCACAACCAGAGACCTAAGTTGTTCATATTGTTTTCCTATTTAGTTTTTTTGCTCTTAGAGTGAGTATGATTTGCTACTAGACCAATCCATCTAATTTTTTACCTTTAGTGATTGACAACTCTTGGAAAGTTTGTGCAAGGTGAAAGTGAAACCTTATGTTCGAAATCAATTGTTTTTGTTAGATATCCTTTTGATGAAGCTGCTGCGATAGGTATTTCAACCATCAAACAATTCTCTACTGACTTTAAAGAGGTAAAGATAAGTTTCTCTTGTCTAGATTGTTGCACTTCCCGCTAAGTGACTGACACTTTTTTGATCTCGTATTCTTATTCTTATCAAGGTGCATTTTGTTTTGTTCGCGGACGACATATTCAGCGTATGGGTAAACAAAGCAAAGGAGGTGCTACAAAAAGCCTAAAGTCCAATCAATGGCCGAAGATACACAAAAATATTCCCCAATCCTTCGCACAAACAAATCATTTGCTATTTGTGTTGCGTTATGAATGCCTTGTGATTATTCGTTACATTTAGATTTGGTAATAAAGAAAATTCTTGCATCTAAAAGAAAAGGTTTATCACTTGACTCCCTTATTATGTCTTCCCATATGACTAGTTATCTCCAAGACCCTGCCAAGTGAAACCGAAAAACCTAAATAGGATTCTCTCGAAAGGTAAGAAGTGTGTAAAATAAGCTGCTTGCATTTCTTCTTGGTCTTCCTGAGTTCGGAGCTGAGGCCATCACTATGTTTGGAAAGAGCAAATGTAAACGCGAGAAACACAAACAGAAGAAAACGTTTTATCATAGAAACAGAAAAAACAAAAGGTTAATCACTTGACCACTGAAGATTGCCCGTGCTCAGCAACCATCTCTGAGTGAGGAACGAAAAGTCACTGCCAGTGTTTATTTTAAAACAAGAGAAAATAAAGCCTAAGCCCACTATGTAAAAGCCCATCGTAATTTAAGGCCCAATAAGTAACAATAAAGATCATCTCCTCTATCGATGAGAAGCGAGTAAACCCTAGCAGCGGACACACACTTAAGTCCATCGACATCTGGAGAGTGAGAAGAGAGGAATAGCCAAAGATGGTACTCTCATTCATCGGTTGCTTATCTTTGAATTACAATAAAGATAGAGAATTGATGATCTTCCATTGTTGTTTGTGTTGCAGACTTTCAAGCGAAGGAACGGTGGGAGGAACAAGCACAACAGAGGACACGTCAACCCAATCAGATGCTCCAACTGCGGCAAATGCTGCCCTAAGGTACTCTCTTCCTCCTTCTCTTCTCCAATCAATCAATCTCCAGTAACTCCTATGTGGATTTTGATTAGATCTTGTGGTGGTAATATAAATTTGGATAGGACAAGGCCATTAAGAGGTTCATTGTGAGGAACATTGTGGAGCAGGCTGCTATTAGAGATGTTCAGGAAGCTAGCGTCTATGAGGGTATCATTTC
>Ga0041059_1002164_pt1 | contig 14951 bp, 6 predicted proteins | sample AraColnosormetaG_FD_56232 | JGI IMG/M metagenome (GOLD analysis project Ga0041059, IMG submission 56232) | Arabidopsis roots microbial communities from North Carolina, USA - Col MF nosort | ecosystem: Host-associated > Plants > Roots > Unclassified | place: USA: North Carolina | collected 2013-09-02
GAGGCCATCAGATGAAGTCGAGATCATGGAAGATGCACTTGGCACAGCCATTGCATGGCCAGAGGACAAGGTTATCATGTCTTGAGGTTTACTATACTCTTGAGACTTTTGTTGTGTTTCCTAGTTTGTAATTCGTTTTGGATAATGTAGTTAAGTAGAACATGGCTTGAGAATTGTATTTTGTATCCTGGATTTAAACTTATGTGTATTGGATGTTTTATTGCAAATGAATGATGCTTTTGTTAAAAAGTTTCGGTTACTTCGATCATAAGAGGTTATCATTGTTATGAAAAACATATATTATCGCATTTACAAATCATGCTACTAAAAACTTCAAATGTAATGTAACGTTTTCGTAATGTTATGGTTAAAACACCTAACATAGCGAAGAATATGGATTATTAAATAATTTAACAAAAATATTGGTATGTGCTAATAAAGCATTTCATTAGAGCTATGGTAGAAAATTATAACATATCATACAATTCTGACGCTATCGTATATGTCTAAAATAACAAAGGCATAAGACAGCGTTTATGAAAACGCTATTAATGACATATTATAGCGCTTTTCACTGGCTAATAATGTAGATATTTGTTGTAGTGAGATGATAAGTATCATAGTCGTAGATGATATATTATTTTTGTTTGTGGTGGATGATGCTCTTCGATGATATATGAATTATGTGGACAGTAGTTGGTTAATTTTTACAAGTAAAATAATAAATTTTTAAATTTACTATCAACTCTATATTTCATATCTTAATTTGTGATAAAGAGTAATTTTGTTCTCTTATTTCTTTATTAGCAATTAAAAGTACTCATTTCTGAAATTATAACTTAAAACTACATATTGTTTATCAACTAAATATTTCGAATAGAGGAAATTTGTGCTCTCATCTCTTCATTCATATTAAAAGTACTCATTTAATTTATCAAATTATGCTCTCAAAAGTAAAAACTACATATTATAGTAGATTTTGTTTTTAATTATTCCCTCGTCAAACCTCCCAATTTATCATATAATTATCTTGTTCAAATTCTACTTCCCATATTTTATAATTGTCTTGAAGTACTTCCCATTCTGGATATTTGATAGAATATGTGTGTATTTGCATTTGATAAATCTGTGAAATATGAAAAACACATGTATATAATAAATAAGGGTTTTCTGCAAAATAACTCTCCAAATCAATCTCGTTTGCAAGTTTACCCTCCAAGTTCGAATTATGCAAGTCAACCCCACCATCTCTAAAGTCACCCGCAATACAACCCTCCCGTGTATAGATGACGTGGCACTAGATAACTCCGTTTGAAAACATAAGGATTTTGTGCAAAAAAAATCCTATATGTAATTTTTTTTTTGCAAGATAAACCTCCATGTCAAATAAATACATGTCAAACCACAATCTGAAAAATCTCCTACAACATAGCCCTTCCGTGTATCGATGACGTGACAGTCGATAACTCATTTAGAGATTTTATAAGTCTATCGAATATATTATTTTAATGCATATAATTTAGTTGAGTTATTGATTTAAGTTTTAAATAAAATAAAATCGAACCAATAACCAAACGGTTAACCAAAATATCCAGAAACTTAGAAAATATCCAAATGAGTTATTTTAAAAGAAAAAAACGAACCAGAACGAATATGATAAAATTTTGATTAGTTACAGTTATCGATTCAAAAATTTAATTTTTTTATTTTATTTAAAATTACGGTTATTATTTATTTAAGTTTTATCCATTGCACATTGTACATTAAATAAACGATTTATAAAATCTCTATCCATTGCACATGCTCTAAAATGAGTTATCGACTGTCATCGATACACGAAAAAGCTATATTGCAGGAGACTATAGAAGATGCCATCTTAATTAATATTCCTTTCTTAATTTACTTATCAGCGTGACTCAGGTTTATGCATTTATATAGAATAGAGAAGTGAAGATATATGGTAGAGAATAAGACTAAAATATCGGAGAGATAAGAGAAGAGAGGTTGAAGCTATCGACGACTTAGTAGTCTCTTAAGGGTCTTCGAGTTTTGGATCATTTCTTAGTCTTCGGCGAAATGTCTTTACCCCCATGCATTATTCTAATATTTATTATTTATGTGTGTGTGTATTTCTGTGGATACGGTTTCATTGCATTATTTAGGTGGGGCAGCTTCTTGGTTTGTGGGTTACTGTCTGAAACAATTTCTCATCAAGTTTCTGATCTTCTTCATCATCTTTTTTTCATCATCTTTTAACGGTTCTACCGTAATGATCTTGGGTGTTTTGGAAAATGATATACCTTGGGATGTACTTTGAACCTTGTCACAAGACTCTTGGCGTATGAGCTTTGAGATACGAATATCCCATTCTCAAGTGAGTCCAAGAAAAAAATCCAAACTTATATGATCTAAAAACCAAACTTAATGATTCATTAGATCCGAAATATCAATTTAAGACAATGTTTGATCAAAACTTGAATTTATACGACAACCCGAATGGCTGAATCAAGCGTCTGGAGCTAACAATTTTTTTTCTTTATTGATGAAAACTGTTCAAGTAAACTCTTCAAAAATTTTATTTATGATTTTTTTTTGGGGTTCATGATTAGAAATTCCAAATGTTCATTCCGACACTAGCTAAATAAAACAATCCTCTATCTAAGGATTTTATTCCGATAAATTGAGATGGACCATAGCAGACTAACCCATCTCGTGCCACTTGCCCACTCCGGTTCAATCTGGTTGATTCATGGTTTATCAAAAGAAAGATCAAGCCTATGCTTTTAATCTTTTTTTCATAGGTGGGATAACCGTTCAAAGGAGATTCTTGATAATATAACGAGTTTTAAAGCTGATTTCATCTGTCTACAGGTTTCTTTTTCTTTGTCTCTCGTATCACACATAATGGGGGGGACTTGTGTAAGCCTAAATTCATGATAAACATTTGCAGGAAGTAGACGAGTACATTAGTTTTTTCGATACACTGGAATTTATTTTCCAAGAGGAGAAGGATATAAAAGAGACGGCTGTGCAATCTTTTTCAAGCCCAAATTGTATAAATAGAGACTTTAACACGTAAAATGTGATCTTAGGGTTTAAGTCTAATTAATGAGCCTAACAAAGTCCCTTGTTCTTTTTTTTCTTTTCTTCAAACACAGCAGAGTTGATTACATACAATATTGTAGACTACAACAATCTTGCTGAAAGCCGTTGTGTGGCGAGTACCATACGTGGTGATGCAGTTAAAAAACTAAATTGCAATTGCCTCGGAATATTGGCAGCTTTCAAGATTTTAAAACCGTTTAATCATGTCGTTATTGTTGTAAGATGCAACCACTCATTTAAAATCCGGGTAAAATAATTAATATTCATTAGCTAGAAATTTATGAGTATTTCGTTTAACCTTTTGGTTTATTAATATATATTAGATGAGCGCCCATGCTACGCGTGGGTTTTTATTTTTAAAATTATCGGAAAAATATGATTATGAGTTTTTTTATTGATTTCGATGTTCATTTTGATAAATTCATATCTATTTAATAAAACTATTATTTTTTATAATTAGATTCATGTATAACTCGAAATATCAATTCAAATATAATATAAATATTTATACATCTATTATTTTAATATTTCACTATCATGATCAGATACAACAACAATATATGATATATTGATACATATGTATGTAGTTATATTACTTATGTATTTTGAAACTTGTCTAACTTAGTTGTAATAAACAATTCTTTATTCCATATATTCTATCATCATCTAATACACAATATCACATTATGATATTTTAGTAATCTAAGTTAACACTTTAATTATCTTCCCTTGCATATAGCCATATAGTCATGTTTTTTTTTTTTTGGTATGTCCAATGTCTCAGATGACTATTACGTAAAAAAATTGTATATCGATGTTATCAAGTTATCAGAACGCACAAAAATGTACAGAAAGAAAGTCATATGATAAACCATATTCAGAAAACGTAATAATAAGAAAATATCTAACTAAAATTACTAAATTAATATGAGGTTACGTAGCAAACATCTAAACTACAACACAAGTAAATATTTAGCCATTAAATTAATGATTATTGATAAAAAAACAATTTAATAAAATAAGTAGAATAGAATGAAAGTAGTGCTTGATACATTATTATGAATTTTTATAATTGAATGTTTTTAGAAAATTCATTTAAGAGTGAAATTAATGAAGAATTTAACACAACAAAAGACTTTTGATTTTTTCTCAATTAGTTTTACTACTCTTTTAATTTAATTAATATAGAATGACACATGTCATTTTATTGTGTGATGATGTGTCACTCATTTGGAGAGAGTTGGCCAACTTTCATATATATATGATTTTCATAATTTTTCAAACGCAGGAAACCTGATGAATGGGATGATGTAAAACTGGCTCAAGCCAAGTCTCTAATGTTTAGATTAGCCATGTTCAAGAGGACGATATCGGCTGTAGAAAATTGCAGTCCATCGGTGATCCTTGCTGGTGACTTCAATTCGAACCCCTCGAGTGATGTATAACTTCAACCATATTTGGAATGTTATTTTGTTTTCGTTTCTTCTTGTCCAAGAAACATGATTTTATTCTCTTTCACACTCTCTTCAGGTGTATGCATACCTAAATTCAGACAATATACCGATTGTGTGGCCTTTGGGAGGTGAAGAAGAAGACACTGAATTTTGGACTATGCAGTGCGTATGGATTCACTAAAGGAGAGCCAAAGTTCACAAAATATGTGCCAGGATTTGCTAAAACACTCGATTACGTGTTATTCACGCCTTCTGATTTTATTTCACCTATGAAGCTCTTGGATTTCACCCGATGTAGTCCATTTCTTACCTAATAAAGTCACCCGAGTGATCATCGGCGTTGAGTTTCAGATCAACCAAAAAATATTGCTATAATTATAATATCTTTCTCTGATAGTTGGCCAAAACATATTTAGATTTTAATTTAATATTATTTTAGGAAAACAAAATGTTTAAATCATTTGACTGCGTGAGATAATAAGCTTTTAGACCTAATTTTCTAACGTGGTTCTACACTTCCTAAAAAGTGTATAGGTTGTGTAAAATAGTATTACTCTCACTTTTCTTTCGGGTATTATTGTCGGCCTCGTTCTATTTATTCCTCTCGACTTAACAATGCTTGTGGCTTCAAAAAGGCTAAGGTTAAATAAAAGAGCAATTGGAGTATATGATCGTTATTCGTTAGTTGTTTAATTTACTGAACAAGATTTTTACTCTTGATAAGAAGTTATAAGAAATTGACTAGTTTTTCTGACCCCACCACTCCCTCATGGTTGTTACTTGTTTCTTTGATATTTTCTAGAGGGTGGGTAAGGTAACAAGAAAGGCTCGTTTTAAACGATACAAATACAAAATTTTGTAGGTCATAGAAAGTAAATTGCCTTGTCCCACCTTTCTTTATAAGGCAACAAGAAAGGCTCATTGAGTCATCATCATTGATCACTAACGGTACATTCCAAAACAATAATATATATAAAGTAAATAAAAAGATAGAAAAACAGAAAGTCACTCTGGACCACTCCCATGGCGTCGCTAGATTCTCATGTGTTGATGAAACTAGGTAGCCTCTTTTTATCTACTCTTTTTGTTTCTATCGTAAGCTCGGAATCGCAGTGCCGGAACTTCGAGTCGATCATCAGTTTCGGCGATTCGATTGCCGACACTGGAAACTTGCTAGGTCTCTCAGATCATAACAATCTTCCTATGAGCGCGTTTCCACCGTACGGAGAAACTTTCTTCCACCACCCAACCGGTCGTTTCTCTGACGGTCGCCTCATCATTGACTTCATCGGTACTTCTCTTTATTTATGTGTAAATTGACTGTTTTGGCGCAGTTTTGTTAGGTTAAATTTACATAAAAGCATTCTAATTTTGTGTGTTCTGTTCACTGAATTCTTAGGTTTCTTATGTCAAATCTTTCTCTGTTTTTCTATTTTCTTGAACAGCAAGTTAACATTGTGAAACCTCAAGTGATGCTCCAATTTTGTTTTTCTTTGCAGCTGAATTTTTGGGGCTTCCTTATGTGCCTCCTTACTTCGGATCTACAAATGGAAACTTTGAGAAAGGAGTTAATTTTGCCGTAGCCTCAGCAACTGCATTGGAAAGTTCTTTTCTAGAAGAGAAAGGATACCATTGTCCTCACAACTTCAGTTTAGGAGTTCAGCTTAAGATCTTCAAGCAGAGCTTACCAAATCTATGTGGCTTACCATCAGGTAGTAATAGTGAAGATCAACTTTAGTAAAGTGATTATAATGTATTTGTTTTCAAGTGGTTTGAGCTAACTTGTATTTGTTCTTAGATTGTAGAGATATGATTGGAAATGCTTTGATTCTCATGGGAGAGATTGGAGCTAATGATTACAATTTCCCATTCTTCCAACTCAGACCATTGGACGAGGTCAAAGAGCTTGTTCCGTTGGTGATTAGTACTATTTCTTCTGCGATTACGGTAACCATTTTAATAAGATTCTTGATCTGCTAGTCACAATAACGAGTAAAAAACTATAACGTGTGTGTTTCTTTGGGACTGTGTTGAATCCAGGAGTTGATTGGTATGGGAGGAAGAACATTTCTGGTGCCCGGAGGGTTCCCTCTCGGATGCTCAGTAGCATTTTTGACATTACACCAAACATCAAACATGGAAGAATATGATCCTTTAACAGGATGTTTGAAATGGCTGAACAAGTTTGGAGAATACCACAGTGAGCAGCTTCAGGAAGAACTCAACAGACTCAGGAAGCTTAACCCTCACGTCAACATCATATATGCTGACTACTACAATGCTTCATTGCGCCTTGGCCGAGAACCAAGTAAATACGGTTAGCCTTCTTGATTTCTTCACAACCAAGTTAATGAGTCGGTACTAACCGAGTTTCTAAAATCAATGACATTGTCAGGATTCATAAACAGACACTTGTCAGCTTGTTGCGGTGTAGGAGGGCCGTACAACTTCAACTTAAGTAGAAGTTGTGGGAGTGTAGGAGTGGAAGCTTGTAGTGATCCTTCAAAGTATGTGGCCTGGGATGGCCTTCATATGACTGAGGCTGCACACAAATCGATGGCTGATGGATTAGTCAAAGGACCATATGCGATTCCTCCTTTCGATTGGTCATGTCTCAGCTCAATGATTAAGAAGAAGGAAGTCGTTGGAAACACAATATTCTTTGATGAATAGTTGACACAAGCTCAAGTTGATTTCATAATGTAAAATATCTGAATAAAAAGATCTAAGGATAAAAAAATTCTAATAACAACCAATTTATCAATTCAATGAATCTCCTACTTAGAATCCTAAAACCCAGTTGGAGGACTACTGACATTGCCACACATATAACAAAAGAGACGGTAAAACATGATTCAATTGATTAATAAAATAAAAAGTTTAGAAATCTTCTCCTATTTGATAAAAATGATGGATTCTTCTTCCAAAGGTGTTTACAATGAAGAAAAAATGTTGAGTGTTAAAAGTAGATTTCTAGAGATCTTTAATCTAAATGTATATATATTTTGGAAAATGGTCCGGTTACATGGATAGTATGTTAAGATTGTTAGACTATTGGTAATATGTAGATTTATTTATTTAAATACTTTCATTTGGGACAAAACTAAAATTAGAGGTTGTGGCTTCGGGTTTGGAAAATTACGAGTTATGGTCCAGCGTTCATTGAATTCAACGATCTTGCGAGAGATACTTCAGTATCCTTCCAGCTGGACACACGTTTTCAGGTAACCCAAAAATCTCATACACCAGTGGCTTATTTTAGTTTTACACCAATTGCGATAATGTAATGACTTAGCTTCTTCATAGTCAAATCTCTTGTTGTTTAGCATATGATTCGAACTTCTTTTGTAGAAAATATATAGACTGCAATAACGCAGCTTTTACTCTATTTTCAGTCTATTATATTGTTCAGCAAGTGGTTGATAGTATCAACGTGATACTTATTACTTAATAGAGTTCCAACATGAATACAGATTCAGAACCAAGACTAAGCAATGCATGATTTATTTTATTTTTGATTAAATAAATCTTAAAAATTAGCATCAAAATTAGATTATCTTTGTTCGTGTTGACAATATTTACATTTTAACACAAATAAGTCCTTGTTTAAAATCTTTCCAAATGTGTGTCTTATTAGTTCTAATAGGTAAAATGTGTAAAGAAACCCTCACCTTTTCCAAAAACATGTAAAAAACCGTCAACTATTTTTGTGGGTTTTTAAGCTCTCACCTTTTTTAAAATGGTAAAATAACACCTATGATTATTAAATTAATTTAAAATAAGACAAAATAAATATAAATAATAAAAATAATTTGGTTTAAGATTTATTTTCCTAAAATTTCAAAAGTTAGAACAAATTTGAACAAAAATAAAATTAAATATGCTAAGCTATAAACTAATTTTAGTTTACATAACGATTTGTATTGGCAATGAAACTTACTTTTTATATCGCAAAAAATCAACAACTAAATACTGGAAAAGAAATCGAACTCGAATTTGAAATAGATAAATACAAACTAAATTGTTTTATTTATGTTTCAAAATAATAGTTTATTTGATATTTATTTGGTTTGATAATATTAGATGTTATATTACCATTTTTTAAAAGGTGAGGGTTTAAATACCAAAATAAAAGTTGACGGTTTTTTACATGTTATTGGATAAAGGAGAGTTTTTTTTTACCCATTTTCCGTTCTAATGTAATGATCATTTTGCTATTTCTCACAGTAAACTCATGTTGCCCGTGAGAATACTTCTCCATAAAACCTCTCCTTTGCATAAAATGAGAAGCACATCTACTTGATTTGGAGTATGATGAACTATACATCTTTATTAAGAATATGTAAATGAATGAGATAGTAATGTAAAGACAAGAGGCTATGAAAGATGGTTGTGACCACTGAGTCAACAAAGAGGAAACTTCCGCCAAGTTGCATCAGAAAAGTCTAAGAAATAATTGTGAAAACTTGTGTGGCCGTGATTAAGTCAAGTTACCTCTAAGCTGTTATGTTAAATGTTTTATATCCACCAAGACAGACTCACTACTTCTCCTCTATTTCTCTTCTTAAAAGTCTTCGTTCCTTGTTTCCTCCTTCTAACTCTCTCTCTCTATGGCTTCGTCATCTTCTTCTCACAATTGGTTATATGATGTTTTCTTGAGCTTCAGAGGGGAAGACGTCCGCGTAACATTCCGTAGCCACTTTCTCAAAGAGCTTGATCGGAAACTAATCACTGCTTTCAGAGACAATGAGATCGAGAGAAGCCACTCTCTCTGGCCCGATCTTGAACAAGCCATCAAGGAATCCAGGATCGCTGTGGTCGTTTTCTCAAAAAACTACGCTTCATCGAGCTGGTGTCTTAACGAGTTGCTGGAGATTGTAAACTGCAATGATAAAATTGTCATACCAGTTTTCTACCATGTGGATCCTTCCCAAGTGAGGCATCAAATCGGCGACTTCGGAAAGATCTTTGAAAATACTTGCAAGAGACAAACAGATGAGGAAGTGAAAAATCAATGGAAGAAAGCGTTGACTCTTGTAGCGAATATGCTTGGATTTGACTCTGCCAAATGGTATGTTTTTTTTATTATTAGATACATCTTGAAATAAATTGTTGTTTCATATTTGTTAAATTATCTTTCATCTTATTAGGAACGACGAAGCAAAAATGATTGAAGAAATAGCCAATGATGTTTTGGGTAAACTGCTTTTAACTACACCCAAGGATTCTGAGGAACTTGTTGGCATCGAAGATCACATCGCTGAAATGAGTTTACTGCTGCAACTGGAATCTAAAGAAGTGAGAATGGTTGGTATATCGGGTTCCTCAGGGATTGGTAAGACTACCATTGCAAGAGCTCTGTTTAAACGACTTTCTCGACATTTCCAAGGTAGCACTTTCATCGACAGGGCTTTTGTATCTTATAGTCGGAATATTTATAGTGGCGCCAATCCGGACGACCCCAATATGAAGTTGCAGCTACAAGGACACTTCCTATCTGAAATTCTCGGGAAAAAAGACATAAAGATAGATGATCCAGCTGCATTGGAAGAGAGGCTAAAGCACCAAAAAGTTCTTATCATTATTGATGATTTGGATGATATAATGGTACTAGATACATTAGTGGGTCAAACTCAATGGTTTGGATATGGGAGCAGAATCATTGTGGTTACAAATGATAAGCACTTCTTGATTGCTCATGGAATTGATCATATTTATGAAGTAAGTTTCCCAACTGATGTGCATGCTTGTCAGATGTTATGTCAATCTGCATTCAAGCAAAACTATGCTCCTAAAGGTTTTGAGGATCTTGTAGTTGATGTAGTAAGACATGCGGGCAATTTTCCTTTGGGTCTTAATCTTTTGGGTAAATATTTGCGGAGGAGGGATATGGAATACTGGATGGATATGCTGCCAAGGCTTGAGAATAGTCTACGTATAGACGGTAAAATTGAAAAAATACTAAGAATCAGCTATGATGGGTTAGAGAGTGAAGATCAAGAGATATTTCGTCATATCGCATGTCTTTTCAATCATATGGAAGTCACAACCATCAAGTCCTTGCTGGCAGATAGTGATGTTAGTTTTGCACTAGAAAACCTAGCTGATAAGTCCCTCATTCATGTCAGACAAGGTTATGTGGTGATGCACCGTTCGCTACAAGAAATGGGTAGAAAAATTGTTCGCATTCAGTCCATTGACAAACCTGGAGAACGAGAATTTCTGGTGGATCCAAATGATATACATGATATACTCAATGCATGCACTGTAAGTTTAAAAAAAATATTTTTGATCCTTTCATAACTCAATATACGTATAAGGTTTAAGAGATGCCATCTGATAAACGATGAATTGTATGGGGTTGTCTATTTCTCATATATATCATATTTTTCAGGGTACTCAAAAGGTTTTAGGTATATCACTGGATATAAGGAATATTCGTGAGTTGGATGTACATGAGAGGGCCTTCAAAGGGATGTCTAATCTCCGTTTCTTAGAAATTAAGAACTTTGGTTTGAAAGAAGACGGTTTGCATTTACCTCCAAGTTTCGACTATTTGCCCCGTACACTCAAACTATTGTGCTGGTCCAAATTTCCAATGAGGTGTATGCCTTTTGGTTTTCGTCCTGAAAACCTTGTCAAGCTCGAAATGCAGTACAGCAAGCTACATAAGCTATGGGAAGGAGTTGCGGTAAGTTTTGAGAATAATTTCTTATGTTGTTATTTTGTTTTTTTATGACAATAGTGCCACATGATGTGTAATTTCTTTTGAGCTCTATGTTTGATTTTTGTTGGATACAGCCACTTACATGTCTAAAGGAAATGGATCTGCACGGATCATCAAACCTGAAAGTAATTCCAGATCTTTCTGAAGCTACTAATCTCGAGATACTTAATCTTAAGTTTTGCGAGAGTTTGGTCGAGCTCCCGTCCTCTATACGAAATCTCAATAAACTGTTGAACTTGGACATGCTAAACTGCAAAAGTCTGAAAATTCTTCCTACCGGATTCAACCTCAAATCTCTTGACCGCCTCAATCTCTATCATTGCTCAAAGTTGAAGACTTTTCCCAAATTCTCAACCAACATCTCAGTTCTCAATCTAAATCTAACAAACATTGAAGATTTCCCTTCTAATTTACATCTCGAGAATCTTGTTGAGTTTAGAATATCAAAAGAAGAGAGTGATGAGAAACAATGGGAAGAAGAGAAGGTAAGTAGTTCTACACTTAACATTATCTCCAAACTCTTTCCCTAACACTTTTATAAAAGTAAAAAAAAATCATTGTCGTTGACTCGTGTGAAAACTTAAAAAACACTAATTTTTATATATTTATGAATAATTTAATTTGATTGGAAAGTAAATTTTGGTTACAAAGAATGAAGAAGAAAATATCTGATTTTAAAAAAAAATAAATAAAAAGTAAAAAACAGATAAAAATGGAAAGAAAATAAGAAATTAAAGATGATATCAATTGGGTTTTTTCCTTTGTCGTGATATCATTAAAACGTAAAAGAAAATTATACATGGGATTTTCTTAATTTATTATTTTTAGCTATTTTCTAATGACATATATTATGTAATTAAAAAATAATCGGTTTTAATAAAGAGTAGATGTGATCGTGAATGGAAAGTTCCAAACAATCTATTAATACCGATGAGATTTACCCATAATACATTAGTACTGTTATTCTTTTCGTTTTTAAAGATTTATTTTCTAAAATTTAACTTTAAAAGTAATTTGCCACTGAAAACCCGTAAAACTTGTTATTTGGTTCAGCCGCTTACGCCCTTCCTGGCGATGATGTTGTCTCCCACTTTGACGAGCTTGCATCTCGAGAATCTCCCAAGTTTGGTGGAGCTTACTTCCTCATTTCAGAATCTCAATCAACTGAAGGACTTGATCATAATAAACTGCATAAATCTGGAGACTCTGCCCACCGGAATCAACCTCCAATCTCTTGATTACCTTTGTTTCAGTGGATGCTCACAGTTGAGGAGCTTTCCTGAAATCTCAACCAACATCTCAGTGCTCTATCTAGACGAAACAGCGATTGAAGAGGTTCCTTGGTGGATCGAGAAATTCTCTAACCTCACTGAGCTAAGCATGAACAGTTGCAGCAGGCTAAAATGTGTGTTCCTACACATGTCTAAACTGAAACATCTTAAGGAAGCTTTGTTTCGAAATTGTGGTACATTGACCAGAGTTGAATTGAGTGGATATCCAAGTGGGATGGAGGTGATGAAAGCAGACAATATTGACACAGCCTCCTCTTCTCTTCCTAAAGTCGTACTCAGTTTCTTGGACTGCTTCAACTTGGATCCAGAAACTGTCCTTCATCACCAAGAATCAATTATTTTCAACTACATGTTATTTACAGGGAAAGAAGAAGTGCCATCATATTTCACTTACCGTACTACTGGAAGCTCCTCTCTGACCATTCCTATACTTCACGTCCATCTCTCCCAACCATTCTTCAGATTTAGGATTGGCGCATTGGTAACTAATAAGGAGGAGCCAGTAGAGCTCGAGGTAAAATGTGAGTTCAAAGACAGATTTGGGAACAACTTTGATTATGACATTTATTTCGAAGTTAATAAAGATAGATATTATGGGGAGGATTGCTATAATATAGCTATATTGGACTGTCGTATCCCTCTAAACGAAGATAATGCTGCTCTAGCTCAACGGAACTACTACGATCATGTGGATATAAAGATTGAGCAATTAGACAAAAGATATAGTGATATTGAACAATGGGGTATACGACTCTTAGAGGACTGTTCATCAGCGGAGACTCGACTTGATAATTATTCAAACAGTACTCTTCCACATGTTTCTGAAGCCGAAGAAGGTAATAAAGGGTATACACCTCTTCAAGGACTTGTTAATGAGATTGAACACAGTGAAGAGCCTGGAGATATCAATGTAGAAACTGAGAGAAGCACGAAGCGCATGCGGGTAAGCATTAAGCAATAATTGTAACATAATGACTATTCATCTCTCAATTCTTTTTGCATTATTGACAACTAGATTCTTTTGCAGCTATATCACTTCATATAAGTAATATTAGGGTGTCTACGTCCAAACTAAACGGATGGGGTAAATACGACACTTAGAGGACTGTCATCAGCGAAGAACCGACATGGTAATCCAAACACTATGCAGCATGTTTGTGAAGCTGATGAAGGCAGTGATGGATGCCATTAAACTGATCAGAGCGAAGAGCGAGGAGACAGTGATGAATAGTGATATAGGTAGGGAGAGTGATCACTTTGAAGAGTGCGAATATAGTGATATAAGCAATGAGAGTGATTAGAGTGAAGAGCATGGGGATAGTGACGATGATGGTATAAGCAATGAGACCAATCTGTTGGAAGAGTGTGGAAACAGTGATTAGGCAATGAGCTTGATCAGAATGAAGACAGTTGAGATAGAGAGAACCAATACACAATACAAGGTAAGTATTAATCAAGAACTGAACAGAATATCAGATATCTCACAGTCAGGATCTTTAATAGTATAGATCAATGAGTTGTTTTCTTTTACTTGCAGATTACGTGAAAAAGAAATGAATCTTTGAGATACTTTTATGGTGATGGAATGAGTAGTTTTGCTGTCGGTTCTATGGAACAACAAGGAGAGCCCAAGATTCTTCATTGTCTTCAGGGCAGATGAAGATGTTGCTGTTCATGTGAATGTTTTAAAATGTTTTGTTTCTGTTCTTAGGTTGCACGTTTTTGATAAGCTTATTTCATTACTATAACGATTCCTTTAATTTGCTGTCTAGCACAAAGTTTTACAGTGAACCCGAATTGAGTTTGTGATTTATAATAGTTCTCTTTTTTTATGAATAGTTGAAAAGTGTTATGTATAGCATACACCTATTATGGAGAGAAATCGAACGACTGACTTACTTTGTAGCCACACCTGCAAAGTTTTTAGGCATCTTTCAAAGTCCATAAACCAACTTAGGCTATTTCCGAATAAACTATATAACACAAATTGTTTCAAATGCAAGTCGTGTTGTGGATACAAAAAAACTGATGGAATTTTACGCAAACGGGTATAAGATTAAAAGGATTTGGTATAAGATTCTATGAAGATAGTAATGAAGAGAGATAATTAGTTGGTCCAAAATTTTTTTTTGCTTGTGGCCACCAAATCCCTAGGGACGGCTCTGGCTATATGGCTTTGTAGCTACTCCAGCTACGTAAGAAATGAGATCGGATAACTTCATTTACAGAGGTTGTGTAGAAGAAAATATATCTATATATCAAAATTTTCAATTTTGCTTCCAATCTGATTAAGCCTATCGCTATGCATGTGCATATAGAGACGAAGCTGCAACTATGTAGCATATTAAGGCCAAGACCCAAGAGTGAATAAAC
>Ga0041059_1002165_pt1 | contig 14949 bp, 10 predicted proteins | sample AraColnosormetaG_FD_56232 | JGI IMG/M metagenome (GOLD analysis project Ga0041059, IMG submission 56232) | Arabidopsis roots microbial communities from North Carolina, USA - Col MF nosort | ecosystem: Host-associated > Plants > Roots > Unclassified | place: USA: North Carolina | collected...
ATGATATATTTATTATTTAATTTTAGATATTATTTTATTTTACATATTTAGTTGTACTATTACTAAATTTATTTTAATATTACATGATTTTTCAATAAAACCATTATAATAGTTTTCTCATACTCGAAGATTTTTTTTTTGTAATCCAAACACAAAGTATGAGTGTATAATAGTCGTGGATTACTTAATGATTTGAGTAAGTTATTCTCTTAAATTGATATTTATATTCTCCTAAATTGATATTTATATAATAAATTATTGAGGGTGAGGAATACGTAAGGAGCTCCACTATCAAATTCTTAAGTTTCTAGAATCCAACACTACCATCTATTAAAATGGTTTAAGACAAACGTTGTTTATGAATTATGTGCATGATGCATTGGTGAGAATTTGTTAGAAAAAATATTTTAAATACTAAAAGTAATTGCTTATTGCATGAGTGAATGATTAGATAAATAAATTATTTATATATTTAAGTTAAACAATACAAAAAATCCAAAAAACCCGCGGCGTAGCGCGGGTGATCACCTAGTTGTTCTAAATAATAGATGGATGCCCATTATAAGATTCATTTTATAGAAGTCTCTAAAATTACTTGTACATAGGGTTTTACTTTGTCACCCAAGTAAAACCCTTCCCCTCCACATTGATATAAAATACCCTCTATTCATTAGAATAATACACACGTTTCTTCGATCTCTATCTCTATTTACAACAAGTTATCAGCTAAAAGGTAGATATTCTCATTTTTTTTTATAGAACTATGTTTATTTATCGACTCATGGTTCATAGTATTTATTTTTCTATTATTGAAACAAACAATATGAGCCGATCGATAATTATGATATAGATTGGTAAAAGCATGTTTTCAATGATTCAGTAAAGAAGATAATCATGCTTACCATTTATTTATCTAATTATTATAGCATGATTCAATGATTCTATAAAGAAAATCGTCAAAAAAAAAGAATCATGTTTGTTGATTGTTAATTTATGTGAAATCTATTATAATAATATAAAATATATTATTTAATTTGATATTTTATCTAGTTAATATTGCAACTATTAAATGCCCGGTGGTGAATGATGCAAGCATGCATTAGAGCATCATTATTGGTAGGTTTTTAAGAAATTCTTAGCATTAACTTTGACAAAAATTAAATGAATAATTGGTTTAAATTCTAAGAACCAGCTCTTATATAAGAGCCAAAGAACTAGTTCTTAGCATTAATTCCTAGTATTTTTCTATCTTCTTCGTTTTGGATAGTTGCATATTCAATATAGTTCAGTTAATATTTTATTATCTAAAATTCTTTTACGATTGATTCAATATTATTTAGTTAATACTTTATTTTTGATAATTCATATTTCACAACCATGATCGTCGTACATATATTATTACTTTTGATATTGACTTTTCATATGTAGATAGATATCTAATATTCTGATTTCCATATATTTAATACTTGATTGTTGATTTTCATATATTTAATATTTGATTGTCCTATTACTTTTTTTTAACAAAAAGCGTTAGTCAACCCAATTCTACGTTTTTTAATTTTCTATGAAACTTTCCTTGCAAAGTAATACTTTATTATTATAAGATAATTATAATATCGTTCAGAAGGAATTGTCTGTAGTAAAATCGTCTTTGTAACAGTTCTCATAATTTGCAATAAAAATAAATCTAAGACGAAAAAAAAGATAATTGTAATATTTTATTTGTTAATGTATTTTGAAAATTAACACATATTTTTTTATTTTTGAAATCTAGTCATATTTAATCAATTTTTTTAATATTTTAGTAAACCATGTCAAAACTTATGAATCTTTAATTTGGAACTCTTGATATCACAGGAGATAACTATTTGGCATTGGTACTGAATGCTGAAATTTATCTAGATTCAAAAGATCTCCTTGATACCATCAAAGATGGGAATCAAACTCAAAGTAAAGAAAAATTAGAAGCTATGATTTTTCTGCGATACCATCTCCATGAGGATCTCAAGAATGAGTATTTCAGTGTGAAAGATCCGCAGATCATTTGGAACAATCTAAAGCACAGTTATGATCATGAGAAGACTATGATATTATCTAAGGTCCGATATGATTGGACTCATCTGAGACTCCAAGACTTTAAATATGTAAGTTAGTACAACTCAGCCTTATTCAAAATAACTTTAAATTGGAATTATGTGGAGAGAAAATGATGGATGCAGATAAGTTGGAGTAGACATTCTCTACTTTTTAATGCTAATAACATTGTCTTGCAGACACAGTACGGTGAAAAGGGATTCGTGAAGTATTCCCAACTTATTTCTTGTCTACTTGTAGCTGAGAAAAACAATGAGTTACTTTTGAAAAACCATGGACTATGCCCATCAGGTTTTGCTTTGTTCTCTGAAACGAATGTGACATGCTATGGTCAAAAAAGTGGTTACAACCGTGGTCGTGGCCGTGTATACACTAGAGGACTAGGCAGTGGAGTTCATTTTAAGAACTCAAACTCTCATAAGAAGTGGGAAAACAATGGGACCTCAAAGAAGGTTGGGAGTATATGTTGGTTATGATTTCCCATCAATAAAAGTATCTCGAGCCATCCACATGGGATTTATTCAAAAGCTCGATTCGCATACTGTCATTGTAATGAGTCTGTTTTTCCAACATTAGAGGGATAAATAAACAGTAAGAAAAAGATATACTTTGGAATGAATTATCAATGTCTTATCTTGATCCTCGGACTAAAGAGTGTGAATTAGAAGTCCAAAAGTTAATTCATTTACAGAGCTTAGCAAATCAGTTGCCCTATGCATTTACTGACCCAAAAGTGTGATCAAATCACATATACCGGTTGCAAATGATCCAATAAGAATAAATATCTCCTAAGGACAAAAACACGTTTAAAGCGTGGTAAACCTATTGGCTCAAAAATAAAAATCCTTAAAAAAGAAAAGGGACAGAAATTGGCATAGGTAAAATAGAAAAAATAATTACAAATGAGGAATCTCCCGAAGAGACTTTAGACATGACACAGAAAGAAATTCAGTTACCTGACAATTAAGAGATCTCAACTGGTTATGTCATGTCTAGAAGAAAATAGAACTGAAAGCAAATCGACGTCGATGATATTTTGCTTGCAACATAGCAGTTGATGTTATGGATGAGGATCATGAACCAACATCTATTGAAGAGTGTACACAAAGAAGTGATTTGCCAGAATGGAATGAAGCAATAGATGCAGAATTAAAATTTCTTGCAAAGAGAGAAGTGTTTGGACCAGTAGTCTGTACACCCGAAAGTGTAAAACCAGTGGGACATAAATGGGTCTTTGTACGAAAGAAGAATGAAAACGGTGAAATTGTAAGGCATAAAGTCGCACAAGGATTCCCACAAAGACCCGGAATTGACTATGAAGAGACATACTCTCTTGTGGTGGATGCAACTACATTTTGGTTCCTTATTAGTCTAGCAGTAAAAGAAGGACTTGATTTATGTTTGATGGATGTAGTCACAACCTATTTATACGGTCCACTGAAAAATGACATTTATATGAAAATCCCAGAATGATTTAAAATGTCAGAAGCAGTACAATCAAATTCTCGAGAACAATACTGCATAAAATTAAATCGATCCCTTTATAAATTAAAACAATCATGGTGTATGTGGTATAATCGCCTTAGTGACTTGCTAAAAGAATATACAAAAAAAGACTATGTTAGTCCATGCATCTTTATAAACAGATTTGGGAAATGATTTGTTATAATTGTAGTTTATGTTGATGATTTAAATATTATGGGAACTTCTGCAGAGATCTCCTTCACAGTAGAATATTTAAAGAAAGAATTTGAGAAGAGAGATTTTGGAAAAACAAAATTTTGTTTGGGACTACAAATTGAACACCTAAATAATGTAATTCTGGTGCATCAAGAGACATATACAGAAAATGTTCTCAAAAGATTCTACATGGATGGAGCAGTCCCCTTGAGTAGCCCAATGGTTGTAAGGTCACTTGATGTGGATAAAGATCCATTATGTCCTCGGGAAAACAATGAAGGAGTTCTTAGTCCTGAAATATCATACTTAAGTGCAAGTTCATGTCCAACTCGAAGACATTGGAATGGAATTAAACATATACTTCGTTATCTCCAATGTAAGAAAGACATGAGTCTGCTTTTTCCTAACCAATTTAGAAGATTTAATTGGTTTTGCAGATGCAGGATACTTATCTGATCTCCATAAGGTTTTGCAGATGCAGGATATTTATCTGATCTCCATAATGGTAGATCGTAAACAGAATATGTCTTCACATGTATTGCTATTTATTGGCGTTCTATGAAGAAAACTGTTGCAGCCACATCTTCTAATCATTCAGAGATTTTAGCAATTCATGAAACTAGCCGCAAGATTTTTAGCGTGTATGGCTAAGATCCATAGTTACCATATACAAAAAGATTGTGGTATCTATGCAAGGAAAAAAGCTCCAACAATTATGTACAAAGACAATGCAGCATGCATCGCACAACTCAAAAACATATACATCAAAGGCGATAGAACAAAGGACATCTTACCAAAATTCTTCTTCACACGACCTTTTGAGTTTTATGCTCAACTATATCAGTATCGCAATCAAGGGTGGCAGAGAGTCGAGGGTAAGCTATAGCGTAGACTCTTTAACAAGCCTACGAATAAAGGAATTTCACCTCCAAAAAACGTTTCAGTCAAGCTCTGTTCATTGAGTTGGACTCGGACATCAAAATGCAGAGTTCCTTTAGGAGATTATGTTAAAGACCAAGTGTCCAGGTTTTGCAGATTTCCCAATTTTTGTAAATAACTTTCTTTGTTTTGCCTTTTAAAATTCAAAACCTTAAACCATCTCATTCGACCTTAATTTGACACCCTTACATGTAACTCCTATTAGGAGGAAGCAGATGATTCAAATGAAAACTACACGACTCATGACTAATGGAAACACGTTTCTCTGAAACGTGAATCATCTTAGATAGATTTAAAGCAAAAGAAAGAGATGCAAAGTCCCGACTGAATGTTCCAGTGAAAGTGATCAGTCACGTTCACTAATGGCCGTCAAGTGCTCGTCGATCTCCTCTGTTCTCAGGGAACGGAAGAGAGGGTCATCAGCTCTCACAACTCCCACCTGCCAACACAACAGTAGCCAGCATAAATATTTACATGCCTTTTCACAAAGCTTTAACAAAACTACATTTCCATTGGTTTCTCCTTCTTTATTCCTAACCACGATACAACTCTGGCTAACACGATTCGACTCTGGCCAACATATATACAAAATACTACTCTTGCCAACATTTATACAAAAAGGAGTACAGATAGTGGAGAATTGACACCTCAATTTCAGTTGCTTTGAAGTCTTCTTGAAGAACAGATTGGAGAGCGGATATAGCAGTCTACAAAAGTTGATAACTCAAAGTCAGATATAATGGTCTAGGTCTGTCACAGAATTTTGGTGTTTTGTGCGTTCCTACAGTTTCTAAACCTAATATAAAACAATAAAGCTTTTAAAGTGCAAGCAAATGAACATTGCAAATGATCAACCTGCTTCCGATCTAAAATAAAGAAGGATTGTCCATAATTACCTGTACTGTTTCATCATATGTGAAGGCAGGGTTTTCTTTCATTTTCTTCTCCAAGAAATTGACTGCTTCTTGTTCTTTCATACCAGCACTAGTTGCCTGCATCATATGTTTGCTAACTTATAAGTGGAGAAACTTTATATAGAAGCCTCTGATCCTATGGAACATATGTACCACGTATGTGACTACATCATATTTCACAGGTTTACAGTGTGTAGAACTTTTGGTTTCACCTCCATGGTCAACCAGTAACTCTTAAAAGCAGATAAGTTTCTCAGTACAGTATCTGGTTAGGCAAGTGCAATATAATGTTTCTTTCTTCCATGTTAGCAAAGGCAGTAGTCTATACGAATATGCATGTAAGAGGCAGAGGCTTATCTAATCATAACAAGTAGGTGGTATTACCTTGTGACCGTAAAAATGTCCAGCTGGGTCACACTTGTAAAGTAGAGGTCCTCTCTCTTCATCAATACCTAGAACCATGGCAACTTCACAAAGACAAAGAAAACAAGAATCAGGATAAAACCACCACACAAGTAAAATGTATAAATAGGGATTAGGGAAACTTGCCTACTCCAAGGGGTCTCATGTAAGCATGTTGTGTGTAAACCTGAGACTTATCTGCAATCCTGTCACAGCACAATAGTTCAGTATTAGTAACTTTCATAAGTGTAGAGAGACACATAGAGTCTGTAATTAATTACCATTTAGCAAGAATATCTGCAGGCATCTCATAACCATATTGGAACCTAAACTCAGCAGCCTCATTCCTAGCTTGTTGTACCAATGACCTTGAATCAGCTGCAACCCCAGAAAGATCAAAACATGACCATAATGAACAAGCATTGTGATGAGAAATACAAACCTGTCATGCCAGTGGCTAACAATCCAAGGTACTTGGTAACAGGGAAAAGGTGAGATACACTAGACTGATCCAAAAGCTTGTCCTGCCCACAAATCATTCATCAGATCCCTAATTCAAAACCCTCACTTGAACAAAAACCCTAAGGAGTCAAAAGAGGACTCACCGGAACTTTCTTCTGCGTAACGACGCATACTGAATCTTTCCCTCGGACACCGATCGATGTGATTCCAGCTGCTTTCACGGCTTTGAAAGCATACTCTACAAAATCCGTAACCAGTAATATCAATCTCCGAAGTTATAAATTAAAAAAACAAAAAAGATAGAGAAATTGATTACTGACCGACTTGGAAGAGACGACCTTCCGGTGAGAAAATAGTGATGTGACGATCGTAACCAGCGCCGCTTCCTCTGCTCATCTTCTTCTTCTCAGAGAAGAGAACAACTCTCTTCCGAAATCGGAGATGGAATTTTTGCTTCTGTGTGATCTGTAGAGAAAGATGTATTATAGAAGAAAGCTTTCTTTGTCTTCAAGACAGAACCCAAAAAAAAATAGTCAATCTCCCAAAATACCCTTGAAATAATAAGTTAAGATTACAATTATCTTCGAAAAAACTCTAAAATACTCCCTGGGGCTGCAACTTTACATTTCACGTTAAAAGAATGCAGAATAATTATATAAAATTAAAAAAATACACAATATAATTTTTTTTGATATTATTAAACTTTTAAATTTTGATAAATAATATATCAAATCAAAATTCTTGATATGAGTAGTTTAACTATTTATTTTTTAAAAAATTTCAAAAACAAATGTTTTTACGTTTACAATATGTAAAATTGTAAAAATTGACTATATTACGTATTATTTTAAATTTCATATAATTATTTTGTTTTTTTTGGACATAGAGTATAAAGTTGCAAAATTGGACGGAAATTTTTTTTGCACAAAATACTTTAATTAACTAACGCCGCAATGAGAAGACGCCCGATCTTGCAGGATCAAGAACGAACTGAAACGAAACAAGTAAAAGAAGAACATGCAAACGACCTCGCGGCGAAGACAACCATGTTTACATTTGTAGATGAATCTACTAGAGTACTTAAGAAAGCCAAGAGTGAATACAAAGGACATAGGAGGTCTCTATTGTTGACAATGCAGCGTCAAGATGTAATTGACAGGTATATGAAAAGAGATAATATACTTTGTTTAGCCAAACCTTCAGGTGAATAACTAACTCTTGTTTTTGATGGCACTATCAACAAGATAATCCTCCTCATAGTTGGATTTTCTCTCTTTGTCTTTGTTTTTGTGTAGGTTGTATCAAAATGTATATATCGGAATTCTGAAACTCTTAACGAATGGCTACTGCTGACGGTTGTTTCTAGATGTGTCAAATGGTCCGTCCAAAGACCATTGGGCGTGTCCGTACGGACAGTTTTTTTATGGGCCAAGTTGGACGGTTTGGTCCGAAAAATGTCCATGCCCAATAAAGACCATGTCCATATGGCAAGCCCATGGTTAGCCTATTTTATTATTGTTATTATTGATAAATCAAAAATCATAAATTTAAAGAAAAATTGAGAAATTGCATTTTTCCGTAAAAATTGTAGAAATCGAAGACTTGTCTTTTTTCGACAAAATGGTAAAATTGTGTTTTTCTTACCAATACAATAAAATCACGATTTTGACGAAAAAATTATGGAATTGCTTTTTTCGCCAAAACGGTAAAATCGTAAAATTATTTTTTTCACCGATACAAAAAAATAACGATTTAACCGCTAAAACCGTAAAATCGGAGAATTGTGTTTTCTCACTAAAACTGTAAAATTGTGTTTTTCGCCAATATAATAAAATCACGATTTTGGCTGGAAAATTGTGTTTTCCCGCCAAAACCGTAAAATCAGAGAATTGCGTTTTCCCGTCAAAACCGTAAAATTGTGTTCTCGCCAATATAATAAAATCACGATTTTGGTGGAAAATTTGCAGAATTACGTTTTTCCGTCAAAATCGTAAAATCGGAGAATTGTATTTTTCCCGTCAAAACCGTAAAATTTAAAAATTGCGTATTCCAGAAAATTGTGGAATACTATCTTTCCTTTAAAATCGTAAATAATTTAATAAGAAATAATTCATTAAAATTTAAAATTTTCAGAAAAGTAAAAACTTATAAATGTAAAATATATTATTTAAAAATTATTTAGTTGTAATTGTAATTAAAATTATAAAAATACAATTAAATGAAGACATGTCTATTGACTCAATTCATGCCCATGGGCAGCCCGTTGTCCATATGGTCAAGCCCATATTATCCGTGGACAAAACTGGTCATATGCCCAATTAGACCATTTGTTTTTTGGTCCAGAATATAGCTCGTCCATATGCATTTGGTCTAAAGTTCAGAATTATCAAAAAATTGATAAAGTCGAGGCATTTCGAATTGTTTGTTGACACAGAACAAGGAAAACCTCTGAAATTATTTCAATATTGACGGGTAGGAGAAACGGTATTCTTTTCTTAAACTTAAAAAAATAGAGAAATAAGAACCAAGTCAAGATGGACCGGGCAAGCCCATGGACAAGTTGTTTTACACTAAAACAAGTTGTTTCCCAATCTTCATTAGCATTAAACCCAAGACCAGCATTTTGGCTACCTACAATTGGCTAAAACGTATCGATTATTTCTTATTTTTGACAATTTTTACCACAGTGTACTTAGTAGCTCAAACATTACAAAGTAATTTGCTTTGTTGCAAGTATATAGAGAGAGGGGAACATCCGCAAGTCGCAATGCTGACTCTAACTTCAACGAGATGAGTTTCCTGTTATCTTCTTGGCAAAGCTGCTTATGTCAAATGTATCATTGCCATTCTTTGTTATGACCCCCTGCATATACAAACACGTTGAGAGATTCAAATAAATGAGCATAAATATCTTCCAGAACAAGCAAGGCTGGAAAAACGAACTTTCTCGGTTATGATTCCTGCAATCAGCTCTGCTGGAGTCATATCAAAAGCTGGGTTCCAAACTGAGATCCCTGGTGCTGCAATGCGTTCACCAAGTCCTCCGTGTGTGTGCATCAACTCCTTTGGAGATCTTTCCTCTATCACGATTTCTTTCCCGGATGAAAGTGACAGATCAACTGAGGTAAGAGGTGCAGCAACATAAAATGGGATCCCGTGATGTTTTGCGCACAAGGCGAGACTGTAAGTCCCAATCTTGTTAGCAGTATCGCCTGGAGTATATCAATGAATTGGTTAAGAAGTGATTCAGTCATAAGGAATCAGATTTGTGAGAGAAAACGGATTTATCTAAGGTGTTTGAGTGTACCATTTGAAGCCACACGATCAGCTCCAACGATGACACCATCAACACGACCATCTTTCATCAGTGCAGCTGCAGCTGAGTCTGCAATGAGAGTTGCAGGGATTTTCTCATGCACCAACTCAAACGCTGTAAGCCTCGATCCCTGTCAATTGCCATTTAGTCATAAATTCAAAAGACTTTCAACAACAGTTCAACAAGATATGAAAACTCTATAAAGCAATGGATTCAGGGAGCTGCCACAAGAAGTATCTGTCCTACGTTCCTTCATGGTTTTGAAGCTTTTACCACCGTTTTGATAAGAACACATATGTCAATATAGAGGTAATTATCGTCCCTAACAACTTAAGGTATTCTACGGATTCTTCTTCTTACGATATTGAGAAAGAAAAAGTATTAATTTAGGAGTTTTACTTGATTAAATGGACGAGTTTCTGTGCAGTATGCTCTTTCTAAGATTCCTTGAGTATGGAGTGCACGGATGACACCGAGGGCAGTACCATATCCGGCGGTAGCAAGGCTACAAAGTCAATAGAACTCGTAGTTAATGCCTTACTAGGAATCTACCACATAAACATAACACCAAAAACCATTACACAACTCTATTGGTTGAAGCTGCATACACATATGTGGTAACATGCTATTACTCAACTTGAGTAACTTATGCAGACGGTATCTATGCAATTCAGAAAATCTAGCTAAATCAATACCTGCCAGTGTTGCAATGGGTCAAAACAGAAAGCTTATCAGGATTCTTGGCTTGTTGCCTCAACAAGCTTAAACCAAAGTTTCCTATAGCTTTGTTTGAAACAACATCATCTTCAAGCATATCCTCACTAGCTTCAATATATGCCTGAAGAACAACAAGCACAGAGAATGAGCTAAACTTACAAAAGCAAAAGGCACACACACAGATGAATTACGAAACTTCTTGATACCTTGAAAATGGATTTGGCTTCGGTGGCAGTAGCCAAGGCCTTTGCTATAACATGTTTAAGTTTCAAAGCAGCATCTGCAAGATTAACTGCTGTTGGACGGCTGAAGAAACAAACATAAAAAGCAAAAGACATTAGAGTAAGCACCAAAGATGCAAAACTTAACTAACAAATCCAAAATCTAACCTTGACACTAAATAATCCAACTTGTTCTCAAGAAAAGCAACAGCATCTGAAGCTGATCCATCAAAACCATGAAAGTTGAAAACTTCAACAGCCAAAGAAAGAGCAGCAGCAATAGCTATAGCAGGAGCACCACGTACAACCATTTCCTGAATAGCACTCCTACCAAAAGTATCAAACTTTTTAAACCACAATTTTCCCAAAACAATCTCTAATCATAAAGGTAAAGACTTTACCATCCATCTGAAGCATCACGAATCTCTAAGTAAATAGTCTCTAAAGGAAGCTTCCTCTGTTCCAATTCAGACGAGTAAACAGATTTGAGGAAAAAAAGTATAAATTTGAAAACTTTATAGAAGTGAAAGAGAGAACCTGATCGAGTAACTGGAGAGAGCCAGGCTTGTAACAGATAGCTTTGAGGGTCGTGTCTCCTTCGCCGGACATGGTAGGACTTGTTGGAGAAATCTTGAAGACGAATAAGTTGTTTTAAAGATTGGTTTAGAGAAAGAGGAACAAAAGGAAAAGGATTTGTGTCAGTAGTGATAGTGAGAATCAGATAGATGCCTAGAGCACCAAGCCGGCGTGAAACACACCAACCGACGTCGTTTTGTCTGGAATAATGGTAGATATATTTTAGTTAATTTAGGGCGTGAAACAAGCTGGTTTTAAACAAATTAAAAGTGATTATTGTTTATAGTTCTTTAGGAGCAGACTGCTTATCTACCTGTAACCTTTTTAGAACACATGTGCTTTTAAAATATTTTAAGAAACTAATAGTAGTTCTTTAAATTGTAATCACTTATTGTTGTGGGTTAATACTTTATGATTATCTAAATATCAGTTTTTAAATTTTAATTTAATTTTAAGATTACTAAAATATTATTTGATTATATATCATATATGATTTAATGTTATTTAAATTAATAATCCTCCCTTTAAAATTGATAGAAGTTTAATTTTATTATTACACCCAAAATAATTTTAATAGAATATAAATAAATAAATAAAATATATGTATTCATAATTTCGACATATTTTGGTCGGCAAAAACCATAAGGCATAGTGATATACTCAAACTTCATCAATTTTATTTCGGGTGCTTACAAAAAAAAAAACTTCATAAAATGTATAAGGTTCCTTTAACTAATATTTTTTTTTTCTTTCAATGCTTTGTCAAGCGTTTTTTCCTCGATATCAAAGCCGGATTCAGAGTATTCGATTTCACAAAACAAAATTGTCTTTGACAATATCTGATGTGGTGATGTGAAGTCCTAAAGTATTTTTTTCCTTGGAATCCTGTGTAGATTGTAGAGCAGACAATTGAAAAAAATTATTAGTTTTATCATATCTCATTCTAATTGAACCAGTAATGAAAACGAAAGTGACTACTTCTAAATTCTAATTTACAAAAAAAATGTATCATAAGAAATATCGTAAACGCCTACAAATAGGTTTCATTCCTATCGTTTCTCATGTTATGATTAAAAAATTAATCATAAGAGATATGGATATGAACTATATATCAAAATAATGGAAGTAAATAAAGAGAAATGAAAATTATTCAAAATTACTTATGAAAACAAACTTTGGAGAATTAGGCATGTTTTTTCTATCTTGTTTGCTACAAATGATTGGTGAATAAGAACTATATTCCCAGAAATTTTTGGGATACCTTTAATCTCTCGTGTCTGCAAAATAGTCGGCACAACAAATAAAAAATACCAGAAAATCAGAATTATTATTAGTTTATCAACAAACAAAAAACGTTTCGGAAGCATTTCGACAAACAGTTGGTAGACAAAACTTTTAGCACACGTATGAGATGGTTTTAAAATCATTCGAAAAGGGCCAACGAAGTCTTTTCAACTACATATCCTTGTGATTATATATTTTTAATTCACGGTAACCAATAAAAAAAGTTTAATGCATTTTTATGAGTAATGAAAAGAGTAATTTGACAAGTGAGAAGTTAGATGTCAAACTAAAAATAAGCATTTCTTTTAGCTCAGAAAGTAATCATCTATAGTAGAAAAAGGTTTTTTCTGAACAAACAAACTCACAATGTTGTCAAATTTTCCTTTTTTTCTTCTGAATTACATTATTTCAATTGCCAAACATAATAGAAATTCATTATTCTATTTAACCAGTAACCAAACACACCTAAATTTATTCTGTTACCTGAAAAACTTAAGCGGGACTGGTGCGGGTTTAGGTACAATAACTAAAAATATTTTGTATATGTTTTTAATTATAATTTATTTTTAATAACATAAATAAATTTAAAAATAAATGAATCATGGATGTGATCGCATTTTCGCTTCATTTCTCTGCTTTTATTAGGGCTTTGTTTCTTCGCTAGGCCTCTTTCATTTCGCATAGCCATCTCTCTCTCTTCTGCCTTTTTTGACTCATTGTTCCATTAACTCTTCTCGAGACACAAAACAAACATCAAATCAAGTTAATTAACAATAATCTCTTTTTCTATTGTAGATGAAGAAGAATGTATGATGAAACTCCTCTGTCAAAAAGTAAAAAAAAACAGAACACAAGGTAAAATTATCGAAATTGTTGGAGATTTTTTTTTGCTATGCCATCTTATTTTAAATGGCAGTCAATTGTATTTAAAACGGATTTTCTAATTCAAACTTATAATTAATTTTCTGTTAGTTTCGAGAAGGGCTTGTGTTTTGATCATGTTTTGGTCTCTTCTCTTCTCTTTTCTCTTTATAAACCCTTTTGTATTCTCTTTGAGAACTCATCTATCTTCTGTTCTAAAACTCTTTAAGATTAGATCATCTTGTTGGTGTGAATATCCAGCAAAACCCTTGATCTTCTTGGTGTGTATATCCTGTGTCACGGTATTTCAGCATCATTCCGCTCTATTCCGGAATTTTTATCAATTTTACTGTTAATGATTAAAATATGTTAATAGAATTATCTTTTAATCTTCTAGCTAATTGCATGTGCATAATTTGGTAATGTGACAACTTTAAATATTTTCATTAAAGGTCTGAATGGTAATCGCGGTTTTTATTGTGCGGGGAAAGCGTTATTACAATGATGTACGGTTCAACTGAGGTATATGCAGGGAGAATACATATTTGTGGGACAAGTGCGGTTAGTACAAAATAAGCGGTACAGAATAAGGTTTGATTGGTAAAAAAACTTCTTGTGGCGGATTACAGATTATATATATATATATATATATATATATTAATAGTTAATTAAATTTTTGTGTTAATAAATAAACAATAACAGATATTTATAAACCACTAATACAAAAATTGATCAAAATATAAATTTAATTTTGTTAATTTGCATCAGTATAATTTTAAAATTAATTAGATTTTTTTATAATAAAAAAATTTAAACATAGGTTGGTGAATAAAAATATTTAGTGTACTTACATACTCATGTTCCGTCCACCGTGCTTCAGATGCAAATATCATGGATGTATCAGGATCAACCGTTATGTCAGTTTTATGCCTAAAACATTTCCTCCTTTTGTATTTTTGTTTAATTCATCAAGGTTGCTTTTTAAGAAACCATAGATTATAAAATCATAAAATGAAATTGTTTATTATTGATGATATTTTCATCTACTTATTTATGAACTCTAAAAACCAAATATTTTTGAAATTAGTTGTAAGTAAAACTATAATTTCTTTTAAAAATGTTAAATCTAGTTAAAATATATATACCACACATTATGAATAAATTATTTAACCCTATTTTTAATAAAATGATTATTATTTTTCAAAAAGGACACTTTTGAAAAGTAATCATATATGAAAATTGTTAACAACTTAAATTAAAAACATGTTTCTTTTTGGGTAAACGCATGTCATTTGTTAAAATAGGTGGTTAATAAACTTTTATGTATTATTACTAAAATAAATAAAAATTAATATTTTGCTTTCCAGTGCAGAATTTGAAGAAAATCATTAGGTAATATGAAGTTAGACAAGTATATACGGTCCATACCTTATTACACTATGTTAAAAAAACGTAAACAGTTTTTTTTTTTTTTTTGGAAAAA
>Ga0041059_1002166_pt1 | contig 14948 bp, 12 predicted proteins | sample AraColnosormetaG_FD_56232 | JGI IMG/M metagenome (GOLD analysis project Ga0041059, IMG submission 56232) | Arabidopsis roots microbial communities from North Carolina, USA - Col MF nosort | ecosystem: Host-associated > Plants > Roots > Unclassified | place: USA: North Carolina | collected...
ATTTGCACACACAATTTGATATTTCAATATATAAATAAACTCGAACCCGAACCCGAACCCGACCCGAAATCTTAAATTACCCGAACGGGTCCTAAACTTCTAAACTCGAAAACCCAAACCCGAAATACCCAACCCGAATACCCAAACGCCTAGAGCTAATAATTAATAGAAAAACAGAAATCCACAAAAATATTTAGAAACCAAACATTGTTGAAAATATATTTTCTATATATGCCGTAATCTCGTAAGTTAATTTTACATCATGCAAATTAATATTAAATGAGTTAAAATTAATAAATGAAAATAATTGAAAAGTTAAATCCTATAAGCTAAGCTATTTTTCTCAAAATGTTCTATTTTCACTTATGATTACATGAGTTAAAGACAAATTTGTTAATTTTCCTTTTGTTGAATAAATGTTAATTGTTTATAAATATATAGACATATAAATTAGTATATGTAAATTTGTTTACTTTTTAAGATTTTCTATTTTTTTAGAGAATAAAAAAGTTAAATTTTGAATGACACATGTAAACATCTGATCGTTTGACTTGACACGTGGCACGATCGTATGAGTTAGCAACTTTGAAAACCATACTTTATATAAAAAGATAATTGTATAATTTCTTAAATCTTTTTAAAATTCTAAGGAAAAAGTAATTTCTTTTTCTATAGAATTATTACCTTTAATTTATATTTTATTTAATAAGATATATATAGTTTATTTACTTTTTAAAATTTATTTTCTATAAAATATATATGTATAATTTCCTTATAATTTTTATTCTAAATAAATAAAAGGAAATTTTTGTTTGACATGCACATGTCAAATTCTGAGACTGTTAAAGTTGACACGTGTCATGATCTGGTGAATTACTAACTTTTCGAAAACCGTACTTTATATAATAAAATGATATCAATGTAAGAGTTATTTAGTTTAGGACTATATATATATAAATTTTAAAGAAAATTTTTCATTAACCTTTCTCCTTTCTTTATTTAACTTTTCTTTGTACTTAATAAAACCCTAATAAACTATCTTTTTCTATCATATTAAACTGTTATAGGGACAATCCACTTGCTTAAGATAATTAACTCACATGTTTAAGTAGGACTTGACTACGAGTTCGATTCTTTGGTTTAATTCGGTTCAGTTGAATTATTTTTGGTTTGATTCAGATACTTTGAATGAAAATCGACAAATAATCAAACTTCACTTGATATTAGTTTGATTCTGAACACTTAACCCAACATATCAAAAATAAACCAAAATAATCAAATATCCAAATAAAATTGACAAAAATGTATTGAGCCAGAATAAACAAAATCTAATAGACCAAAAAATAAATTGTGTTCGAAATTAGATCAAAATGTATTGGGCTTAGTTGTAGGTTTGTAGAAGGCTAACCAATTTTTTTTGGCTTTGTATGGATACTCTCGTACTCATGGATATCAGATAATAACCAAACTGAAGTGACTGATATCCAATCATTCAATGGGTAAATGTGACTAAGACCATGTACTAAGATAATACATTTAGAGTATCAAGAGATATAAATAATTTTTTAATAGATCAGACAAGGCCTGATCCTGTATCAGTGCAATGATTCTTTTGATATCCAGTATCAGTTGATATGGAGTCTCATGATTCGTATGTAAAACTCGTTTTTTCCTGAAAGCAAAAAAAAAAAAAAATTCCATTATTCTCTCCGATAGTCTTTCTACTATTTTAGCTAACTAACTATATTTTTCGCGAGTGAGTAATTTTGCAGGCTTTTCGTGATTATGCGACATAATTTTGCAGTAATTTTGTAATCTTATGTTTTTATATATTTATTTTTTGATTTTGCAAATAATTTTTTTTTTAATGATATCAATATCGGTCTCACCACTAGAAACATATTTATTACCAGTATCATAAAAAATCTCAAACAATAAATAAACATTAAAAATACTAAAAAAATGATACATATAAAGTATCAACTATGTTCATGCTCTAAGAGCATGTCAATCAGTGTTTCTAATGGGTTACTAATTTGAAATCCTAAAGAATAAAAGTCCAAAATTAAAGAAAAACCCAACCAAATTATTAGGAGCGGTCCTAATTTTAGTTTTTTTTATAAGTGTTTAGAAACGCAGACGTAGCTGCTTCTGATTGGGTGAAAATTTAGACAAAAAAAATCTGCTTCGTTCCTCTTCTCCTATCCGACTCTATTCTTTTGTTACTCTGACAATGAAATCAGGCGAAACTCGTTGCTATGAAATACATTGAGAGAGGTCGTAAGGTTTGATCTTTTCCTCTTTAGTTTCTCAGAAAAAGTTTTGAACTTTCTTTGATTTGTTAGAAATTAGGTAAAAAGTCTGCAACTTTTGGGATGATTGAGGTTTAAGAGTTGAGATTTTGATGGTATTGCAGATTGATGAGAATGTGGCGAGAGAAATTATCAATCATAGATCCCTTAGGCATCTTAATATCATTCGATTCAAGGAGGTTTGTTGCTTTGTTGCATAATCTTTTAGTACTTTAATTGAGATTAAGAAACTTAAAAAACAGAGTAAATTTGTTGGTGGTTCTAACTCCAACTCATCTTGCAATTGAAATGGAGTATGCTTCTAGAGGAGAGCTCTTTGAAAGAATCTGTAATGCTAGTAGATTCAGTGAAGCTGAGGTTTGATAAATGCTTTCTAACTTAGTTCTTATTGGATTTTTTGACAAATTTTTGATTATATATTTTTCCATCTTGCTATTTTTCTCAAGCTAGATATTTCTTTCAGCAGCTGATTTGTGGCGTGGACTACTGTCATTCACTGGTATTTTTATTTACATAACTTAAGCAAATCTCCATGAGTGTGAAAGGAGAGTGACAAAATCAAGAGACAAGAGATAAAGATAAGGTTTTGTCTTGATAGTAGCTCAAGTGTTTCTCAGACACTTATACAAAGAGAAAACATTTCAGACCTAAGGGGACAAAAAGGAAAAAGACCAAAAGGGGTTACAAACAGTACATAAAGCAACATTAAGCTTAAGAGCAATTAATTGATGTGCTCTAAATAAGATAAGTAGCAATATCTTCAACACCCTTCCTCAAGTTGGAGCATGCATATCGAAAATGCCCAACTTGCCAAGAAAGAAACGAAGCTCCCTTGCGCCCAATGCCTTGGTAAAGATGTCTGCTAGTTGTTGTTGAGAAGGCACGTGAGAAGTGGCAATGAGACCGGAGAGGATAGCATCGCGAATATAGTGACAGTCCACCTCAATATGCTTCGTGCATTCATGTTGAACCGGATTAGCACTTAGAGCAATAGCAAATCGGCTGTCGGAGAAGATTGTCATTGGTTGAGGATGGGAGATACCAAGATCATGTAGCAAACGTTTGAGCCAAGTCAGTTCTTGAGTAAGAAAAGCCATCGCACGATACTCCGCCTCAGCTGAAGACCAATTCACAGTAGGCTGCTTCTTTGTTTTCCATGAGATAGGACTATCACCAAGCTGCACGAAATAACCAGTAAGAGAGCGACGGGTAAGAGGACAAGCTGCCCAATCACTATCGCACCAACCATGGAGCTTTAAAGAGGATGTGCTAGAGAGCAGAATCCCTTGACCATGAGTGGATTTTAAGAAACGAACCACCCTGATGGCAGCGTCCCAGTGATCCTGGCGTGGATGTTGCATAAACTGAGCCAGAGTGTGAACCGAATATGATAGCTCAGGACGGGTAACAGCCAAGTATATAAGTCTCCCGACTAAGCGACGATACCTTTTAGGATTGGGAAGTAAAACAGACTTGGATAAGGACAGTTTGTGGTTCTGTTCCATCGGAAAAGAAGAAGGTCTGGCGCCTAACAGACCCATTTCTGATATAATATCGAGGACATATTTCCTCTGAGACAAGTAGAAACCATCAGCATTCCTTGCCACTTCAATTCCCAGAAAATATTTCAGCAGACCCAAATCCTTCATATGAAAGCAAGATTCCAAATAAACTTTGAAACGTTCAACAGCGATGGAGCAACTGCCTGGGATGATCAAGTCATCAACATAGATGAGAACGTGAACACACGTCCCATTGTTGTTGTAGCTGAAAAGAGAGTAGTCCGATAGAGACTGTGTGAAACCATATTGAATCAAAGCCGTGGAGAGTTTCGAGAACCAACATCGCGGAGCCTGCTTCAGACCATAGAGAGATTTATGTAGACGACATACCTTAGTCGGATCATCAGAATGAAAGCCCTGAGGCAACTTCATGTATACCTCCTCCGTCAAATCTCCGTGTAAGAAAGCATTATGTACATCCATTTGATGTACATGCCAGTCACGGGCCGCAGCTACTCCAAGAAACACTCGGACCGTACTCATCTTAGCAACATGAGCGAAAGTCTCATCATAGTCAACACCCTCTTGCTGACGATTTCCCAAAACCACCAAACGCGCTTTGTATCTCTCTATTGTCCCATCAGAACGATACTTAATCTTGTAGATCCATTTGTTGCCAATTGCCCGCTTCCCAGGGGGTAAATCCACGATGGAGAATGTTTCATTGGCTTGGAGAGAGGTGATTTCATCAGACATTGCATCACACCAAACTTTTTCAATCACAACTCTATTATACGTTGTCGGTTCCACACCAGCAGTTACAGCCGCAAGAAAAGCTTTATGAGCCGATGAGAAACGGCTACTGTCAATATAGTGCTCGATTGGATAAAGAGACGATGAATCCGCAACTACATCAGGTTCCACGGTAACAGTATTTGTAACAAAGTGTTTTAGAGTTACCGGTTGCTGTTTTCGGCGATGACCACGGCCAAGCGGTTCAGCCTCTGGGGGATTTGGCTCAGAGTTCACCGGTGTTAGCGTTGGTTCCATTGGAAGTGAAACTGTGGATTCTATTGGCTGTTGCGACTCTTCTGGTGTTGTGTCGAGAGAGACACCAACTAGGGTTGAAAGAGAATCATCTGCGTGGGCCTGAGTGGGAGATAAAGTTGCTGGGCCTTCTGAAGAAACAATAGTCGGCCCATTTGGTACAAGAGAAGGAATTAAACTTGTTGTGTTTAATTCCTGGCCCATACGGCCCAAATCGTGATCATCTTCTCCACGAGGGACTTCTGCAAAAGGAAACTCTGTTTCCTTAAAGATGACATCTCGAGAAATCATGAACATTTGATCATCGAGATCAAACAAACGCCATCCCTTTTGTCCATGAGGATACCCAACGAAAACACATCTTTTCGTTCGAGAGGCAAATTTGTCGCCTTTATGATTTTGATTGTGGGCATAACACAAAGATCCAAAAACACGAAGATGAGCATAATTCGGCGCCTTCTTATGCAGCAGCTCATAAGGAGATTTTCCTTGAAGAAGCATCGATGGAGTTCGATTTATCAGGTATGCAGCAGACAAAACACAGTCCCCCCCAAAATTCAATTGGCAAATGCGATTGAAACCGCAATGATCTAGCAATATTCAAGATGTGTCGGTGCTTTCGTTCCATCCGTCCATTCTGATGCGGAGTCCCAACACAAGAAGTTTCATGATGAATCCCGCGTTATTCAAAGTAATCCCGCATACACATAAATTCTGTTCCATTATCACTTCTCACAGTTTTGACACGGACATTGAATTGACATTCAACAAGAGCAAGAAAACTTTTCAAATGTTTCTGCGTCTCACTCTTTTCAACCATCAAATACAGCCACACTCCCCTCGAGAAATATTCCACTATGGTTAGGAAATAACGAGCACCAGAGTGAGAAGGAGTCCTATACGGTCCCCAGACATCACAATGTATAAGACCAAAAGCTTCCATGCTTCTATTATCACTTAGAGAAAAAGTTTCACGAGTTTGTTTAGCTCTCATACATATGTCGCAGACACTGTCCAAAAAATCTCTACTACTAGACAAAAAATCAGTAGGAATCAAGCTAATTGCTTTTTATGATGCGTGTCCCAAACGTTTGTGCCATAGATCATATGAACCTTTGACACTTGTGCTCACAACTGCTGCCAACTCCATACTTTTAAACAAAAAACTTCCATTCTCTCTTTTACCAACTCCAGTCACCGTCCTCGTAATGCGGTCCTGTATCACAAGAAAGTGATCAGCAAGCTGCACAACACAGTAATTCTCATCAATCATCTGTCCAACAGAGATCAAATCTGAAGTCAATTCCTTGACATAGAAAACGGATTTCAGAACCAAACTGGAACCAAGGCGCACTGTTCCTTCACTCACAGCAACTCGCTTATTCCCATCAGCCAATATAATCAAAACCGGAGAGATCTTGCGCATATCAGTCAACAGATGTAACTTTCCAGTCATATGGTGAGCTGCACCTATATCTAGGATCCAAGAAGAGAAATTAGAACACGTACCCGTTAGAGTCTCATGTCCTTGTTCGTTGGGTTTGATGTTGGCTTCATCACTTTTTCCAGCGTTCAAGAGCTTGAGTACACCACGCCACTGCTCATCTGTAAGACCATTCACCGCATCTCGATCTCTATCAGTGATAACTCGATTAGCCCGTTCCACAGTGGTTAAGCCAGTTGTGACAGCATTCACATAAGAGGTTGGAGTGCGATTTTGTCCTCCATTAAAGCCTAGACCGGGTTTGCCTCTGCCTCGACCAGATTGTCCTCGCGGTCTATCGCCCCACCACTCTGGGTATCCAATGATCACAAAGCAGTTCTCCGGCGAGTGACCGCCACGATTGCAGTGCTTACAAACGTTCTTGTTGGGGAACTTTGCAGAACTAGGATCAATCTGTGGACGAGACTGAGTAGCAAAAGCAGTGACATCTAGCTTTTCTTCCTTAGAGTATCTATTGCTCAACATGTCCTCTTCTTGTCTCACAATGTTGTAGACTTCTTCGAGTCCAGGAAGAGGAACACGTGATGTTAAGCTAGACCGAATTGTATGAAATTGAGTTTCATCAAGTCCATACAGAAATTGTTGAACCATGTCATCTTCTCTACCTTTCTCCTGCTCAGCTTCAAGATTACACACACATCTTCCACATTTGCAGGTTCGAAGAGGACGATAGTTGTTGATATTATCCCAAATCTTGTTGAGTTTTCCATAATATCCTTCAACAGTCATACCCTCTTGTTTACAAGTAGCAAGATCTGCCTTCATCTTCTGATTCTTTGGACCACTAGAAACAGAGAAGCGTTTACGAGTGTGTTCCCAAAGATCTCTAGCCACGTCACGGTGGGAGATATTCGTCAAGAGCGCCGGGTCAATCGTCATCTTCATCCAAGACACTAGCAAAGCATTAATCGTTAACCAGTCCTCGAGGTCCAGAGATTCTGACGGCGGTTGTGGAATGGAGCCGTCAAGAAAACCAAACTTCTTCCGTGAGCGCAGTGCTGTTTTGAAGCCACATGCCCATTCATCATAATTAGTCGACTTCAAGATCGGGTGGGAGATCACAGCTCCAGAGTTATCAGCGACCGTTAAGTCATACGGCGAGATCGTTCGCCGGACTTCAGTTACAAGAGGAATTACCGGAGGAGCAGCCATTACTCCAAAAGAAACTCAAACTTTATCGATTTCAAATGAAAAACCCCAGCTTTAGCTCTGATACCATGACAAAATCAAGAGACAAGAGATAAAGATAAGGTTTTGTCTTGATAGCAGCTTAAGTGTTTCTCAGACACTTATACAAAGAGAAAGCGTTTCAGACCTAAAGGGACAAGAAGGGAAAAGACCAAAAGGGGTTACAAACAGTACATAAAGCAACATTAAGCTTAAGAGCAACTAATTGATGTGCTCTAAATAAGATAAGTAGCAATATCTTCAACAGAGAGATCTTTGCTTCGTTTTGTTAATCTTTTTGTTGGGTTTGATTTGGTCTTTGGTTAGTTGCAGAGTGGGAATAAGCTCCGCGTGTTTTGGTGTCAACTTGTTGTCCTAGTTTTTAGTTTTGTTTCAGTTAGTTCCTGCAATTTCTCTTTCACGTATTTGTAAGAAGACTGAGTCTTCATCTTTAGGCTATTTAAAGCCAAACAACTATGATAATAAAACATCGAAGCATTCAGTTTTAGTCTCTTTGTTCTCTCAGATCAACACTTTTGTATGTTTATGTAGCAAATATGTCATAGAGATTTGAAGATTGAGAAAACACTGCTTGATGGTAGTCTTGCACCGCTTTTGAAAATCTGTGATTACTTGGCTTTGATCTCATAGGTCATTCATTCATTAGTCTCTTTTTCTTCTTTTGTTTCAGTTTTGGTTCCCATTATTACTTGGCTTTGATCTCATAAGTTTTTTTTTTAAGGAAACCCATTTAAGGATTCTACCTTTGGAGAAGAGAATTTATAAAAACTTGACAAAAACTCTAACCTTCAAAATTATTAATATTTGTTATTAAGAAATTTAAAGGATTCCTTATAAAAAACCCACCAATGGATTTGCTTTAAGATCCATTAAGATACTTATTGGAACCTGGAACCAAATCAAAACTCTTTTTTTTTTTTTTGGTTCGGTTCGGTTCAGTTCCAGTTTTATGGCAAAACCTAAGTTTAGGGGTAAATTGGAAAATATTCAAAAGTTTTAGCCAAATATCAAAGTTTTTACTAATTATCAAAAGACACACTCGAGAAATTCATAAATGGGCTAACTTTTATCAGAGAGCCCACTAAACAATCGGCCCGTTAGCCAAGAAAATCGTCACCGGCGTCTTCCATTCCAACATTTCTCCGTCATCGTCTCTCTCTCTCTTTTTTTTTTGTGTGTGCAAAACGTCTCTCTCTCTGTCTCATAAAATCTCAGAGAAGAAACATCGTCGGGTCAGGTCGAAGAAAGGAGAGAAATGAGTGGTCACGATTCGAAATACTTCTCCACGACGAAGAAGGGAGAGATCCCTGAGCTCAAGGAAGAGCTTAATTCCCAGTATAAGGTTTTTTTTTTCTTCTTAATCTTACTCTTGTCTCATTCCATGTGGATCTGTGATCCGCCATTATTACATTCACGATCTCTCGGTCGATGATCCTTCTCTCCTTGTAATTTAGTTATCCTTATACAAATTTTGGTAGATCTGTGTAGTTCTGGATTTTGAATTTTGAATTGAAATTGGTTTCGTGATTTTGTGGGAAGTGCGATGATTCCGTTCATTTTTCAGTAACTGATTGGGATATAGGTTAGAATTGGAGAGGAATTGGTAGGTTTTTGAGAATGGCTAATGTGGAGATGTGTGTGCAATCTCGTAGTAACTTTAGTGAAGCTTAGGTTGGTGAATCAGAACTTGTTCGATCTGGATCAGTGGATTTGGATGAAGAGTTTATGTTAATGATTTAAGAAGGAATGGTTCTTTTCTGCTTTGGCTACAGTTTTGTTAACCCTTGTTGTTTATTTACTGTTGCATAGGATAAGAGAAAAGATGCAGTTAAGAAGGTTATTGCGGCGATGACTGTTGGAAAGGATGTTTCATCACTTTTCACTGATGTAGTCAATTGTATGCAAACGGAAAATTTGGAGTTGAAGAAGCTTGTTTACTTGTATCTCATAAATTATGCGAAAAGCCAGCCAGATCTTGCTATTCTTGCAGTAAATACCTTTGTAAAGGTAACACTCAAGCAACTCAAACAAAACCACGTGGCATTCCTTTGTTCTGTTCTGAACCTGAAGGGGAAAGGAACTGATAAACTGATCATTACAAAATCATTGGTTTGTATTCTGCAGGATTCACAGGATCCAAATCCGCTGATTCGTGCTTTGGCTGTGCGGACAATGGGCTGCATTCGTGTTGATAAAATCACAGAATATCTATGTGATCCTCTTCAAAAGTGCCTAAAGGTTTGAGTTTCTAATGTTACATCTTCATTGGAATCTGATATCAAACATCTTTATTGCCCTTAAGAACCTGTTTCATCTTGACTAGTCCATCTTTTCACTATCCTGTGTATATTTTTTGTGTTTAGGATGATGACCCATATGTCAGGAAGACTGCGGCTATTTGCGTCGCTAAGCTTTTCGACATAAATGCTGAATTAGTTGAGGACAGAGGTTTCCTTGAAGCCTTGAAGGATTTGATATCAGATAACAATCCAATGGTTGTTGCCAATGCTGTAGCAGCCCTTGCGGAGATTCAAGAGAACAGTAGTAGCCCCATCTTTGAGATCAATAGTACCACTCTTACAAAGCTCCTTACTGCTCTAAATGAATGCACTGAGTAAGTCCTCTCCATTTCCGTAGTTTCACTGCATTCTGTTCGATTTTGAGTATTTATGGCCCCATTGTCCAGTCAGGGTTTAGGGGATGTTGATGGTTGTGAAATAGCTTGTTTGATGTGGTATGGCCTCTGTTTGGATATCATTCCGTTGTCTTTGTAACTATTTTCAAACAGCAGTTTAGAATTTTTCGTCATTGATGGTTTTATCTGTAGATAATGACCCAGTATATAAACTTTGGGGAAGAGAAGCATAAAATGAGTAATGGATAAGCTTTTGGTAGCTTCATTTTTAGTACTGACCATGATCATCGCAGGTGGGGTCAAGTTTTTATACTAGATGCTTTATCGAAGTATAAAGCAGCTGATCCCCGTGAGGCTGAAAATATTGTTGAGAGAGTAACACCAAGGTTGCAACATGCCAACTGCGCTGTTGTTCTTTCAGCTGTTAAGGTGAGCGACTTTCATTGATTGTTATCCTCTCTACTTCTAGTTGGTAGCTCGTCAAACTTGATTGTAAAACATCAGGCATCATCAAATGCCTTTGCATATTTTCCTATTGCGTTCTCACTTCTGTTTCATATTTGGTAATTGCCTGACAGATGATCCTTCAACAAATGGAACTTATTACTAGTACAGACGTGATTAGAAATCTTTGTAAGAAGATGGCTCCACCCCTTGTTACATTGCTTTCTGCCGAACCTGAGATACAATATGTTGCACTTCGTAACATTAATCTTATTGTGCAAAAACGACCCACTATCCTTGCCCATGAAATTAAGGTAGCATGACCTGTGTCTCATAGTTCCTCAGAATAAACAACTGATGTATCCGTGCATTTATTGATTATGTTGAAAGTGATATTCTTTTTGTTTTAGGTTTTCTTCTGCAAGTATAACGACCCAATTTATGTTAAGATGGAGAAGTTGGAGATTATGATTAAACTTGCCTCTGACAGAAACATAGACCAGGTATCCTCACTGAGCTCTACCATCTGCTGTGTGTCTTGATTATTATTGGTGCATATCTTTATGATTTTTGAAAATTGCTACTCTAGGTTCTTCTGGAATTCAAAGAGTATGCCACAGAAGTAGACGTTGATTTTGTTAGAAAGGCTGTTCGTGCGATAGGCCGATGTGCTATCAAACTAGAGAGAGCAGCTGAACGGTGCATCAGTGTTTTGCTCGAGTTGATCAAGATTAAAGTGAATTATGTTGTCCAGGAGGCCATTATTGTCATCAAAGATATCTTCAGAAGATATCCAAACACGTAAGTTGACATTTCTCAATCACTGTTGAAATGGCATCTTAAAACTCTTCTTTGATTTTGGTTATGCTATTCAAATATTTCATACAGGTATGAGTCCATAATTGCAACACTCTGTGAGAGTTTAGACACTTTGGATGAACCAGAAGCTAAGGTATTGAACTTTTTTGATTTTGGTTTGGAAAATTGAAATTTACCATCTTCATTTAATCTTAAATCACTGAATTCGGTATCTTTTGGTAACTTGAAAGGCATCTATGATATGGATCATTGGTGAATATGCTGAAAGAATTGACAATGCCGATGAGCTTCTTGAAAGCTTTCTGGAGAATTTTCCTGAGGAACCAGCACAGGTCCAGTTGCAGCTCCTAACTGCTACTGTTAAGCTATTCCTGAAGAAGCCAACTGAAGGCCCTCAACAAATGATTCAGGTTCGGCTTTTTCCTTGCTCACCACTGTTTTTATGATCGATTCATGAGCATGTATGTAATGACAGGCATGTTTTCCGTTATGCTTGATGTTTTCAGGTTGTCTTGAATAATGCTACTGTGGAGACGGATAATCCTGATCTCAGAGATCGTGCATACATATACTGGCGTCTTCTATCCACTGATCCTGAGGTGTGTGTTACCTTGATTTCTTATAGCTTTCTAGTAATCAACCAGTAGAGAATGAATATATTCAGGATTGGTTATTCAAGCAACAAGCAATTTTTATCAGTTGAGCTTTCTCTTGAGATGTATTTGGCTGAACTCATCATTTCTCTTGATTAGGCTGCCAAGGATGTTGTCTTAGCTGAAAAGCCCGTGATTTCTGACGACTCAAACCAGCTAGACCCATCACTTCTTGATGAGCTTCTTACAAATATTTCGACCTTGTCCTCTGTGTACCACAAACCCCCAGAGGCTTTTGTTACCCGCTTGAAAACGACAGTTCAGAAAACAGAAGACGAGGACTTTGCGGAAGGAAGCGAAGCAGGATACTCATCTAGTAATCCGGTTGATAGTGCAGCTTCTCCTCCAGGTAATATCCCACAGCCTTCCGGAAGACAACCAGCACCAGCGGTCCCAGCTCCTGTACCTGATCTGCTAGGTGACCTGATGGGATTGGATAATGCCGCTATTGTCCCGGTTGATGATCCCATAACTCAATCTGGGTGAGTTATGTCTTGATTAATGAAACTTTCTATTGTTGGGACTAGTTTATTACGTTAGGTCAATTTCGGTTGCCTAGTTCATACTGAAACTCATCAAATCTTATGAACTTGATCGTAGTCCTCCTCTGCCCGTTGTCGTCCCAGCTTCAAGTGGTCAAGGTCTGCAGATAAGCGCTCAATTATCCCGAAAAGATGGACAAGTATTTTACAGTATGCTCTTCGAGAACAACTCGCAGTCGGTTCTTGATGGTTTCATGATTCAGTTCAACAAAAACACATTCGGCCTTGCAGCTGCTGGATCTCTTCAGGTAACTCTATCTGAATCTAATTAACGTCTGAAACTCAGGTCTGAATCATTGAAACCAATATCCATGTCTGTACTGTTTCAGATTCCGCCTTTGCATCCCGCAACATCCGCCAGGACAATGCTACCTATGGTCTTGTTCCAAAACATGTCTGCTGGGCCTCCAAGCTCGCTCTTACAAGTCGCTGTCAAAAACAACCAGCAGCCCGTGTGGTACTTCACCGATAAGATTATACTTCATGCTCTTTTCGGTGAAGACGGTAGAATGGAACGTGGAACCTTCCTTGAGGTAACATACTTCAAAACTTGAGCTGTTCATATCGGTTCTGGTTTAGGAAAATAGTGACGACTGTGAAACCAAATCGGTTAGAGATAAATTTATACGGTTTGGGTTTTCATTTGGATATATCTTTATGTTTTCAAAGATTTTAAGTTTTTGTTTGCTTTTTAATCAGACATGGAGGTCGTTACCGGACTCAAATGAAGTCCTGAAAGAATTCCCCGGGATCACCATCACGAGCGTCGAATCAACTATCGAATTGCTCACAGCATTCAACATGTTCTTTATAGCAAAGCGCAAGAACGGGAACCAAGACGTGATCTACTTATCAGCCAAAGATCCACGAGATGTACCGTTTTTGATCGAGCTCACTGCAATGGTGGGCCAACCAGGTCTCAAATGCGCAGTGAAAACTCCCACTCCCGAGATTGCGCCTCTCTTCTTCGAAGCTTTGGAGCTTCTCTTCAAGGCTTGATGATTAACGTTGTTATCAAAAGGCTAATAAGACCAAGACCTGAAAGGTTTCAGAGATTCTTTCTTGTTTCGTTATATCCCACCTTTTTTCTTCTTCTGAGTTTAGTGTATGTAATAAATCCCATGTTTGTGTTACTTCCGGTTGCACCCTTTTAGTTTGGTATTTGTAATGCTCACTATTTTCTTATAATTCTTGTATCGGAACCACATTTTTTTTCTTTCGATATTTAATCCGGGAAATGCTGGTTTCTGAACTAATAAGGAAGATCAAACACCATCAAAGGACCAGATCACCATGGAAAATCAGTGATCTAGCTACATTGGAGCCGTTGATGATGCTAGTGATGGACAATGCCAAAACTTTCAAACATTTCTTTTAGGTGATAGGTACACTTGGGGCTAGAGACCAAAGACGGTTATTCTTGTATTTTAAAATCAGAATTGCTATCAGAAGCATGTGTTTTGTCATGCAGTGTGCAATTTGGAGTTTCTTTCAGGATATGCTAGCCACACTAAGTTTGCATCAGAGTGAAACATAGTAGTATCCTTTTAGAAAGTAAGGCATCGGCTCTTAAGTTAAACACAATTTGGATAGACATATGTGGACATGCAAAAGTTATCGTGGGAGGAGTGTTGGGAAACATATCTCCACCTATATCGTTTGGTCCAGGTACTATAGTTTTGAAGAAGATTATAAGAACAAAGATAAAAGAATAACTCTCTTTTCTTAACTCCATTCACTAATTGTACTAGAATGACAAGCAAAGCAAGTATAAAAAGAGGTTTCCACTATTAAAAAAAAAGAGATATTTTTTTTCACCTTCACTTGTAAAAGTGAACAGAGATTTGAGCATCATTGTATTGAGAAAGGAGTTGCATCAATCATAGACAAAATCAAAACAGAGGTAAGACAGCTAATGCAAAAGCTGATACTTGCTTAAGCTGTTAGACCAACTGTGACACTGGAATTAATCTACTGTGAACGTGGAAGTGGACACTGATGAACATCAACTAGAGTGATTCGACATGAAGGAACGAATGCAAAATTCAAAACTTAACCAACACATACACGTAATTAATTAGCTAATGTAAAAACTAGTACATCGTTAACATGTTACAACAATTGTACACCAGCTACTGGTCTCCGTGCAATGAGGACACTTGATGGTATTAGACTCCATTTGATGGCTGTATTGGGCTAAAATACAATACAAGGTCATCGAAGTGCTTTTTTTTTTTTGGAATGAATAAGTCATTGAAGTGATAGCTTGAGCCTTGATGATTTTTTTTTTTTCCATTTTTTT
>Ga0041059_1002167_pt1 | contig 14945 bp, 20 predicted proteins | sample AraColnosormetaG_FD_56232 | JGI IMG/M metagenome (GOLD analysis project Ga0041059, IMG submission 56232) | Arabidopsis roots microbial communities from North Carolina, USA - Col MF nosort | ecosystem: Host-associated > Plants > Roots > Unclassified | place: USA: North Carolina | collected...
TTTTTTTTTTTTTTTGATAATATGAACGTATGATATTAGGAGACAGCAGACTAAATTCGAGAACAGAAAATCGATCAAGATCGAACAGATGGAATAACTAATTGAGATTGCTTAAATGACTAATTGAAATCACAAAATTGTGAAGATCCGATCATAGACAAGAATAATTAACATATAAGATAGGAATTTTTTTTACTAAACACACGAAATATAGGAAAATATATGATTACACATAGCATATATATTTTTAACTATACGAAATATATGTATTGTATGATCATATATATTAATTATATTACATCATGTGGTTAATACCATAGACATACAAAATACTCAAATTTTGATGAGAAATTAAGTAAAAATAATAATTTTTGTTCGTCAACCTGAAATGGCTAATGTCGATTAGCCATATAAGATTTTAAACAATTAAGATTAGCCATTTCATTAAAAAAAATAAAAAAAAAATAATTTTATAAATGTTAATTAGCAAAATAGCTAATCCCAATTGGTTATTTAAAATTTTATGTGGACGTTATAAAAAAAAAAATAGTTTCAACTTTTTTATAGTATATATCCACTTACCTCATGGGTCGATTTCGTATAAAAGATAACAGAAAAATTAATGCTTGATCTCTCTAAACAAACAAATTGTTACAAAATAAATCTTTGCTCGTCACATTAAAGACTGGTGGGCCTGGCTAATGTGTTTGGGCCTGGTTAGTAATTTCACATCAATTGTTTTTCAACATCCATACTATACCAATTAAATGGTTTGGTTAACCAAACCAGGAAAAAAAAAAACTGATATCATCAACAAAAATGGTTTAAGATCTTGCAGAAATTGCTAACCTAGTTGTTTCCGCTAGTTTCCGGCATGTCATTTCCAATTGGTATCTCAAATAGTAAAATATCTCAAACTCTTTTATTTTCATATTCAAAGAATCAGATTCTTTTAATCCTCTGCTGAAAAGTCAACATTTTCATTAAAAGTCCAACATTTACATTAGAAGTTGTTATCTCTCCCAATTTATATGTACCTCATTAAAAATGCTATAACATTCTACAATGTATCTGGAAAAAAAATTATAGAGACAAGAATAAAGTGAGTTTAAAAAGCCTATGAACAAAACCATCCAATAATTAAACTATAATCAAAAAGATTCTGTTTCTATTATTCCCCAATTCCCACAAATAAGACAAAGCCACGTCAACACAGCGGTACATAACTGTCACGTGTCGGTTTCGTGTATTCTCGATGAGCCAGCATATGCCTCGTTTCGCAGGAAGCATCCGGTAAACGGTCATCATCTCCACCACTCTCATACTACTCAAAAACCCTGTGATATATAATTATCACATTTTCTTCTATAAATTCCGATTTCTGATCTTTGCCCTCTTTTCATAAGATAGTTAGGGTTTTAGTCTTTTGTGTAATAATTCATTGATCATGAACAAGGGAGAAGAAGGAGGAGAAGACAAGGAAGTGGTTTCTCTTCAAACTCTGAGTAAGAAAATGGATGATTTTGCAAAAGCTAGAGATTGGGAGAAGTATCACAGTCCAAGGAATCTCCTTCTTGCTATGGTATCTCGCATTAACAATCTCTTATGTCTTCTGAAAAAATTGAAATGGGTCTTGGTTCTTTAGTTTGATGGTGTCTTATAAACAAAAAAAGTTGGCTTCTTTCACTATCAAATCTGTTTTTGGTTTTCAATCTCATCGATCTTCGATTTGGGTTTGATCTTGTCTTTTTCAAATTTGATGTTTGTTTCCATGAAAAATTTCATCTTTTTGTAACTTGCTCTGTTTTAGCTGTATTGACTTGAATGTAATTTGTAAGTGGAAGACTCATAGATCTGAAGTCAAATCAATCTCCAATTAACATAAGCAACGACAAAAACATGTGATTGTTCATTTTCTTGAGTAAAGTGTTAAACTTTGATTTGGCCACATGTGCTATGCCCTACAATCTAGTCAAAATAGTCAGAATTAAAGGTCAAAACTTTATGTTGCTTTTGTGTTTTTGTTACATTTGAAATGATTTAAGGAGTATGGAAAATGCTGCAGGTGGGTGAAGTGGGAGAGCTATCAGAGATATTCCAATGGAAAGGAGAAGTAGCAAGAGGATGTCCAGATTGGAAAGAAGAAGAGAAAGTCCATCTTGGAGAAGAGTTATCAGATGTTTTGTTGTATTTGGTGAGGCTTTCGGATGCGTGTGGTGTCGATTTAGGCAAAGCCGCTCTGCGCAAGATCGAGCTTAATGCTATTAAGTATCCAGTTCCCAAAAAGACTGATGATCATTGTGTTGGTGATGGTGAAGATTCAAGCAGCAAGATTAAGTTGAATGAAGAAAACTAATCTCTCTTATTAGTGGTTTTGTGAGTAAGTTTATTGTGGGTATTTTCTTGTTATGAAGTAGGAGCATGATCAAGAACATATAATCTTCGAAGGCCTCTAATTATATTTCAGATGAATCTACTTAGTACCACTTTTGCAAGTTTTTCATAGGTTCAGCATTTGCTTTCACTGAATTTCGCAGTAAGAGTTCAGAGAGAGGCAACAAAAGATAACCTTTTATACCATGAATTAGCAGACTACATACAAGATGATTGATGAATACCATTTTGTCTACACTACCTATACCATCCCCTCTAAACCTTATCTTTACTTCCCAAATGCTGTTTGTACATCAAATTAAAAACCGGAAAGTACTTGTGCAATCAATGTCCCAAGGTGTGGTTCCCTTGCTTTACAGGTTTGTTGCTGCTGAATTCTTGCTCATGATTCAGCGGTGTAGCCAGTGCTTTGCGGTGTTGATAGCGATAGAACGTCCCTGATTCGAAACCCATTGCCCCAGAAAGAGGCAAGGCATAGACCCATTATGGCCATTACAACTACAGAGCAAGCTGCTGGCACGGCTTGGCTGCTACCAAGGAACTGGCTTGCAAGAAGCCCGGCTAATGTGGAGCTTTGCATTCCCGTGCAAAGGGAGATAGTCCGGCTTACTTCTTCCTCTTGTCTGGTTAAATGATCCAACAACATAACCCAATAAATTTTCTAAGTTCTATGGATTAAGAAAAATGTTGAAGAGATACAAAAAGAACATGGATGTTGGAGTTACCGTAAGCCTGGGATCTTAGAGAACCAATATCCTAAGGCAAATGCTACGGCATGGAATGTAACAATTGGAACAATCAATCCAAGACCTTCAGCTGACAGAATCTGACTGCGATTAATCGAAAGTGGGCTTCCAATGCACAACGAAGTGCATACCATAGCAACAAACGGCATCACAGGTTGAAGAAGAGTGACCACAGGCTTCGCATAAGTATTTAACACAAGGCCAAGAGTGATTGGAACAAGTACCACCTACAGATAGTAAATCATTGGACGTCAAGAACGATGAATCAACAGGAACTACCGATCCTATGCTAAATCTTGTTACCTGAAGTATAGACTTCGACATGGCAACTGCATCAACAGGAACTACTGATCCAATTAGAAGACCACTAAGCAAAGGTGTAAAGATTACAGAAGCAATAGTTGTAGAACTAGTGAGAAGAATGCTCATGGCCACATCAGCTTTACTCAGAGAACTCGCGTAACTAGACAACTGAGCCCCAGCCACACAACACGTGAGTATAAAACCAGCGTAGAAGGTCCTCGGCATCCCAAATGCATTAGCAACTAAAACCCCGAGAAGCGGTTTCAAAACGTACTGAGCAACAAACCCAACAGATAACGGCACTGGTCTGCAACCAAACAATGTTCTCACAAACGTTAGAAAACCAGCTTAACTAAACTGATCATAAAACTTATAAGAGAATGCTCCAAGTACCTTTTGAATGCAAGAGCAAAATCGTCAACTGAAAGCTGAATTCCAATAGATAACATAATCCCTCCAAGAGCAGGAGCATAGAGGTCTTTAGATACCCTGAAAACATTTCATCTGATAATCATCTTAAAACCCCATTCAAAATCTTAGTTTCTCTAAACAGAAGATGACAAAACAGAGTCAACTAAGTAAAAGCCATAGACTTTATCGTTGATTCTCCTGATAAGATTCATATATATACACCAATTTTGTAAAGATATAAACTTTGGCATTACAGAGATAGATAGAGAGAGTTTGTGTGCAAACCAAGTGAAACTAGGTGGGTAAGAGAGAGCAGCAACGGCAGTGAGAGCAACAACAAATGGAAGCAAAGCAGACCAAAACTGAGACGAATCAGCTTTCTCTGTAACATCAGTTCCACCACAAAACGATAACAGAGACATATTCCCATCTCTCCAATGTAATCCAACTCTGCCCATAAACGGCGTCGTTGAACACGCCACCACTGGAACCAATCCGCTGTTTCTCCGCCTTAGTCTAAAATCTAGAAAGTTACTAAGCGATGAAGAATGGAGAGAAGATAAAGGTGAACTAGAAGACCGGAATTGACAATTGAAGGATTGAGATTTAGCGGGAAGATTATGAAATTCAGAAAGTGATTGTCTTTGTATAGCTGGTGGTGGGAGAGACAGAGAAGCGATTAAAGTCATTTCTATATTGGTCTGGATTTTGTAAAGATTGGATTTTTAGGAGAGTAGGTGACGGAGAGAGGTGAAGCGCCACCGTGAAATGACGCCGTGGACCGGCGAAGGAGGGAAATTGAGAGGGTGAGGTTTGGAGTTGAAGAAGCAGGAGGAGGAAGAAGCGATAATATAGAAAATTGGAATTTGGAAATATATAAAGGGGAAAGATTTGTTAAGGTTTGTTTAGGCATGATTGACAAGTGATGTGCAAGAAAATTGAACGGCTGAGATTGGTTGGCGACGTGATCGTCGATGACTCTTTCTAGCATTGTTGGTTTTGTGTAGGCCTTAGTTTTGTGTGAGTGAATTTGGATGAATTTGGGTGAAAGATTGTTGTTTTGTTTGGTACATGTTGGCATCTTTTTTTTCCCCGTCAAACATACTTACTTTAGCATCCTTATATTAATACTTAAAAAACCAATACATGGTTTCTAAGCATCCACCAATGGTCTTAACAAAGGTGATGACCAACATTCTAATCAAGCAAAGTACAAACCACAAGAGGAGACAAATTTTTGCAATAGCATCTGCACACAGTGCTAGTTCAATGGATCCGGAGTCCCAATACATATATTTAAAAATGGACTCTTTTATACTAATTGTCTTTTTTTACAAAATCATATACCTACATATATATATAATATAAAACTTTGGGTCCTTTTAACAACATAGTTAGAAAAAGAGAGTATATGAGCTAATTAACAACATACTTACAAAAAAAAAAATTGGCCCGGAAAGTATCTTGCCACTTCTTAACATCTTCTACTGCCTTTAAAATTACTCTTTGCGCCTCTTCATGGTCATTTATGAAGAATATCTCATTTTTTACATGTTGGCATTTATATATACATTTTTGTTAGCGTTTTAGCCAAAAATCCTTAATCTATTTTTTAATTACAGTTTCAATCTTTATGAAACCTATCTAACAAAGATATTATTCTACCCAAGTTTTGCAAATAAATCTTAACTACATTCGATATATGTAATTCTGAATATAATATATTGTATAAATTAAATATCTATATGTTAAAATGTACAATATAATTTTACTTAAAAATATAATGTAGAAAAATATGAAATGTCTTACAATAATATTATAGAAATATTTTTATATTTGAAAAGATAACATAGTAATTTTTTTGTATTTATAATCATTTTATTTTAATTTAACAATGCAAATTTAAGATCTTTAAATGTATTATGTCATTCAAAATAATGTATATACAACTGGATCATATTCTTTACAGGTAATAACATTTTCTCTATTATAGTAGTAAGAATAAAAATTTATTCTTTCCATGTTTCTTTTTAAGTATGATTTTCATTTTAAGTCTAGATTGGATTTTACCATACAAATTTCAATAGATTCCCAAGATTTGTTTCCGTATCTATTTTTGTTAAACATTACCAAAATTCTTATAATAATAAGAGTTTGCTAGTAATTGTAGCTCAACGTTCTTCATCAAAATGGGTCGGTTAGTAGAAGCTATCATTGCTTCGATATTATTGTCTTTGTGTTTTACAATAACAAAGTCAGCTCCAAAATCTGCTCTCATTACCAATCTTCCTGGTTTCAACGGCACTTTTCCATCTAAACACTATGCCGGGTAAATTTCATATGTGTTTTACATTTTTTTGTGAAATTCTCATCTATCATAAAGTTTTATTATAGACTTTCTTCAAAATATTTTTTAATCTCTCTTTTTCTTATGTAATTTGGTGTGTGATCTAAGGTATGTGGCAATAGATAAACATCGTAATAAGAATCTATGGTATTACTTTGTGGAATCTGAGAGAAATGCTTCGGTAGATCCAGTTGTGCTTTGGCTTAATGGTGGTCCAGGTTGCTCTAGCATGGATGGATTTGTCTACGAGCACGGTAAGCTTTATATACCTTTTCTTGTGTCGAGAAAAGGATTCATATATAACTCGAAATAGGGTCTCATACAATGCTCTTTTATGTTGGCAATTGTATATAAGCAAAGATAATCTAAACATATGATACTGTTCAATACTGTTGCAGGTCCATTCAATTTCGAACCAAAAAAGAAGAACTCACATCTTTTGCATCTCAATCCTTATAGTTGGTCCAAGGTTGAAAAGAAAAACAACATTGACTTATTTTCAAACATTTTCTTCAAAAGAAATTGATCTATAACTTTTAAGAATGTGTTTTGTTTTCAGGTGTCCAACATCATATACCTTGACTCTCCAGTTGGTGTGGGATTCTCTTACTCAAATGACAACGCCGATTATACAACTGATGATACAAAAACCGCGTCTGATACTCACACATTCCTTCTCGAGGTGAAATAAGAATGTAAAAGTTTTTAAAAAAGATTTCCTTGTGTTGTGTGTGATTCAAGACACTAACTATTACATCCACATCAGTGGTTTAAAATGTTTCCGGAGTTTCAGTCAAATCCGTTCTTTATATCAGGAGAATCATATGCTGGTATCTATGTGCCAACTCTTGCGGCCGAGGTTGTCAAAGGTCAGTATTATCTCTCTCAACATCATCTTTAGCTCCTTTTCATATATTGGCAGAATTAGAAAATAACGTTATCTCCAATTTTTCTCATCGTTTTCTTGTTATGTTGTAGGAAATAAAAATGCAATGAGAACAAACAAAACAAGCAAGAATGTGACAAAGCCGGTTATCAACTTCAAGGTACGACTAATGTTTGAGGCTATGTTTCGGATTCAAAGTCTTATGGTTTTGGTGTTAAATAAATACCATTAAGACTAAGGGTACTAATGTAGTTACCTAATTGTCTCTTTGTATATGTGAGAGAAAGAGAAACCTTCTTCCTATACTTGAATGTTAAAATTGGACTTATATGTGGTATAGGGATATTTGGTGGGTAATGGTGTTACCGATGAGGTGTTTGATGGTAATGCTCTTGTTCCCTTCACTCATGGCATGGGACTCATCTCTGATGAACTCTATGAGGTTTGATTTTGTTGGTGAATTTTTCATAATTCTTGCTTTATTCCTCAATTTTTATTTTTTCTAATGTGTAACAAAATATGGCAGGAAACTAAATTAGTGTGCAACGGAACATACTATACCGGCGGCCAGTCAGGAGTGAGTAAAGAATGTGCTGGCAAACTTAAAACAGTGTCAGATACTGTGAACTTATTGAACTTATATAACATTCTAGAACCGTGCTACCACGGAACATCTCTATCCGCCTTAGATATCGAGTTTCTGCCTAAGAGTCTCCTTACTCTAGGCAAAACAGAAAAGCCAATGGCGGTGAGAAAGAGAATGTTTGGTCGTGCATGGCCTCTAGGTGCCGTTGTGCGTCCAGGCATTGTACCTAGTTGGTCTCAACTCCTCGCTGGCTTTGGTGTTCCTTGCATTGTAAGTAGTAAACCACATCATGCATCTTTCCTCTTATAGTATTTGCTAAGTATTACCGTGCATGATTGCCACTTTGAAAACTAATTATCACTAGGTTACACTCGAATTTACATATCTACATTTGGATACATTGTATATTAGGATCATATATATACATAAATAGTTTAAAAAGTTGTAAGAACAAGGGTATTTAATTTTCATCATTAGACACAAATAGTTCATTTGATCAAATTAAATGTATAGTACCAATTGTAATACATTTGATGATTCTCCACAATTTTAGAAACTGAAAACTTGTAATGGATGCAGGACGATACAGTTGCGACCAAATGGCTAAACGATCCAGCTGTAAGGAAAGCGGTTCATGCTAAAGAGGTCTCTATTCAATTCATCATATTTCTCTCAATCAGTATTTGTAATAAGTTGATGATGGACATTGGACACCATTTTAACATCTTGGACCTTTTTTCGAAACGTCGATATAGGAAAAAGCGATTGGAAATTGGGAGTTATGTTCAAGCAACCTCGAATATAGGCACGACACCGGTAGCATGATCGAATACCATAGAAACCTCACTCTTAGTGGCTTTCGAGCTCTCATTTTCAGGTGCACATATATAGAAATAAATCAAAGGTAACTAAAAGTAAAACGAATGAAAATATAAAATATAACAAAAGTTAAATTTTTTGCAGTGGAGATCATGATATGTGTGTACCATATACTGGCTCTGAAGCATGGACTAAGGCAATGGGATACAAAGTGGTTGATGAATGGAGGCCATGGATGTCAAATAACCAAGTCGCCGGGTAATTTTTTTGTTATAACTATCTTTCGGTCAGTTTTTTTCCCAACTCATTGTTTCTACAATTTTGTGTTGTAGGTTTACACAAGGGTATGCCAATAATCTCACATTTCTAACCATCAAGGTACAAACATCACACATTTTCTTCATATTCTATTTCTACAAATGAAAACGATTTGTGTTTTAGTTTAAGTTTGAATGTTTTTTTTTGCATGCAGGGTGCAGGACATACCGTTCCAGAATACAAACCGCGTGAATCTTTGGACTTCTATAGTCGTTTCCTAGCAGGAGAAAAGATATAGAATTCTCAAGTTCCATGCATGTTCATTAATAAAAATATTTATAACAATAAAATTCCATTTTTTCTTCAATAAAAACTTCAAATTTTGTAATGTAATTTACAAAAATGTGAAGGATTCTATTTCGTGTACTAAAACAAGTTTTTCTCCACACAAAAAAAAACATATACTGTTCTGTATTTTTTCAAGGGAAATTTAAATTGAAAAGTTAATACTGTATATATTTGACTATAATTCAAACCAAACCAATTAAACCAAAAATTTAGAAAACCAAAAAAGTTGAACCGGAATTGAACCGATATCTAGATTGAAACCACGGGATTTATTGAAATCGTCTTCCTTCTCACTATTCCGGTGTAGCTGCTCAAAAATGCAAAGGCGCTTCCTTTCGTCAATCTCCGCCACCGCCGGCAATACTAAAACCCTAAATCAAGGAAGATGGAGTGTAAAGCAAGTGAAAAAATCCAACTTTCATGTAACTCTCGACGAGATTCGTACTTCCATCGATTCATCAGACTTCATAGCTCTCTCATTACAAAACACTGGCTCATACGCCGCCGCGTGGCACCGTGTCTCCGCCATTGACACGCCGCAAACTAGCTACTTAAAAGCTAAATACGCAGCCGAACGTTACCAGATTCTCCAGTTCGCTCTCTGCCCTTTCTCTCTTCAAGGCTCTAAACTCACTGTTCATCCGTATGACTCTTAAAACCTCTCTCTTATTGTCAAGTTTCTTCCTTTTTGGTAAATTGATTGATTAGGGTTTATGGTCTTTTTTTTTTTGTAGATATAACTTTCATTTGTTTCCTCGTGATGAATTGAAGTGTGGTATGCCTTCTTATAGCTTCTCTTGTCAAGCTTCACGTTTAACAGCTATGGCTAGAGAAGGATTTGATTTCAACATTTGCATCTATGAAGGTTTTATTATATTCTGCTCTATCTCCATTTCGTTTCTTTGAGGAGTCTGGTCTCTTAATTGAATCATTTTACAGGAATCTCATACTTATCTAGAGCACAAGAGTCTGCATCGAAGTTTCTTTCCGAGAATCCGATATTAGCTGATTCTGTTACTGTATCTTCTTCTCCAGCTACTGTAGCTGATACTGTCTTTGTTGGAAGGATTAGGTCACGTGTCAAGAATTGGAGACAGTCTTGTATAGACTCGGGTTCAAAGACAGGAGATGGTGTAATAGCTAGTGTTAGACACTTTCATATGAATCTCATTTTGCACTTACTTTTCAGGTTTTTTTACATGATTCATCTGTTTATTTAAATTTCAGATGATTTGGTGAGCTCTTTGAGAAGGCTGGTGTTGGGGAGTGAGCAGTATGGTTCAAGGCTGTGTTTGACTATTGATGTTTGCAGTGAGCGTCAAGTGCAACTTATCCTAGAGGTAGATAAGCTTAGTTGATACTTAGGATGACAAATGCAGTCTGTGTATCGATGGTTAGTTTGATAAATTTTCTTCGTGTGGTTCTGAATTTGTGACCACAGATGTTGACTGAGTTCTCTGATGATGTTGTCCCTCTACTGGTCGCTTCAAAGAGCAGAGGAACACAAGCTGTTCGTACTGTCTTTATGAGTTCGAAGGAGGACAAGGATCTTTTTAAGGTAGGGAGATTATTTTGGATATTCCTTAGCCGGAAATGACCGATAATGATGGTGAAGGTCACTTTAATAAAACGAATCTGAATTTATGTTCTTGGACAGAGAGAGCTTAAAGATCTTGAAAAGGAAGAAAACAGGCGAGTTCGTGGCTTTCGGGAAGTGGTCGATTTTATTTCTTCTTCACAGAAACCTGTCGTTTCCCAGAATTATCTTAGCGGTAATCTCACTTTTGTCCTCCTTAGTTTCCACACAAATTAGAGTTTCCGCTCTTGCTCCATTGATAATAATCTTATGCTTAACTTGTTGCAGATTTTACTTCCATTCATGCTAAATTCCTTGGTCCTCTACCTTCAAATGTGGATGACTTCAGCAGTTCACTGAGCTCAGCATTTCCCAATGTTGTGGATCTCAGTCAGTTCATGAAAGAAATTAGTCCCTTAAGTAATATAAGTAATCTACCTGCAGCTATGTCCTCCTTGAATAGGTTCTTTGCACCTGTGGATGTAGAAGTAGCAAATCAAGGTCACAGTTCTCTTTCAAAGATGTTGATTTCTGCTTTTATGCGGTTTGGATGAATAGATATTGACTTTTGATTGCATCTCTTATTAGGTTGTCCGGTCAAATTAGACGAAGGCCATCAGAGTCACGGGCAGAATGCTGTGATGATATCTCAGCTCTTTGCAAAACTGTGTACCATACAGAAATCAGATCTATCAACTATCCAATCAAATGAAGATTTCCAAGCTTTGGCTTCTGATGAACATGCAAATTCTGTCACCTCTTGCTCTAAAAACGCAGGTGATGAAAATGTTAAAGTCTGGTCAAAGAACAGCCGGAGAGTAAGCTCTGAGAACTTGGTGTTCATATGGGGGTTAGGGAAAAAGATGACAGCTGCAAAGCTGAAGAATGTCCTACAAAAGTCACACCCCGTCTTCGCGAGAGAGTTTGATGTTAAGTACATAGACCGGAGCTCTGCTATTTTGGTGTTTTGGGAGTCAGGTCCTTCAGAGACTTTCCTCAGTGCGGTCAACAATGAAGAGCAACTTGATGGTTCATTAAGAGAGATGGTTGCAGAAGGGCTAAGAGGGGCAGGTTACGAGACTTACAAGAGAGCTTGTAGATTAGGCTTCTGGGAGGCTGACTTGGCGGAATCTTTAGACAAAGCATTGGAATCTTCAGATACCGACCCTGATTCGGACACTAAACCATCAGAGATTGATTGGTCAAACGAATTAGCTATTAATTTTGATGAGCTATGAATAGTTCTGGTTCACTTACAGAACCAATGTATACCGAAATTGAGAACGTTGATTCATTTTTGTTCTTCCATGAGTTGATTTGGCTAACATCTGAAGTTACAAAGCTTTTTTGAATCCTGTAAAAAAACAAAAGAAGCAAGGATTACAGAAATTGAACCAAAAATTGACCCAAAAACAATTGAACCAAACCAAACCGAAATATTGGTTTGGCCTTGGCTAAACCCGGTTTATGGACCTGTAATTGTTGCGTCTCTACGAGAAGAGGCAGAGTCAGTTAAACACCGTCGGCGAGAAGAAATGGGGTTTCTGACGGCGGCGATTAGGGTTTCGACATCAGCAGCCTCAATGCTTCTACGCCGTAAATCTCGGCAGCTAGGGTTCCTAGCCTCCTCCTCGCCGCTTTTTTCCAGCTTTAATTCCATGAATCGCACTATCAGGTACTACTACTCATCCATCAAATCATTCAAAGCTCGAGCTTTTGATTTTGTTGATTTGATTAGATTGAGATTAGATGCACAGAGATTAACTTATAATGAAGTAGCTCGTGTAATATTGTGTGCAAGGTTTTGCATAAGGAATCTCTTACTAGACCAATGTGGAACGTTAGCTTCTTAAGATCCTCTTCGTTTCATTCAACTCCAGCTCGTGAGACCGGTGATGATGACATTAGCAAATCTGAGAACAGTTCGAGTCAAGATGGAGACAGTTGTACTAAATTAAAGAGGAAGAAGCTGAAAGGTAAGCGTGCGGTTGTGCGGTGGCTAAAGTTTTTCCGGTGGAAGAAAAAGAAAGAATTTGAAAGAATGACTTCTGAAGAAAAGATACTTAACAAACTAAGAAAGGTTAGATTGTTAGTGATGTAGACCAGCAAAATTCTATTATGTTCGTGTTTATATCGGTTATTTTCGCAGGCTCGAAAGAAAGAGGAACGGCTTATGGAGACGATGAAGAAGCTGGAACCTTCAGAGTCAGCAGAAACGACACATGACCCTGAGATATTGACTCCAGAAGAACATTTTTATTATCTGAAAATGGGTTTGAAGTGCAAGAATTATGTTCCTGTAGGGAGACGTGGGATTTACCAAGGAGTGATTCTGAACATGCATCTTCACTGGAAGAAGCATCAGACGCTACAGGTTGTGATCAAAACGTTTACACCTGATGAAGTGAAGGAGATTGCTGTTGAGTTAGCGAGGTTGACTGGAGGGATTGTGCTTGATGTACATGAAGGTAACACGATAATTATGTACAGAGGGAAGAACTATGTGCAACCTCCTACTGAAATCATGTCGCCGAGGATTACTCTTCCGAGGAAAAAGGCTTTGGATAAGTCTAAATGTAGGGATGCGCTTCGTGCGGTTAGGAAGTATATTCCGAGGCTTGAACAGGAGCTCCAGTTGCTTCAAGCACAAGCTGAAACGAAGCGGGATTACACGAATGTGAAGGTTGATGATAATCAAGAGAGGTCAGAAGAGTTGAAGAAGATTATAGAAAGAAGCGAAGAGTGTTTGGAGGATGAGCAAGAAGAAGATGAAGCAGGATTAGAACTAGCGACGGATTCAGATCTTTCGGATATTTTTGAGACTGATTCGGAATTAGAAGATGCGAAAACAGAGCGACCACTTTTTCTTGAGGAGTTTGAGAAATTCCCAGCTATAAACAACAGAGAAGACGAAGACTTTGGGGATCTCGGGAAGGCTAAATCAGAAGGTGAGGAGAATGATGATGATAAGTCACCAAACTTTGATGAAGTAGATAAGATGTTTCTTCGGGCTGCTTTTCTTTTAAAGAAGAAAAGACGATGAATAATCAATCATCAGAGATTCCATCACAATGGGTACAAGTAATGGTTTTGTTTAGCAAAGTCACAAGTATTATCTTCTTTCTTAACATGCTCAAAGCTTTAATTCTGTGATATTTATAAAATGTGTTTAGGAGAAGTAGCTTCAACTTCAAAATTTTGGTGTGAACGTAAAGCTCCTAAGTAAGCTTATGCTTGTCAATTCGTTGAAAATCATGTTTTTGATATAGCAATCCAGTGGTTAAACCAATTTTAGACAAAACTCTAATTCTAGGACAATTTAAAAAATAGTATCAAACAACCTATTAAGTATTAAGCAAGTAAGTGTTTAAGATTGAACTGTAAGATTAATGGAGCAAACTTCAGAAGAAGTTACTCCTCCAAAAATAGGTGTATGCCGTTTGAAGTGGAGAGCACACGGTATTCTTTAGTAAAAGGCGAAAGAATAGTTCGCTTTGTGCTCACCACACGGCTCCAAGGGTTAAGAAAGGTAATCACCAGATGCTTTATATATATGATGCTTTCGACTTCTAGTTTCGGTTTTGCTCGATGTGGGACAAAACAAAATTTGTTTGTTCTTTGCTTTGCCAAACTATCTCAAGTACTGGGCCGTTCCCGTGGGCTGTTTGTGTATTTAATACATGTAATTCTATAAATATTCATTTTTCTGATTATCTTTTTTTTTTTTTATCTTCTTTTAGCATTTCATTTCAGAAACCACTTTTTGATCAGCTTCATTTAAAGAAGTATGGCAAATGAAGAACATAGAGAAGGAATATATTCTTCCTCTTGATAACAAACTTGTGTACAAAGTATATATAGACGAGAATGTGCAGCTAAACCTAACCGACTACACACGTTAAACATACAAAGCCCATCTAATTTCAGGAAGTTCGTGATCAGATCATGGTATCGAGTTCTATGGACTACATGAAAGGAGATTACTTTACGTGTTTTGATCCTTAATCCAGAAAAACAAAACTACTTGTTAATGGGCCTTCAGCCTTCTAACTCCTTGGTTGAAAATATAATCAAGTAAGAAGAATGTTCTTGAGATAGAGGCTTCATTCCACAACTGTTAGAAGAATATTAATCAAAGTTCTTAACTTTTTTCAAATGTCAGGAAACCTATGTTGGAGTAAGCTTGAAATAACTTAATAAATAAGTTATTAAATATTACAAAGGATTATGTTAAATCTCTAGGAGTTATCTAGATATTTAAATTAGGAGTT
>Ga0041059_1002168_pt1 | contig 14944 bp, 7 predicted proteins | sample AraColnosormetaG_FD_56232 | JGI IMG/M metagenome (GOLD analysis project Ga0041059, IMG submission 56232) | Arabidopsis roots microbial communities from North Carolina, USA - Col MF nosort | ecosystem: Host-associated > Plants > Roots > Unclassified | place: USA: North Carolina | collected 2013-09-02
ACATGAGACCTTTTCGAAAATATATTAACTCAAACTTCTCATTTAAAAATTTCATTTGAAAACAAATATGATATTTTCATAAATATTTTTTATTTTTTTTATCATAGGTCTAAATTCATATACAAATTTAGCATATATATTTAAAGGTGTGTATATCTAAATTCTTGCAATCAAATTTGTTTTGTTTTTCGATCTAAGTGGTTTGAAGACAACTCTCAGTGTTCTCTGATTCTTTCTCAAACAAAGTTTAACCAAGAAGACTATATAAAAATTTGAAGTCGTTTTCAACTTAAAAAATGGATTGGCTAAAAGGTGAAACTTTTGAGAAGTAGGGGAGAGAATGAACTTTATACATTCAAACAAGCATAGAAATTTCAAAATGATCCTCAAAATTATTAATATTATAATAAGTATTAGGAAAAGTAACTAAATGGAAAATGCCCACTAACAAAGTACTTTATCCCACAAGGAGAAATTAACAAATATTTTACGAAAAGAAAAAGATGTATATGTATGATTGGTGTCCAACAAATTAGAAGGATCAAGATTAACTTCGTCCTTCTTATCTTTTTGGCGGACACTTTCGCCTTCTTCTTATTCTTAATTTGATAAAATTATGTCTCTTAAAATATTTAAGTTTCTACAAACACCTTTAAATATACAATATAATAAAGTAGAATGTCTATATAAAATCTCCTCCTACGATACTTCATGTTATTTGATTTTCACCATTTTATTCTGTCTTCAACTTCTATTTTTAATGCTTTATTAATAGATTGGTATAGATACCTGATATTGATGTATAACTCATTTTACTATATATATAATACTACTAGACAAAATATCTAGAAAGCTCAAATGGTGCAAAAATTATATATGAAAAAGTCTTATTTTGTATAAATGGTGTACTGCATGTTTTCTTTCTTTTTATCTCTTTATGAAACTTGTTTCTTACAAGAAATATGTAGCAAGCAATATACGAAACTTTGATCGATATTGTTTACTTTGAGGTTGATAATAGAACTTAAATAAAAAATTTAGAATTATAATACTTTCCACTCCGAAACTCATATGTAAATATGTTGGTAAATTCAATATAGAAGTGTGAAAATGCGTAATATAGTGATATTGTTTTATAAAAATACTTAAAATTCTCTCTTAATTTCCAAAACCATTAAAATAAAATAAAAACATACCATTATCACTCAAATTTCATATCAAAGGTTTTTTTAAAATCAAAATTAGTAATAAATACTAAAAGTTTTAAATAATATTGGAATAGATTTCGTCTGTCAAGTCCACGAGAGATCTCTAAATACTTGATCTTGAATACTAATTCATCTTAGAGGCCCTAGAATTAGTAAAAGCAGGAGTGGCTAACGCATCAGTCATCTATCAAGATACTGGTGAGCAATGAGACTTGTTATGCACCCCTCTCGGCATGGTACAAAACACATAATTATTTGATTCATCTAACATGTTCGTTCTTGTAGTGATATTATAGACGCTAGTGTGCTTATCCATCCCGTGTATGAAACCGGTAAATATATGACTACGAATAAAACATTATACACTTTATACAAAATCTATCATAATCGGATCCCCAATCTTAGGAGAATATTAATACTCCATACTCATAAAACTCACCTAAACACATAAAAATTTGTTGGGTGTCTTTCATAACTTTCTCTTGACTTAAGTGTCGGAGATTAATTAAACGACAAAGGATTGTCCTTTACGTGGTACATGTTTATCTCTTGTTCAGTGTATCGTCCACATTCACGAGAAGCAAACACAATGCAGATGTCGAAAATTTGGCAGGAAGAACTATCTTTTTATATTAAACTTGTAGGAGCTTTTCCAAAACATAATGTTTGTGGTTTTTTTTGAATATATATATTCTAAAAGTCGATCACAAAGTTTTAAAACTAAAACATTATTTTTTTGATTGGTGATATATATAATTTTGTGTCCGACACCTTAATAGTATTTAGTAATATAATGGTTGTGCGCCATATATAAATTGACAAATGACACCAATATTTTAATTCTTACACACAATCTATACACATAAATCTCATTCGATCCTTACCTTTTCCGTAGCTTTTCATTTAACAATAATATTCATATTTTGGATTAAACCTTCACTTTACTCTCTTTGTTAACTTTAAGGAAGATGCTGAATGTTGCAATTGTGCAATTTGTCAATAACATATGCTGAACTTATTGTCTTTGTATATCACATAAAAAACAAACTGAAATACTATGTGTTAAAAAGAATATTAAACAATTTATAAACCATTTTTCTTGCATAATCTATCTTTTAACCCTATATTAATAAAAACAAAAACAAAACTACATACACTTTTTTGGTCGAATCAAAACTATATACTGTACATTGTTTCATATAACATTATTTTAGAAAAGAAAAAACTCTTCGAAATAAGTAACTCATGCAGATAACAGTCCCCAATTGGGAATGGATTTGTATTTTCTCAATTTAAAGATTAAGTTCATTTTCATACTTATACTGTATATGGAGAAAATATGATAGAGTAGATTATTGAAAATGGGCCTATTAGTTATGTAGTATAGACCTAATGCTATAACCTGCTAATAATTAGGCCTTATTACACTTCCGTTTTAGAAATGCGGCCCAATGGGTTTTAAAGAGGGAAACAAAAAAACAAACACACATACCTGTAGGCTGTAGTGTTGTAGTACAGCTTGAATTAAAGCTTTCGAGAAATTGTGTGCGACACCAACTTTTTCCAAAAGCAAGTAGCCAAAGCATAAAAGGTGAAACTGATAGCTTTAAATTTTCAGGAATGAAGAAAAAGAAAAAGCTAATTCGAATCTCAAATAAAGAAAGACAAATTCTATGTGACCATTGCAAAGAACTCGACTTTTTTTAGTAAAAGCAATTAACAAAGTTGGAGTCTTTGTTCACTTCACTGTCTCTCATCACACGCTTTCCTTCTTTATCTCGTGACCACTTTCAAAGCCGAAAAGAACTTGGTATTTTTGCATTGAATTATAGAGATTTAAGAGCCATCGATGTGTGTGTGATCTTCAATGGGTTTATGCTTAGCTCAATTGGCTGTAACATGTTTGTTCCTAGTACCTTTTGTTCTGTCTCAAGTTACAGGTACTTATGGCACATAATCTGTTTGTTTAAATGCTTCAATGAGTGTTTATTTGTGTGTGTCTGTGTGTGTGTGTGGAAATTCTTGTTCTTGATGTGTTCTTTAACTTGTTTTTTGATGTTCAATCACAAATTTTTGTTCTTATTTGCGTTGAAGTCTTCAATTTTAGACTATTTATGGTTAAAAATGTTCAATTTATGGTGTAATGGGATTGAAGAGTAGGGGAATACTAAGATTCTCTTGTCATGCGTTTTATTGTAGTTAGTGGGAAATGGATGAAATTTTGATTGAGTGGCTATATTTGCAGAGTTTGTAAGTATAGATTGTGGTTGCTCAAGTAACTACACAGACCCAAGAACTGGACTAGGATGGGTTTCAGATTCAGAGATCATCAAACAGGGCAAGCCAGTAACTTTGGCCAATACCAATTGGAACTCGATGCAATACCGTAGGAGAAGAGATTTCCCAACTGACAATAAGAAGTATTGTTACAGACTCAGTACCAAAGAGAGAAGGCGATACATTGTCAGAACTACATTTCTTTATGGTGGTTTGGGTAGTGAGGAAGCCTACCCAAAGTTTCAACTTTACTTGGATGCAACGAAATGGGCTACTGTGACGATTCAGGAGGTCTCTAGGGTTTATGTTGAGGAGTTGATCGTAAGGGCAACTTCAAGTTATGTGGATGTTTGTGTATGCTGTGCTATCACCGGTTCTCCTTTCATGTCCACTCTTGAGCTTCGCCCGTTGAACCTTTCGATGTATGCCACTGACTACGAGGATAATTTCTTCTTGAAGGTTGCTGCCAGAGTGAATTTTGGTGCTCCGAACATGGATGCCTTGAGGTAAAACCCTATTAAAACTCTTCTTTCCATTATATCATTCACAAGAATGTTGACAGACATCCAAAAATACTCAAAGACTTTCTCTTTTAGGTACCCAGATGATCCATATGACAGAATCTGGGAGTCAGATATTAACAAACGGCCAAACTATCTTGTTGGTGTGGCTCCTGGAACGACAAGAATCAATACGTCAAAGACTATAAATACGTTGACTAGAGAGTATCCGCCTATGAAAGTCATGCAAACAGCAGTAGTTGGCACACAAGGACTGATCAGCTATAGATTGAACCTGGAAGACTTCCCTGCCAATGCTCGTGCGTATGCTTATTTTGCTGAAATTGAAGAACTTGGTGCTAACGAGACCCGGAAATTTAAGTTGGTGCAGCCATACTTTCCTGACTATAGTAATGCAGTGGTGAACATTGCCGAGAATGCCAATGGGAGCTATACTCTCTATGAACCTAGCTATATGAATGTGACTTTGGATTTTGTTTTGACGTTCTCATTTGGGAAGACTAAGGATTCTACGCAAGGGCCACTCCTAAATGCAATTGAAATTAGCAAGTATCTACCAATATCCGTGAAAACTGATAGGAGTGACGGTGAGTACTAGAGGCTACTACTACCTTGTAAATTCTTCTATGAATCTTTTCCCGTCTATGATGCTGCTGGAAATGTGCAAATCAAAATTTGTTGATAAAGAGTTTACAGAAGTTTTCTAATCCTGCAGTGTCTGTTCTTGATGCAATTCGTTCGATGTCCCCTGATAGCGATTGGGCCAGTGAAGGAGGAGACCCTTGTATCCCAGTTCTTTGGTCGTGGGTAAACTGTAGCTCAACTTCACCACCAAGAGTCACGAAAATGTAAGATCTATTAAACAAAGTTTTACACAAGTAAAAAAAATTTGTGAAACTTTTTATTCATAATTGACACCGTTGTGTGCATCTTACAACAGTGCTCTATCAAGGAAAAATCTGAGGGGTGAGATTCCGCCTGGGATCAATTATATGGAGGCATTGACAGAGTTGTGAGCGGTTCAATGCTGCATTTGAGATATCATCTTGTATTAGTCTCTCTGTCATTCTTTTGTTGAGTAAACTTGTTCTTTGATAGGTGGCTTGACGATAATGAATTGACCGGAACTCTTCCAGACATGAGCAAACTTGTCAACCTGAAAATCATGTAAGCTTGCTAATCTTGACCAATAGTTTTCTTATAGTTGATGACACTCGAATTCCAGAAGGCTTTACTTTGCCTCATCTTCTCTGCAGGCATCTAGAAAACAACCAACTTAGTGGTTCACTCCCACCATACCTTGCTCATCTGCCTAACCTACAAGAACTGTACGTAATCACAACTGATACCTCAAATGCAATTATCCACTACACATGACACTTTAACCAATGTTATTATCTGGCAGGTCTATAGAAAATAACTCCTTTAAAGGAAAAATTCCTTCAGCGCTATTAAAGGGGAAAGTTTTGTTCAAGTGAGTATGCTAAAAGTCGACTTGTCAAACACAATAGTGCACAGCTTTTTAGCATTTGCTTGGAAAGAGAAATTACCCTTTTATCACAGCTTTTCAACATGACTGTTGGAACGTTTTAGTGTATCAGCGTTTAGAATTTTCATCTTTTATGGAGTTTCCTCTTTTAGTGCTAATGCGCAGCTATAACATGTTTTCCCCAGATATAATAATAATCCTGAGCTTCAGAACGAGGCACAGCGAAAGCACTTTTGGCAGATACTGGGGATATCAATAGCCGCTGTCGCAATTCTGTTGCTACTAGTTGGAGGAAGTCTTGTTTTACTTTGTGCCCTTCGTAAGACCAAAAGAGCTGATAAAGGTATATATGCATTGTATGTTGATCAAATAGCTGTTACAGGTTTTCCCCAAGTGTTCTAACTCATGTTTCTTCAGGTGATTCCACAGAGACTAAGAAAAAAGGTTTAGTAGCTTACTCAGCAGTGCGGGGCGGACACTTATTAGATGAAGGTGTAGCATATTTCATATCACTTCCTGTGCTCGAAGAGGCAACCGATAATTTTTCCAAGAAAGTTGGAAGAGGAAGTTTTGGGTCTGTCTACTATGGTAGGATGAAAGATGGGAAAGAAGTTGCAGTTAAGATAACTGCAGATCCTTCTAGCCACTTGAACAGACAATTTGTGACTGAGGTATTGTCTAATTTGCAGCCATTAACTTGCTGCAAAGTTTCTTAATTAGACGATTGAATTAAACCAAATGTGCAGGTTGCTCTATTATCGAGAATTCACCACAGGAACTTGGTTCCTTTGATTGGATATTGTGAAGAAGCAGATCGGCGTATTTTGGTTTACGAATATATGCATAATGGAAGCTTGGGAGATCACTTGCATGGTATTTACCAATTTCCCTTATATTTTCCTGCCTAAGTTACGGATTTCATTCTGTGAATAACTCATGAAATCCATCCTGTTAGGTTCAAGCGACTACAAGCCACTAGACTGGCTAACTCGGCTACAAATTGCACAAGATGCTGCCAAAGGTTTGTAGCACAATCTCAAGATTAAATCTTTAGTGTGGCTATAATATGAATCCATTGGACAGACAAAACTTCAGATTATTACAGGTCTTGAATACTTGCATACTGGCTGCAATCCTAGTATTATTCATAGGGATGTGAAATCAAGTAATATTCTCCTGGACATTAACATGAGAGCCAAAGTATCTGACTTTGGACTCTCGAGACAGACAGAGGAAGACTTAACTCATGTATCCAGTGTCGCAAAAGGAACTGTTGGATACCTTGATCCAGAGTAAGTCTAACAACACAACCTCACAAAAGTATCCCTTTTTATGAACTTTGACTGATAGATGCATTCTTTTGACAGGTATTATGCTAGTCAGCAGCTGACTGAGAAGAGCGATGTCTACAGTTTTGGCGTTGTTCTTTTTGAATTACTCTCTGGAAAGAAGCCAGTCTCAGCAGAAGATTTTGGTCCTGAACTGAATATAGTTCACTGGGTAAACACCTCTAATCTTCTGTCCATTTTCACCTTTGACCGTTTAAAGTACTACATGAACAACATCAAGATTCACAAACCACATATCCTCTCTATGCTTTTCTTGTTCACCAACAGGCAAGATCGCTGATCCGTAAAGGAGACGTGTGCGGGATCATAGATCCATGTATAGCAAGCAACGTGAAGATCGAGTCAGTCTGGAGAGTTGCAGAGGTCGCAAACCAATGTGTTGAGCAGCGTGGACATAACAGGCCAAGGATGCAGGAAGTAATAGTGGCAATACAAGACGCGATCAGGATCGAGAGAGGAAACGAAAATGGACTGAAGTCATCGAGTTCAAGCAGCTCAAAGGCACAATCATCTCGTAAAACCTTGCTTACTAGCTTCCTCGAGCTAGAGAGCCCTGACATCTCAAGAAACAGCCTAGCTCCAGCTGCTAGGTGAGTCCTCTTAAAGCTCGAGCTCTCATGTTTACCCTTTGGACTTACCATCGTCACATAGATGAATACATTATATACGTATTAAAATGTGTGTATGTGATGTAGTGTCAAATTTAATCTGTATCTCTTTACACACTTCTGACATGACATTGTGTAGATGTTTTAGTTGATGATAGCACAAAACCATAATTTAATTATTGAAGGTAACAACATAATATGCTATCTATCTCCTATGCTGATGAAGACGACAAATTTCCAAAAACAATTCTTGCATGTCTTGTGTCAGGGAGTAGCCAATTGTCAAAAGACTCGAAACAAAATGATACAAATGCACCACTCATAATTTCACGATCAACCATTTGTCACAAAACCTCAAGAAATCTAAAATTGTGTCTAAAACAATGTCACACTGTTTCCTATGTTTTGTTTACCACTTGGTTTCCTCCTCTATTCCGCTTTTACCATATGAAACCTTGTTTTGTATTGCACAATTCACCATGAAAGCCTAAATTTACCATTTTTGGCAAGTAAAATAATCTGTCAACATCAGAAGGTGCCAACTTCAATACTCAAACATCACATGAAACCAAATTTTAAGGAAGAAGCCAACACAAAGACAATAAAATTAATCAAAAATAAACAAAGGAGAGAGACAGAAGAAACAGAGAGAGTAGTTAATTCCGGTGGTTTTCTGCTCATCTACTTCTATCCACCTTCGTCCCTTCCGCCCCAAAATTCAATTCTCTCTTCCTTTCTCTCTCTTTCTCCTTAAAAACTCTAACTTTACTCATCTCATCTCCAAAGTCTCAACCTTTCTTCTCTAATGGAGATCTGCACTTACTTCAAATCACAACCCACTTGGCTCCTCATTCTCTTCGTTCTGGGGTCAATCTCAATCTTCAAATTCATCTTCACCCTCCTCAGATCTTTCTACATCTACTTCCTCCGACCATCCAAAAACCTCCGCCGATACGGTTCATGGGCAATCATCACCGGACCAACAGACGGAATCGGTAAAGCTTTCGCCTTTCAGTTAGCCCAGAAAGGTCTTAACCTTATACTCGTTGCTCGTAACCCAGACAAGCTCAAAGATGTCTCTGATTCCATCAGATCTAAGTATAGTCAAACTCAGATCTTGACCGTTGTGATGGATTTCTCTGGAGATATTGATGAAGGTGTGAAACGGATTAAGGAGAGTATTGAAGGATTAGATGTTGGGATTTTGATTAATAATGCTGGCATGTCTTATCCTTATGCTAAGTATTTTCATGAGGTTGATGAAGAGTTGATCAATAACTTGATTAAGATCAATGTTGAAGGAACTACTAAAGTTACTCAAGCTGTGTTGCCTAATATGCTTAAGAGGAAGAAAGGTGCTATTATTAATATGGGTTCTGGTGCTGCTGCTCTTATTCCTTCTTATCCTTTTTACTCTGTTTATGCTGGTGCTAAAACGTAAGTGAATCTTCTTGTCTTGTATTTGTTTGTTTGAGATGATGCTTTTGAGTGGTTTAAAGTAGTGACTTTTTTTGTTTGTTTTGTTGTTTTAGGTACGTGGATCAGTTCACAAAGTGTCTACATGTTGAGTATAAGAAGAGTGGGATTGATGTTCAATGCCAGGTGAACTTTACTGAATCAATTTTGTCGTCTTAGTAACATGATTTTGCTTGAGATTTTGATTAGAAGTAGGATTGATAAATGAGTAAAACCAATCTTATCTTTGTAGGATAGTAGTTCCTGGCTTATCAAAGTTAATCTGTTGCCTGATTAGAAGTTTTGTCTGATAATATAGACAGGAAAATGTGTAAAATGTTGTTTATTGAATCTCTAAAAGATGTGATTCTGTCATGGTTTCCTGACTCTGTTTCTGTTTATATAATGGACCTGGAATGTTGATTATTTTTGTTAGTTTTGGGTTTTGCAAATGAGGAACTATTGCATCACATGTCTCTTTGTTGAATACTTCGATGATGTGAGATCTTGTTTCTGATTGTTTCTTCAGGCCGATTTTGTGAAAGAATGTCAAAACTAGAAAACTAGGCAATCTGTGTAGTGAATTTTAGATACTTAATTGTAACCATTTTCGGATGTAGAATAGTTATGCCAGAGATTGTATTTGACTGATCTGTGGCAGTTTCCATGTATGTTATAGCTGACTGTGGAGTTGTATACTACCAAAACAACTTATTGGGTCACACTGCTCAATAAGTTTTTGAAATCTTGATTGTACCGCTAATTGAGTGAGTGTTGTTTTATAGGTTCCCTTGTATGTTGCAACAAAGATGACAAAAATAAGAAGAGCATCCTTCTTAGTTGCATCACCAGAGGGTTACGCAAAGGCAGCACTGCGTTTTGTAGGCTATGAAGCACAATGCACACCGTACTGGCCTCACGCTCTCATGGGTGCAGTTGTCTCTGCATTGCCCGAAAGCGTTTTTGAATCATTTAACATCAAGAGATGCCTCCAGATCCGGAAGAAGGGTCTCCAAAAAGACTCCATGAAGAAAGAATGAATCTTCCAGGTTTAAGTTACTACCAAGAATTTCCTTCTTCTGAAGTTGTTGGTTTCTTGAAAAGCTTCTGTTCTGAATCTTTTGTAAGACTTGTACTCTTTAGTTTTCTAAGTTTTTTATATTTTAAGATTAAAAACCCTAACGTACACGAATAATTTACTTCCTCTGTTTCTATTTATTAATTTAAGCAGTGTTGTATTGAATGTGTTTTTGCTTATGGTTTGCGTCTCTTCAAGGTTCTTCGCAATAATGCCTCCTCTATAGGTCGCTGTTATGCCATAGTCAACGGTAACATTGGTAATCTTTAACTCAAAACAAAACAGACGTTATGTCACGTTGACAGGTATAAGTAACGTATTTCACTGATGCTTAGGCACCCAAACCATGTGGCCATTAACTTAACTTGTTAGTTATAGGGGCTGGACATAATATTCATGACCCGTCTTCGATCAGTATCCGATTTGAATCCGTCTCGGAAAAAGCTTATATAAAGGTCAGATATAAGTACCGGCCCCATACCCGCATTATTTACCCAACGGCATACTATGTGACTGGTTTGAAAACAAAAATATTGTCCAACAAATTGTGGAAAGAAAGTGTTAGGTCGAGCTAAGAGCAATATGTGACCTATGAGCATTAAGAAAAAGAAGAAACGATTGATTTTAGGAGGTGAATGAAATGCATCAGAAAGGTCAATGAAATGAGTTTGTACGAAAGTCCATTTTGAGATATGGGTTCTTGATATAATTTCTCAAAAGATGGTACATTCCTCCTGTTAAAGCCATCTGGGATCTAAAACACTGGAGGAAGCGTTTCGCATTACTTAAACCAACTCCAAGTCCCCTAGAAGGCTAGAAGCTGAAGCTATGCACTACTAGAATTGTGGTTCTAGAAATCATCAGACTAACCTAGTTACAGTTGAAATTGAGTATAGTACTTATGCCGATAAGAGAAACGATATTAGTCCAAAAATGTAAACATAAAACTGTCCATAAAACAAAGGATTAATTTTACATTTGAATCCCAAAGATGATTTATAATAATATTATATATATATAAGATTTTAATCCCCAGACCTCATCTTGTTGATTTGGTTCAAAGCTGGCTGCAAGATATTGTACAGAACCCAAAGTAGTGCCGGTGTCACAACAATCAACAACAACTGTCCTCTGCTGTCTGAACTAGCAGCCGCCGCTTCTGCCGCAGCATAAGCCTCCGGAGGTGGAGTCAAAAGCCCTGACGCTGCAAGACCACCACCAATACCTAGACCAACAACGATACCTTTACTCTCACGCATCTTGTTGACCTGGTTAATAGCTGGCTGGAGGATGTTGTAAAGGACCCATGCAATGGCTGGGACGATGGGAAGGAGAAGAGCTAAGCCACGGTTGTCGCTACTGGCGTTTGCTGCAGCGAGCTGAGCGATCTGTTGGATGGCTAAAGCTGGCTCAGAGTAGCTGAGGGAAGAGAAGACGGCTCCGGCTAGGGCGGTGCTTGTGACGGCGAGAGAGACGTTTGGTTTTGGTGGGGTTGGTAGGGAGATGAATGGTTTGGATTTGGTTTGGTTTTGGAGTTTAGGAGGAGATGGGTTTAGAGACATGCACTTGGTTGCTGTTGCCATAGCTGCTGCCATTGTCTGATGATGATCGGAGATGGCTTGAAGATGAGATGAGAAAGAGGTTTGATGAGTTTGTGAGATGGTTTTTGGGATTATAGAAGGAGAGAGGAGGACCAATGGAAATTGAAGGCTTCTTGATAGTTGTCTTATCCAATGAGAAGTGAGTTGGAGATTTTGGTGTGATTTGAGCCACTGATTCTATCACCTTACTCTCTTTTTCTTATCACTTCCCTTCTCAAATTTCAATTGATTTTTTTTCCTAATTGAATTTTTATGTCATAAAGACAATAAATGACTTATATTTCAATATTCAATCCAAGTAATATGTTGGCATCTGCAATGGTCTTATTTAAATATTTTATTTTCCTCAATATACTTGAGAGGCTAATATATTATGTACAAAAAAAGAAGATTTAAGAGGTTATAATGTAAATTTCATTGAAATTTTACGGTAGATAAATTATTGTAATTTACAGACAAAAGAAAAATCCTATAATTTTGGATAAATTGCAATGTATAGTTTTAAGACGAAGTTATTTTAGCATTTCAGTGAAAATAAAAATGAAGTCGTTTTTGGAATCTAATGTGTGATTCTAAACATTATAATTTCGTGTAGAAAGAAAAATATTATAATCTATGTAGTTTATTTGTATTATTGGAAACCATATATGAATATATTGCAATGATTTAAAACTAAATCGTTTTGATTATTTTGTTTTAAAAACCAATTTTATGTTTAATATATATATATGTTTCATGTCTAGAATACTAATTAGTTCAAATATAATTATATTTCATTGTTGTAACATTTTTGTTACCATAAATTAATTTCTATGTATTTACTTTAATACAAAACAAGTTAAAGCAAATTTTTTTTGTCATCAAATTAAAACAATCTCTCGTAAGAAGAATAAATTTCAATTTTTTATTTTAAAAACAAAAAAGATATAAAAAAAAAAATAATCTAAAAATGAAAATATAAGAATGGCATAAGAACAATGCTATTTCTATTTATATGTTTTGATATTCGGCTAACTATACTTAAAGTAATTATGGAAAAAAATTAAATTTTGTCCATTTCAAGTAAGAAAAATTAATTGTTTTTATATAATTTTCCATTTTTCTCATAAAAAAACCTTGAATCAAAATCTCCTAACTAACCAATGCTTTTTGTTTTATAAAATCTACACGAACCAGCGAAAGTCGTCGGTATTGATCTCTCTTAGAGAGTTGGGAAAGAAAAAAAAAATCTTCTTAATTTAGGTTTTCATCACCATTGATCTTGATATTCATGTTTAAAGAAGTGGTTGTACATAGTAATAGGAAGGTAAAATGACGTTTAAAATTATTATGGTTTCTTTTATTAGATTGATTGCAATTGTGTCTTTGGATAATTTAGCGTTTACATGTTTAGCGTTTTTGTAAATTGAGGTTGGTGACAAATTGGAACCCGAAACTGAAAATATAAGGGGTGTATCACATGCCCACTCACAAATAAAAACTATCTCAAGCCCATTAACTTTTTTGATTGAAGGAATTCTGGTAAGAAAATTCCCACAAAATACAAATCATAGGAGATATCGGTTCAAGAACTCAAATCACAAAATTAGTATCCACATGCATTATAATCACAATTATCTATATTATTATAATCATGGTAAAAGTTAAAAAGATTATTTGATGTTTGTTAGATCATTACTAAATAGACCATTACAAAGGTTAATCATTAGAGTGGACAATTATAATTTGGTATGGATCCCATACTTTTATCATATGGGTGTTTGACATTTCCTAAAGTAAAATATATTATGTAATCGAAATTTCCGTTGCTACTTTCAAGTTGTTGATCTTTATATAGTAATAAGTAATACTTTGGTACTTTGAAATAAATTTTTGCATTAGAACTAAACTAATATATACTGAAACCTGGAGAATATGAACATTTCTTATTTATCTAAACTCTCACTAAAACCTAAGTTTCGTTCAATTGTACAATCTCGTGATGTGTAAAATTAGCAAGGATCATGAAAATTATCCCCAAAGAGTGTTACGTTGTGGAGTGTACAAAAGTTAATGGCTCGTCGCGTGACTCGGGACACATTAGTTACAACCGTAATGATTATCAAGTAGATGATAATCAATATATTGATTGATAAGGAGTAATTAAAATGTTGACTTTTGATAACCGAACAAAGTGGGCAACAACAATTTAACTAGTCATTACTCATTAGACACTCACAAGAACACAAATAGCTGCTTTTATAAATGCTAGTATATCACTTTGTCAACACTAATATTATACTACCAAAATACTACAATATTTAGGGTGGGGAAAAAAAAAAGAATTCATGGTAAGAAATGTCAAATAACGATAGGAGATAAATGATTATATAAAAGCTATCATGATCAGCACATGGCTTCAGAAAAGGCCATGTGATTCCCTCTTTTATTGTCACCATTTTTTCAGGGCTCTTATCTATATTTCCATATAATGTCCATACTATATACTTTAATGGTTGTGTTTTAATCTATAGTTCGTTACTACGACTAATATATGAACAGCATTTTAACGTTCTATTATTCAGCAACAGAATATTGGTCTAATTATTTGTATATCTCAATTATTAGAATGCATTTGGTTCGGTTTCGGGTACGTATAAGGACGTAAACAAATCGTCCAAAATTGAAATTTCATGTGCTTACTTAAAAATTGATTATATATATAACTAAGAGAATTCAATCCCTAGACTTCTTAAAATGGCTAATGTATTGCAGTATATTATAAAAACATTAAACGTATATCTTAAGCTAGCGTACCAAGAAATTGGTAGACTTTAGACTTTTAGGTCTTTATGTATTTTGTTACATTATGGAAAAACGGTAGAAATTTAGTTTATGGTTCTAACTCTTATAAAACATTAGTTTATAGGGGGACGTTTACTAGAAATTAGGGAACTATATAGACGGACAAAATAAATAGACATATAAGTTTATAAATATTACATAGATATAAATCAAAAGTTTTTTAGTAATAAACATATGAAAAATATTCGTAAATCTGAGGGTAATTAAAATAGGATCATGAGGGTTCTCCTTATGTGCGTGCCGAACATAGAAAGCGTATCTAGAAAGCGTGTCGAAGGCTTTACGGGTAGTGAGAGTTGTGACAAGAGTTGCACAATTTCGTGTGTCATAAGGTCGAGTCACGAGTGTGATCTTTAGGGATTGAGGTGAGACTAGAAACTATAGTAGCAAGTTAATTGGTGTTTAATATTTGCATAAAACCATTTGTTGGAACTTACAAATTATTTTTAGTGAAAAAGTATGTTTTTGGTTTGGTGTGTATGCAATTTTTTTTTTTTTTTGGTGTGTATACCAT
>Ga0041059_1002169_pt1 | contig 14944 bp, 10 predicted proteins | sample AraColnosormetaG_FD_56232 | JGI IMG/M metagenome (GOLD analysis project Ga0041059, IMG submission 56232) | Arabidopsis roots microbial communities from North Carolina, USA - Col MF nosort | ecosystem: Host-associated > Plants > Roots > Unclassified | place: USA: North Carolina | collected...
AAAAAAAAAAGAGAGACGAAGAAGACGAAGACGTTTACCCAAAAAAAACAAAAGTAGTTTCTCTCTCTCTCTTTTTCTTGTCTTCTTTTCTTAATTAATAATTGAAATTGGAGGGAGTAATGTCTTTCGATACCAAATTATTAAACGACACGTGTCAAATCAGCCGACTTGGACATTCTTATTAGGTCCTACTCGAGTAATGGATGCACGGCTCGGCTCTCGGCTAAGTATGGGCTTTGTGGCTGGCTATTTAGTAGGTCGTCGTGCTTGCCTCCTTTCGAATCAATTTTATCTGATTGATGCATTTTCTTCGTCTTTTTTTTTCTTTTGTCCACACTTAATTACTAGTTCTTGTTCCTTGTCGTTTTTCTCTTTTTCTTTTTAGCACGTTTTATTTATATGATTTTATCAAAACCTTTTTATTTATTTTTTCTACAAAACAAGCTATTATTGTAGAAAATTATACTACTTCAAAAGAACGTCTAATGTAGACGACCACATGTCCGGATCGGAGTCCGGTTTAGGCAGGTGAGAGAGAGCTCCCCCAATGGTGGTGGAATTATATTTTGGAGTTTGGCAAATGAGTTTATGAGACATGAGGCTTTGTTTTCGGGTCCTACTTCTACCTACTACACGCACGTATGGTTTACCATATTTTTCTTCTTTCAGTCTTATTTAATGAGATTCTACCTTATTTCTATTTGCTTCTCTATGATTCGTAGGCTTTTTATAATCACATATTTTCTTCTCTAACAGTAGCCATGTGTGAAGTGGATTCTTCACATATTCAAATATTTCCAATCATATATCATATATGTACATGACATGAAGTTTTTAAATAGCAGTGAAGAAGACAAAAAAAAAAAATGATTTAAGACGACAACTAAAATATCACTTAGAAGACGCGTGTAATTTATTCTACTACGGTTAATGGACAACAGGCCCAATATCAAATTTGGATTTCACTTTCTTAAGTCATGGGTCACCAAAGTGAAATCCAAATATACAAGATAAACAACTCAAACAAGCCAACTTTTTAAAATTCGTTTCTACTTTACATTTTTGGTTATAAAAAATTAGAGTATATTTTTTTTTTAACAACAATTTTATGAACAAAATTATTATTGTTATTTTTTAAAAAAAAAACAAAATTAATCTACCTATACGTTTGATATAAGTATATTACCATAAGAATTTTATATCAAAGTCTTTACTAATTTGATCTCTAAGACATGTGGGAAATTTGGCTTTTTTTGGCAATCGTAGTAGCTAACCATTGCAGAGAAAGATTTGAATTCTAGTATTTCAACTACTAGATCATCATGAGTTGGATAATCTAGGCAATGTTTATCGACTAATCATATATATATATACACACCACCTTAAAAGGAGAAGTTTTGGATTTTAAGGATGGTAAAATAATATTGGTATGCATAACCTCTTCTTTGTCGCAGTTAAAAAGGCAGTTTACTACCACCGTTTTGAAAGTCTTTTGTACGTCACTGTGGCTAAGTTATTAATTAATCTATCTAATATATTTGATCTGAATGGTATTCACAATCTTTTTGAAAAGAGTGATTTGATGTTTGTTTGTTTCCATAAATGATTGGTCGTTGCGGAATATGAGACTGTTGTGGTTAAAACAAAGATATATCATCCACTTGGTCTTTACGCCATTATTTTCCTAGCTAACTATTGTTGATAATAGTATATGTTACTATTTATACATTTTTAAACCGTTAAGTAATTATCAGGTGAAAACGTGTAAATTATTTTTTGTTTAACGATATAAAATTATGAGGTGGTGATGGCACTATATATACGTATATAACTGTTAATCGAAATTACAGAAAGAAAAGAAAAATGTGAATTCCACTGCTGTATAAAATAATCATTCGATGGTAATCCGAATGCTTTAGTATAGAATTAAATGGCACATTTGCTTTATAAAATCTTGCTTAATGCGGAGAGATATGGGCCGGTTGTTCAACTAATGATTGAATAACTAGGCAGCAAAAAATTCCACTAATGATTTTATATATTCTAAAGGTGTTGGTTGAACCAGAAAATAAACAACAAAATCTTTGTATATGTATCTGTTCTTAAAAACACCTACAAAAGACAAATAGTTATCCAATATAATGTACCAAAATGTCATTCCAAACATAAAATTTTCAAAATCACAAGTTTCAAAATTTGCTATGAAAACTAAATACGTAAATTACAATTGTAATGATTTTGGTGTTAATTTTCATGGTTATCCTCGAGATTATTTGGTTATTAGTGAATGAGTAGTTCATGTCTCTTGCATATTACACTACCTCATTTTACTTTCGAATTGAAACTTCTAAACATAGATAATGATATTCTCTTATTTCTAAGCTCTGCAATGTCTCACGTAAAAACGGATTTATTACTTTTGTTACTGGTTGACTACTAATTGAACGAGAATGCTAGCGGACCGAAATGAATCTACGATGGAAGGATTTGGTGTCTTTATATAAAAGTGAGGGTGTTCATAGTAAGAAAAAGTTATTCATACGTGTTTTTTAACTTAATTCAATAATGTGGGTTCCATTATCATATTAAATTTAATGGAATTATAACTCATAATGGAATTCTTTGAAAAGTTATTATTTTTTTGGGTAGAAGGGTAACTTATTCTGTTTTCTGTTAAAAGGAAAAATTAACTTAGTTTCTGTTAAAGAAGAACATTAATTTACTGTATGAAAATGTTTTAAAACTTTTAGTTTACGGTGTTGAAACAGAAACACAAAACAACAAACGACATTGATTTTATACTTTAAATTAAAAAAGTGGTCCAGTTCATGTAGCGTTGGTTGTTCCTCGTGTCGTCTGTCTTCGTCGTCTCGCATTACAAGTTTTGCATGGACGTACCAAAGACACGTGCATTATACGAATTTTTAATATTATTAAACAATACGGTGGCGAAAAATATCCTTAAGTATAACTACTTTTAAGGCTATGTAATATGTATATAACACCTAAAAATACAAAACAGCTAATATTTATGGCTACCAAATACCAACGTTGTTTGCATGCATAACAATATTTCAGTAATTTAGATGCAATTTAAATTTGCATATACAAAATGAAATATATGAGCGTAAAACTGATTTCAGAGTTTAACAACTTTAAGGACCAAATAAATTTTGGGTCAATGGCGAGTTCTCGGACCTTCTAAAAATTTTTAAGTCTTTGAAATTTCCGACTTATAATATAAACTGATTTATATCCACACAAAAGATGTATTGATTTTTGGCACATAATTCTTCGACTAACTTAAAAAGGGGAAAAAAACAATCTATAAGAGTGATGGGCACAGACGGGTTGTGTAAATTGTCTTTATCCAAATAAAAACGAAAAAAATACTAAAATGTGGTTTTATTTCACGCAAGAGTCAAATCCCATAAAGAGATTTGACAATTGACGCAGCGATGATAGGTAAAATAATAAATAACATAATACAAAATGGCCTCTGTTTTGTTGTTTCTGTTACTCTTGCATTAGATGTCATAAACTTGTTAAACTGTTGTGCGATGAATAAAGAGGAGAAAAAAAAGTTCTGATGTGAAATGCACGAAGTCCGTAACACGTGCAAAGTGGTAACTCGATTTTGCCTTCGGCCTCATCCTTTAATTGATATATAAAGAGTAGTATAAGAATAATAATTCATGCAGTGATTATTAGGACCCGAAAAGGACACACATAATGTTTGCTAGGTACGGCTTAATGTTTGCCAAGTCATACAAACGGTAACTGATTTCAATCATCCCAATTAACGATATGAAGACAAAACAATTTAAAAAATGGTATTTCAAACTTGTTTTGTTCAAAAAAGAAAATGTTTTGTAGGTATACTAATAACTCAGCACGCCATGTACCATCATCAATAGCCAAAAAAAACCGCTCGACTAAATTCACTGAGAAACTGTGAACCTCGGTGACTTTCTTGCAAAACGAAAACCCAATGTAATAGTAGTTTTGTTTTTGGTGTGTCGTGTACTTGTTTTATTTGATTCAAAATGAAAATATGGACGGCGGAGAGACAAAGGTCACAAGACGCAGAATCTCCGGTGATAATGTCGGATCGCGCGCAAGGCAAGTTCAGTTAAATGGTCGTTGACCGAGTCTCCACTTGCGGCTCACCGACAATTCTTCGCCATTATTACATCTTCTTCGAAATCTCGATCAACTTCTTAAATTATTATAACACGTATAATTTCTACATAACTAGTCTATATATAACTCTTCTTCCAATTTATTTAATGCAGAGATGGTTCGTACGTAGCTTACATCCAAATAACCACGGTAACGTTGTCCAATTCAGTTTTGGGTTTGATTCTTTCACTTCATATCATAATATGTAATGTACATAATTTTTGTCACTCGGTTAGGTTTATACAGTTCCGTTTTAACAGTGTCATATACTCCTCAATCTTTTTTGCAACATTCGGCTTGGTTGCTATTTACTTTACAATTCTAATTGTTTTATATGTTAAAAATAAAACATAATAAATTCGTTGACATGTACTTCTCTATCTTGTGTAATTATGAAATGGCCCTACTTACAAAAACATTTCACGGAAAAAGAAAGTTGTGCCTTGTGGATTACTTACAACTTTATCTAAAAATGTGCTAGTGATAAGTAAGGAGAGACAAACGAATAAAAACAACTTTTATATATCATTCCAAATAGAAAACGCGTCTATGATACGTCGCAGTTCTAACAAGATACTCTTTCTTAATTTTTTACAAAGGGATCATAATTTATGTCCAAGTGAGAGTTTTCACATCATTTCGTTGTGGAATGGTTTTATTTTCGAAGTATACTATTTACCGGGAAACAAGTAAATTAATTGTATGTTGATATAGGTATAGTCAAGTCCAAATATCAATATTATATTATATTTAGAAATGCTGATTTTGAAAATTCATAGTGGTGGGGGTACCCGTACATCACACGGACACTGGCCACCACCAGTAAAGAAACACATTATTATACATTTATAATTTGTTTCTAATAGGTATCTCAGATCTTTGTAAATTGTTGTCTTTGTACCCGTACATCACAAGTCCATGTTTTAAGCAAGAAACTTAAATTAAAAATCTGGGAGTATAAACGTCTCATACTTATTATTGTGTACTCTTACTACCATGCGATGATATCAAACAATTTAATTTAAAGTATTGTTGTACTTATATTTTTATTTATATAAAAAAGTATTGTTGTAATTTTTCTTAACAATTTTACAAAAAATTCGTTGTAGTCCATGGCCGGCGTGCCCGACAAAGCTTTTGAACCTTTTTTTGTATGAGTGTGTATTATCGTATCGAAAAAAAGAGAGATAGATTTTGGGTACTTTTTACTTCACCTTTTTTGGTCCCTGTTTTGAACTTCAGTCAGTGTAATATTCACTTTTGTGCAACAGTACTTAACTCCGCACACGTATATGATTTATTATTATTATTATTCAATATATAGGTTGATGTTTTGTAATGTATTTCAATAGAAATCTTACCACATAATTCTAAATTTACTCATATCTACTAATTATTAGTCTAGTTTGAATGTGAACATTTATAATTGAATATAATCTTCATGATATACAGTTTTTTCTTTTTTTTCTATGAATGTTAATTTCATTGAAAATGAAATGTAAAGATATTACAACAATACCTAAGGATCTAAGAGTAATCTTGGCAAAAAAAATTATTGAGGAGTTTGATAATACAGTATATGTTTTTATTTATTTATTTTATAACGGTGAGAAATCAACGAGCAAGTTTCGTTTTGTAATCTGCTTCTTTCCTTGGAAACCCATAAAACCTAAAATATGCTTTGTCAGTTTAATGTCGCGTGAGATTCCTTTTCAGTTCCTATTTTTATATTTTAAGAATTCCACAATTTTCTTTTAAGATTGATGTTTAACTCTATTAAACCAAAATCTCATGGAAGATTTACATAAAACAAAATGACATCAATATCATGATAACGATACAACCATAAAACACAGAAGCAAAAGTTTGCCAGTAAGAACCATTCATCACTAATTTTATTTTATTTTACTATAATATCTACATATATTCATATAATTTTTTTTTTTCCGATATGTTACCTTTTCCTATATATTCTCGTCATTTGTCACCCATCACTGATATAAATAAATAAAAAACAGCCAATTGGATTTTTTGTTTTCTTTGGCACTTATATGCCTAAAAGTAAAAATGTTTTGTTTTCTTCTTGCTTGTCGCACTGTTTGTATGTGTTATGCACTGCATGCATATACATATAAATATTATACAAAACAATACGTCGTGGTCAATTTTTTTTTATTTTTTAAAAAGTTAACTACACATATAAATAAATAAATATAGATGTGTGTGAAATTGAGAAATGCACACGTACACACATATCCAAAGTTAGGTCTGAAAATAGGCGCAGATGCTGTTTTAATGAGTTGTCGGCATCGTAGGTCTAATATAATGGATACACTAAATATAAAACGTTCACTATTAGTCTTAGTCTATAACGTGATGCAGAGTAATTGTTGTCAACATGAACACTTGCTAACTCATGATCACAATGAATGAGTTTCCAATCATTTTTAAATCTCTTTTAAAAAATTTAGACTTGAAGAGTGAGCTGTATATATAGTATGATTGATGACGCAAAAGTAGGTTTATAGTCGTCCACATTCAAAATTTGATTTAAAGTAACACTTGCTTGTCCGTGCAAAGTAAGATTCGTAGAAGAGTACCAATCCGGATAGAAAATTCCTGTACTTGATATCATCAACGATGGCCGTTATGCAAGTACAAGACTGTAGGCTCTCTCTAGACCATTATTACATATAAATATAGTTAGTACAAGAATCATCATCATCAACATCATATATATTTACATTTTTATTCAGTAGAGCGATTAATTATTAAGGAGTAATTAATACTATATAAGAAGATGTTTTTTTCTTAATAATAAAATTATTTGGAATGGGGTGGTGGAAGATTAAGATCAAGCCAGATTTGCTTGAAGACATTGATGATAATAGCGTGATATTCGTCTGAATTGAGACAGAGATAGCAAGCCAAAAGCTCCTCTAGATCCTTTGTCGCTCTTATCTTGTTCTCAGCGATCATCTCCTCCATCGACTCCTTAAAGTCTCTCTTCGGATCCACCGACGCCTTCACCACCGCCCTGCTCCGCCGAGCCGACGACCCGCTTCTTCTTGCGCTGCTGCTCACCGAGATCCGCGGCGACCGCATTCTAAGTCTCACCCCCGCCGGAGAATTCACCGCCGTTTTCCGTGCGGTGGCGGCCGTTTTGGTAATGATGGGCCGGAGTTCGAGTTCCGGCGGCGGCGTAAAGGTTGCGGTTTTGGATAACTTGGAGCTGCAAGGGCTGTGCCAGGAGCCCGTTAATGACTCGTCGGGGAGGAGAACTTGATCCGAGCGAAAGTCCGGTGAGAAAGAACCTGTTTCTGTGGTAGTGCTGTCGCCGGAAGTCGTGGAAGACTTAGAGTCGACGGTGGCTCGGTGACGAAGACGGTTCCCGGAGGACTTCCTGGGAGGATGGGAGGGTGGCGCTTTGGAAGAGTGAGAAGGGCGCCTAGGAGGCCTAGGACTGAGTGGCGTTGTGGACGTAGGAGTAGGGACTGCGTGGTGTTTCTTCTTGGAGGTGGTGCTATTTGGTTGGCTCTGAAGATTCTTCTTCTTGGATTTGGACATGTCTCTAAGTTTGTAAAACCAAGCGTTAGGGATTAACTCCGATAGCTTAAACCGATAGTTATTACCCATTATCTCTCTGACTCTCTCTGTTGATTATTTTGTGTTTGTTGGGGACTTCTTTGGTACATGAACAAAAGTGAGAGTGTGAAGAGTGGAGAATTTATAAAGGAAAGAGAGGTTTATGTGAGGGGGCCCACATACGTGGAAAATATAAAGGTTATTATAAGGTGAGTGAGATGCTCTCTCCATTTTCATTGATTTTGTGTTAGATTATGTTGGCCATTTCATTTTCCCCTAAATTAAATTACATTGACATTTGACACTGACACTTTTATTATATGTTTTAGTAATAGTAATACACAAGTAGTGTTCGTACCAAAGAAATAAATAATAGAGTAATTACTAGTTTGTATATGTACTAATTACTAGTTTAATCGTGGTCATTGTAATCCTTTTAAAATGTGCACCACGATGATATTAAAAAGTTGTATCATCGATAGTGTAAAAAAAGAAAGTGGTCACTCACTTTATTGTGTTACAGTTTCCGTAAGTAGGTGTTTGGGTTTGACAACAAATAAAGAAGAGAGAAACCTGCTTTTTTCAAACATTATCGCACGCTTCGAGATCTGGGATCTCTTGCAAAACAAACCAAAATTTTAAAATGGGCCTATATGTTTTCGGCCCAATAGTTTCACTTAACGATAGCACCTCTTATATTTTCCTCTTCATCAATTTTAAACTCCAACTAAAGAATCTGTCAAATTGAAACCAAAAATAATAATATTACAGAGACACAAATTTGCCAACTTATTCATGGTCATTTTATACACGTTTAAACAAACAAACAAAAAATAACACGTTACATCTCTATGTATTTGTTCTCTGCCATGGTTAACTGATGGTTGTAAAAAGTTACAGAACAGCTTTTCCTTAAACATCAACTACTCTGCTTCGATGAAAAACTCCAACCTCACTCTTTGGTTTGAACATATTTCTTGTCTCTCACTCCGCTTCATAAATTCTCAACACCGTCACTCTTTTCCTCAAATGTGTTTTCTGGTTTTGTAATAGTTCTGTAATAAAATTAACCGTTTAAAAAAGAGGGAAAGGAAGAAGAAGATATTTTATTTAATGCTTCGAAAGATCCAAAACGTAAAAAAACAACAAACAAAAAGGTTTGCTTCTCTAGGAAGAAAGATTGTTGCTATTTGCAATCAGTTCCATTTCCAATCATCATCACTCCTTTAGGAACATGCTTGTGTGTATATCTCTTGTGGATTTGCTCTGTCTTTTGTGTTGAAATTTTGTGCCAATTCTTTTGTCTCTTTATTCACACACATATGATAACTCTAATATGCTTTCAAGATTTTTATTAGTTCCTGTCAAAACACTAGTTATGAGTTATGAGAGATTAGTAAACAACATCATAACACTGTGTAAAGTTCATCCAGTAAAAGGGAAAAAATCTCTCGTTCTTTTCTCGAATTTACATTTACAATTGCAGCTTTTAATACTTTGTAAAAGAATCAATTTCTTTTCAAATCATCAGGAAAGAAAAAAAAAACATTTAAACTTTACACAAGAAGAAGAGGGGAAAACAAAAAAATGAAAAATCATAAAACTGGACTAAAAATCCTACTTGGCGTTGGCACTACAATGCTCTGCGTTTCCGCCGCCGTGTTATGGGTATCTCCGGCGGCCCACCGTCTTAGATATCTCATCAATGACGCCGCTTTCCTCCCTCCCCTGGCCGTTCCAGCTCCTATCATCTCCCATATAACCCTCTCTATCCCTGGAATAGCCGCCATCTCCGCCACTAGCTCCGACCCTCCTTTCCGACACATCGTGACCAGCGTTGCCGCCGCACTCTCCCTTGTGGTATCCGCTCCTTCTCTCATCACCTCCCCCAAAAGTCGAATCAAACTGAAAGCGGCAGAAACCGCCATGAGTCCTCCCCTCCTGACCACCGCCTCCACGACAGCCACCGCTTCCTCCGGTAGCTCCTGGAATGCATCTCCTGCGGCTCCCATTACCCCAGCCTCAACGAACCTCCCCACGTTCTCTCTCTCAGCCACCAGGTTTAGGATCGCCACGAGCGCGTCTCTCTTAGAGCTGGTGGGGCCCTGCTTAGCCAAGTCAACCAATCCGCTTACGACACGTGCTTTTCTCCCGAGTCTTCTTCTGTATGCCGAGACGCCCGCCAAACTGAACAATGTCGCGGCTGCGTTAGCCTTAGCCTCCCACGTGGCACCCGAACGAAGAACCTCGATGACGCCGTTTAAAGCTCCGTCAGTTTCCATGATCCTCGTTTTGTTCTGTTCCAGGATGGATAGGTTTAGGATCGTCGTAACGGCGTTTATCTGAAGGCTCGGGCACTCTGTGGCTAGATAACGAACCAGCTTGGGTATGGCTCCAGCCTCGGCTATGCAGGCTCGGGCCACAGTATCTGACTTTGCGAGCGCCCGGAGCTCGAACACGACACCGTTAGAATCTGCCACGGAGAGCTTCTCGATGAGAAACGAAACCATCATCTTCGTAAACTCCACCGCCTCCTTGCACGGCGCAGGTTCTCCGCCGCCGTCACCGTATAATTCGAACGGTATCTTCTGATCGCGGCACCACAAAACGATGAGGTTCTTCAAGGCACGGTTAGGTACGAGGCTGGTGTGTTTGAGGACTTGACCTGTTTTCGGACACGTGTTATGCCCCGATTGGATCCAAAGATCGATGGACTCTCTATCGTATGTTTGACCGGTGGCAACCACCACCGGATCCCGCATCAGCTCGAGGGTGATCGGACACCGGAAATCCGCGGGGATGTTAGCGTCAGATAAGGATTGGTGGCGGCGGAAATCTGGAGCCGGCGTGGAGGGACCGTATAAGACGCACTTAGAGTAACGGACGAGTCCGATAAGAGAGGCGGCTGCGGATTTGGATCTGTCGTCGATCTGATCCTGAATCTCGTCTTCCAATCTCTGAATTTCGTCGGTCAAACTAGCAGAATCGGATAAACCAAGGTCGTTGAAAATCTTGATGAGAGTAGAGTGATCCGGTGAGATCTGGTGCTTGATCCCGGCGATTGTATCGGTGACTTTACGACGGAGAGCAACGTCGCGGGCGTCGACGAACTGAACAGAATCGGAGCATTGTTTTGTAAGGAGAGAGATGAGATCTTGGGCGTCGTCGCTGAGGTCAAAGTCATGGAGCGGTAAAATATCAAGAACGGTGGATAAATCGGTGACAAGCTCGTGAAAGTTGAAGGCAACGATGTCGATCTGCAAGAGTAGCCAGAGTTTGCTAACACGAGAACAGTCATCGATCAAAGACTTGATACGTTGCATAACGATTTGCATTTCTTCGAAGCAGAGATGAGCGGATTGAGAGTAGACGACAAGTTGGGAACGAGGGAGAAGAAGCTCATCGAAGACGGAAGCTAATATCTTCACTTTGCGAATGAGGGAGAGAGAATTGCGTCGGAGAATGAATGGGAGAGGCTGCATAGAAGAAATCTCATGAGACGCCAGAAACAGAGACCGAGTCAGTTTGGTATCTGAAGAAAGCTTCGGAGATTCGAATGACCCGACGACCAAAGGGCGACGTTTTCTCGCCGGAGAAGGAGAATCAAGAGTAACAGCCATTGATGAGGAAGAAAGACTTTTGTTTAGGAATGGAAAAGAGAAAAGGAAGAAGAAAGAAAGAAAGAGAGCTCTAAGCTCTTGTTGGTTGTAGTTGTTGGTTTGTTACACGGAGAGAGGAGCTGGCGTTTCAAATTTTCCTTTGGTTAAAGTTATTTAATTGGAAGAAAAAGTCGTAACGGAAGAAGAGACGACGGTGGACGGAGCCGTCAGAAGAAGTCAGTCAGTCGCAGAGAGGACAAAGCCGCCTTACAGAGGAGCACGAGAGGCGAGAGGTCAAACATTCCCTTCTCTTTTGACTTTTTCTCTTATGGTAATGTTTTTTTGGCCGAAATTAGACCAAACCCAATTTTTATTTCACAACTAACCCATAGGCCATAACTTAGCTTAGTTTTAATCTAAAACCAGTTTTATCTAATGACTGCTTTGGATTTTCTTCCATAACTACAGTTTTTTAGAATAACACACGCCTACACGCCTCGTGAGTTGTCGAGCAACACTGATTACAATATATAAGAAATGTAAGAATGAAGATAAGGTCTTCGTTTTGGTGACATAAGAATGCAACAGTTGGTACAAGTTTGTTAGAGAGAATTGATCTCGTCTTCTCTTTTTCAATATATTTAAATTATATATACTCACATAACTAATCATTCTAATTTTTTCATAATTTATAATTGAATCTGCTCTGCTGGCTCTCTCCACTTTCCGGTGAATTATTGAATACTAGTAGTATTTCTCAAATTATATAACAAAATGTTTCCATTACCAAAGTTACCTTTCCTTTTATTTTAAACGAGTAGTTTCCCTTTAAAGCAAATTATGAGATGTTTGCATTTTTAAAATTTTACACAAAAAAATTATTGTTTAAATTTTTTTTTTTCTTGTTGTTGTTGTCAACCAAAGAAAAGATCCACATAACAAATCAAGAATCATCACGCACTTCTCAGTGTCAATTTAATATAATGGCTATTGGGTATCTATTTAAATAGTTGAAAATTGAGAAACAATAGAATGTAGCTTATATGGATTGCAATGGCACCACTCATACGCAATGCCTTGATGTACAGACTTAAAAAATTGGATTAATTATTGTAATAATGTCTACAAAGTTCCAATATCTATATTGCTTTTTTATATCGATCAACTCACATCTTATACGTTTTTATTAAAACTATTGGACATGGGAACATTGAATTTCTTATTCTAAGTTTATGATTTTTGGTAGGGATGATGTTATTTTTGTTTTGGGTCTAAATCCAACACTAGGCTGAATAATTATTATAACACAAATAGTTTATTGAATTCTATCTCGGACCCAAAAAAATAAATAGCAAAGCATTTGGGCCAATAAAATAAAGGGAATACATTTGGGCTTTCTTATGAGATTAAATTGATTAATAGTTCCGTCGTGAGGGCTAATAATATACAAGAACAAAGAACTTTGGGCCATTTAATATGTATAGAAGCATTTATTGGGCTTTTCGAGGATATATAATTAGTGTTGTTGATACTGCAGCTAAATGTCTTGGAACTGTTCATACTTCATAGGCTGTGTAACGGAGCCAATTTGTGTCTAATCTTTTAAAAAATACTAATTTGTTGTTACTACCTTAAACGTGTTTGAAAAGCCTGTAGTGATCGGGTTTGATCAATGATTACATCATGGACTTCTACAGATTATTCACGTTGTTCCATTATTTATCTTTTCAACCCAGGGAAAGTTTGGGTTAATGGTTTATAATCTTTTTTTTTAGTGCAGAATCAACATTTGATAATAGTAGTGATGGATCAATGAACCTGAAATTGTAGGATTAAATCAATAATTTTAACAGTTGAAGGTTGAAACCATGTTTTTTTGTTTCTGCTGGAATTTCATAAATGTAGTATATAATTATCTTTGCGTTATTTTTTTTTGGTTGTTGTATATAATTAACTTCGACTATTTACTTTATTATCTATTGCAATTCATATATACTCACATCACCGTATGTGGGGACTTCATTACGTAAGATTATTCTAATTCACTAACACTTATTTTTTGGTCAACAGTAAGCAATCTCACGATCAATGAGTGCCTCCTTCAGCGTTGTCATCTGATTTGTATATTACGCGATGCCCATAAACTATATGATAAAAAAACATACATTTAGTTAGTTAAATATGCACATCACCGTTTAATTATTTGCGAGGAAGCAGACAAAATTATCCCGACTTATGCTGACTCACTCCACATACTCGACACAATTCTTTAAGTCCATATAAAAATTACTTCAACGTGTATATATGTATTGATTTTTATTTAATATATATGAAAATGGTTCATAATAAGAACCAGATATCGAAGAGATTTCACCATCAAGGTATCGTCAGACCAAACATATGATATAAGCATTATTTAGTTTTATACTAGTATTTCTTGCACTTGAACCTGGACACAAAATCAATTTACTTGGCACACGTTAAAAGATACAAATAAATGAATAATTAATAATTGTAACAATAAATGTTGAGAAATAAGTAAATAGCGAAAGCAAGGAATGGATCGGAGAATATGCAGAAACCTAACCATGCATGTTCCCTGTGTCCCCATGGGATACTTTAATTGATGCGGGCTCTCCTTTTTGGACCTTGGATGTGTGGTCCTTGATCAACTAATCTCCTACTATTAAAACAAATAAAGAAACCCATTTAGAGAAAATGTTGTCGGAACTCGGAAGAGATCGTTCTCACCATACCGAGTTACCATCAATAATCTTAAGATAAAGAATTGATTTTATGACTGAGGCGCAAAGAATTGAAAAATCTATGGCCGGAGTCCATTTCTTTCTTTATTCGTATATTTGCTATCCAAATTTAATAGGAGTAGGTGGTTAATATTTACGAATTGTAGAAAATTGACTTAGCCTAACCATAAAATTTAAACCGTCGATGTCATCAGAATTTAATTTGTTTTAATCTTTATTTAGGTTTCTGCTTACCTAATCAGCTGCGTATAACTTTGAAACAGTTTTCTCGCGTTATTTAAACAAAATTTTGGCTACTGACTGACGTTTCCCTTAGTTCTTATTCTAGTCTGCGTATGCGATATTATGAAATACTAATAAATTTGTCGGTAAGCAATTGTAATAACATTAAACTTGTCGTGAGAATATGAATCATATATACAAAAAACTACTTCCTGCAATAGAAGCGAGAACATTTTCAGATTTTTCTATACTCACTAATGATAATAATATATGTATAGACATAAGACGCGTGTCTATTAAGATCGAGAAAAAAAGAATGTTGTGTGTTTTGACCGTTAAGTGTTTGTAATTAATCTTCATGATGAAACGAATGTAAATCTATGTATACCAGAAATACAGTTTAACAAAAGAATTCTGGTTATCAAGCGTCGTTAGCTCAATTAGTAAAGACCCTAGGCGAAGCTTAGAGATCGTCGGTTCGAGTGACGCTTGGAACGAAACTAATATTACATGATGTGGTTTCGGGTCTGAGGAATTACGGGCTTCGACCCAGAACCTCCTGGTATTCAAAAAAAAAAAAAAAAAAAAAAA
>Ga0041059_1002170_pt1 | contig 14927 bp, 7 predicted proteins | sample AraColnosormetaG_FD_56232 | JGI IMG/M metagenome (GOLD analysis project Ga0041059, IMG submission 56232) | Arabidopsis roots microbial communities from North Carolina, USA - Col MF nosort | ecosystem: Host-associated > Plants > Roots > Unclassified | place: USA: North Carolina | collected 2013-09-02
AAAATAAATGGAGGATTAGAAAATGCTTGTGAATTAAAAAAAAAAAAAAACCATAATGCAGCTTATAAGCAGTTTGAAAATGTCATGATTTGAATTACAAAAAAATTGGTTTTCTCATAATGAGTTATCTTATATTATCCTTTTAGAATAATTGTATCCCTACTAAAAAAAAAAGATTCGATTAAATTTCAATATGGATTAAAGGAAGGGATGATTACTAAAAAGTCTAGAATAGCCCAAAAAAGGAGGTTTTACAACTAGAGTGGCACACAAAACTTGTAGGTTAATTCAGTCATTTCTATCTCCAAAATAGCTTTGAGGAAAAATAGAGGACTATGTTGAATTTGTAACCAAGTAAATGGTTTTTCCTTTACGTTACGTTTAGAAGATTTTAGTAATGATGCTATTATGAGACGGTTAGAAACAGTTAAGAGAGAATTGGTTACATTAACGGCGTTAAAAATCAGGTGTATTTTCAATGACCCGCAAAAGTGTGACCAGAGTAAAGTTCCGTTTAGTATCGGCGTTATTTAACGACGACGTTATTGTTCGTTTGCAATATAAATAACGAAAGACGGTTTTCTTGGAGCTTGTGCACTCTCTGTCACTCATTTTCCCTTTGTTTGCACAATGGCGACGTCATCTCTGAAACTGACCAGTGCTTGTTTCGTCTTGCTCTTCATCTTCGTTGGCTGCGTTCTCACAGCAACAAATCTCCGAAACAACGAAATCTCTCGATCGAGGTGCACATTTATAATTCTTCGTAATGAATGTCTCTAATCTATACTCGTCTCTCTACCTAAATATATCTCTTTTCTGTTTCCTCTAGTTCACATTTTAAGCTACATTTTCATTATTTCATATGTTTTCTCAGTTTTTCTTAGCATTATCATGCTTGATTTGAAATGTTGTACACTTCACATAAACGAATTTTCTCGTCCCTTGAAGTTTTCCTATGTATATTTAACGTATGTCTCTTTTATGCGAATTTTTAAAGTAGTCTCGGAGATTTAAGCTATGGATTTTGAACTTAAAACTAATCTTTTTTCCTCGGTGATTTTTTTTCTATAGGAAGCTGAAAACAGAGGATTCAAAGAGCTTTAACAGTTCACCAATGACGACTAGGTAACAGATAATCACACCATTAATAGCCGTCGATTCCAAACGTCAGATATGCATTTTAAACCGTTGGATTAACGAAATTTACCCTCATCATCTGTTTTTCAAACATTCCTAAGTTATTAGTCCCAAAAAAAGTATAATGATAATTCATCCATAAGAAAGTAAACAAAAAAGGATCCAACGGTTGAGATTTAGATGCATCGGATCCATATTTTTATCAACGACAATAAGATTACGGAATTTAGTAAATGTGGTTTATTACTTTGCGTGTGAAATTGATTTTAAAGAAGTTTAATTAGTTTTTTTTTCGGGGGTGTGTTTGGTAATGAATTTGTGGTTGGTTGCGTCATTCAGGCTTGATGGTGTAGTAGAGTTGAATGAACACGCAGTTACTGATCCAGACAAAGTTGCCCATGAAGTCTCTAACCTTATTCACATGTGAGTTTTTTTTTATGCTTTATCTCTCTCTACAACGCAATTGCTATGTGTGCATTTATTTCAACTCCTTTGGAATGTTTTTTTCTTTCTCAAATTAGAAATTCTTCTGCACTAGTCGTAACGTCTTTATGAGAAAGAGAAATATACAATCTTAGTAAAATTTTGACTAAGAAGTTTTCAAACTTCGTTTGGTTGGAGTCACTAATGAATGAGTTAGTGATGTTATTGGTCGTGTACGATTGAGACTTTGTGGAGAAACCTAACAAAATTTGTCTGCTCATTTATTAACTTTTTCATGAGATAAGATACACTTTTAGTAGTACTATTATCTTAAGATTTATCAGCATAAGATAGATAAATAAATAAAACATTATAAATTTCAGGAGTGAACAGAACATCACTGCAAGGAGGAAGCTTGGCTTCTTTTCATGTGGAAATGGCAATCTAATAGATGATTGTTGGCGTTGCGACCGCAACTGGAACAAGAACCGTAAACACCTAGCGGATTGTGGGATGGGTTTTGGAAGTAAAGCGTTTGGTGGTCGTAATGGAAGTTACTATGTGGTCACTGACCATAGTGATGATGACGTTGTGAATCCAAAGCCAGGAACTTTACGTCATGCCGTGATCCAGGTTGAACCATTATGGATCATCTTTAAAAGAGACATGGTGATAAAGTTGAAACAAGAACTGATCATGAACAGTTTCAAAACCATTGATGCTCGTGGTGCCAATGTCCACATTGCCAATGGTGCTTGCATAACAATCCAAAATATAACCAATGTTATCGTTCATGGCTTGCACATTCACGATTGCAAGAGAACCGGGAATGTAACTGTCAGAAGCTCGCCAAGTCAGGCCGGGTTTAGGGGAACGGCTGATGGTGATGCTATTAATATATTTGGGTCAAGTCATATTTGGATCGACCACAACTCGCTCTCTAACTGTACTGATGGTCTTGTTGATGTTGTAAACGGTTCCACTGCCATTACCATTTCCAATAACCATTTCACTCACCACGATGAGGTCAATCAAACACCTAAAACTTTCTCCTTTATTTTTTTTTGTAAAACTCTGTTTTTTCTTGATCATAATGATATTGTGGAGCAGGTGATGTTGCTAGGGCACAATGATTCGTACACACGAGACAAGATGATGCAAGTGACAGTTGCGTATAACCATTTTGGAGAAGGGCTCATACAGAGAATGCCAAGGTAAATCTACAATGTAACATTGTGTTTAACTAGACTTATATTACTTGCAATACAAGTTAAGAAATACATTTTGAGTATTTATATGCAGGTGCAGGCATGGTTATTTCCATGTGGTTAACAACGATTACACACATTGGAAAATGTATGCTATTGGAGGAAGTGCAAACCCAACGATAAACAGTCAAGGCAATAGATTTGCTGCTCCCAAAAACCACTCCGCCAAGGAGGTTCGATTCTTCCGTGTTTTTGCGTGCTTATAAACAGAGAAAATGGATCTTTAATTCCAAAATATGAAACTGTACAGGTGACAAAAAGATTAGACACAAAAGGTAATGAGTGGATGGAGTGGAATTGGAGATCAGAAAAAGACCTTCTAGTGAATGGAGCGTTTTTTACACCATCAGGTGAAGGAGCATCAGGAGACTCACAAACTTTAAGCTTACCGGCTAAACCAGCTTCAATGGTCGACGCAATCACTGCTAGTGCAGGTGCACTTAGTTGCCGTAGAGGCAAACCTTGCTACTAGTAAAACATTACTCTCTCAACCCATTAGTAGTTTCAGTATACAAAAACACCAACCTAACCCCTTTCACACGTATTAGCAAGTGTGCAAAGCTTTATACTTATTTTGAATGGTAGAGAGTTTGGTCAACCTCGGCTTGACAATGAGAAAGCAACTGAAGCGTTGATCCATTCTCCAACATATGCTTTTTCTTTTTGGTTTGGGGTTTATGACGTCTTCTATTATTAATCTAGCACTTCTTGTGGTATTTGGTTAGTGATTTGTAGAAAAAAATTACATTTGCTAATGAAATTAAGCCAGTTGATTGCTTATGATGTCTGCAGCTAAACATAGTAAATGACTTTTCTTTGTTCTTCCAAGTTATGTGTTTGTTGTTAATTCACATTGGTGCAGCTATGTTTTTGTGCAGTTGATTTGAGTGAGGAGTGAGATTACTTGGTAAAATAGTGGGCCTATATCTGGTTACGAAAGGCCCATTAGTAGCCCATTATGTTTTGTCCGTTTCAGACTAATTATTGGTCTTAACTTAAGTATATTACCCACATACGAATTCTGAACTTAGAATAAGCCAAATGCATTTGAATCCAAAGTTTGATTGATTCCTTGAAAAGTTAATTAGTACGTGTCGATTTTCAAAATACTAAAAACACAATTATATAATCTTAAACAGAAAGTTAAGTATAATGTTTAATTAACATAAATATTTAAATTGAGGGAGTAAGTAAGTGGTAATGTTAAAAAGAAAAAAGAACATTTTGGGAAAATAAACAAAAACATGGAGAGATTCGCACAAGGAGAGACTCTCGAGGCAAAGACCCTTGAAACAAGGCAACACTTCTTATTTCTTTATTTCTAAAAACTGCGCCGTTTAAGACTCTTATGGTCTTTTTCTCCTTTATTTCTTTTGTTTACTTGTAATAATGGCTTGTGGTGCGCTAATTATTCTATGAACTTTGCTTAATTTATTAAATTTTTCAAAAGTAACATTAATACGTATTAGAATAAATATTTCAATGTATGTCATGTGCCGGTAAATAAAACATTTTTTCTCTCTCTACGATAAAAATCCATACTTGACAACTTTGCATAGATTACTTATTAATTTGTATTTTTATTTTTTCAGGTATAACTAAACTTATTACAGTAAAACATGACCAAAGTTTTTCGAAAAAAGTAATAAACTAATCGTAATTCAATATTTGACATGACCAAAATGCTGATAAGTAATAAGAGAAAAAGAGTTAAAGAAAAAAAAACAATTTGGGATTTTAATTCAATCAAATTGGAGTTTAAAGTAAAATAAAGGTAAGAATCATGAGAGTGGAGAATTAGGGTAGGTGAGAATGAGTGAGGCTCGGTGTGGTCACGTGAGGTATCCTCAAAATCAGGGATTGTTGTTTTGTCCACTACACTCCCTAAACCTAAACCCACTCATCCTTTGCTTAACCTATTTCTTAATACTATGATTTTAGTAAGTTTTCTATCAATAACTCTCTTTCTTTTTGCATACCTTTTTGGTCAATATTTTGTACTTATAAGTTTTAAAAATTGGAAAGAGTGTTTATTTTAAATATATGAATAGAAATTTGACAACAAGTCAAGCTACATCTTAAAATACTTTTTGAAAAAGTGATGGAAACTCGGAAAGGAAACATAATTAACACGAGATTATGTTAATGATTTTATTTCTCAGACTGTATTTGTATTAGATAAAAAATCAATAAACCATTAGAAATGGAAAAAAAAAAAATGAAAATTCATTGGATCTAGCAAAAGGTTCAAGTCTAGTCATCTTATTTCAAAGGATTCTTAATGTGTGAAATAAACAGCAATACAACTATATCTAATTTATAGAGTAACCTTGTTTTCTTAAGATTACATTTCGGCTCAAAGGTTTAAAGTCAAGAAGATAACAACTATAGAAAGAAACAGTAAGCTACTAGAGTATTAACTAACATATACAATAAAATATACTCAAGTAGAAACAAAGGGAATAAAAACGAATCACTGATTCAACCACTTGCTTGGGGTTTGAGCAAACGCACTCGTTTACTTACAGGGGATTAAGCTAAATAATTTCTTTAAAACAATCTTAATTAACTGATCCAACAGTAACATAAATAAAAATACTTATACCCATAAATTTACGTACCAACGCATATATATCAGACGGCTATTGAGTCCAGTTAGCACAAAACTGTTGGAATCTCGATAATAGCATGAGCAACTAGTTATTTTTGTATAATAAACTACGATGTTATATAGTATATAAGTAGATAAAACATTCTAATCTCGAAGTAATATTTATATACACTTTTCGATTAAGCATAATTTGGCTTGTTTTAGTTTTACTTCAGCTTAGTCCTAAGAGATGAAACTGAACTTTTGTAGTTTTTACTTATATCTTTTACAAATTTAACCACATTATATTAGATCGACAAAAGGGGAATTAAAATAAGATATAAGTATGTACATTACATGATTCACGTAAACTATAAATTACACTGCACATACCACTAGTGGTTATATCACCAACAATAAGCATGTATCCATAGGTAATTTTGTACTAATTCTAGCTATTTAACAATAGAATTTTCTTTTTAATAATTTTTATCCGGAATTCTATACCGAGATAATCATATTTTTTCTTGAAAACTATATTGATTAGATATTTACATAGTAAAAAAAATAGAATATTTCCCCATATTGAAGAGCATTTTAATTAACCAAAATTTTTTTGTTACCTTTACCATGTCTTTAACCAAATATGTTTAGCTATTTACTTAATATCACTTTTAAACATCTTACCTTACGACTATTTCGTTTAGTTAGATATGTTTCTACTCTCCACGCAATGTATATGTATAATAATACTAAAGAAAATTAGTACTAAAATATTACTGGTAAAGAAGAGATAGGCCATAAATAGGTGAGGTGGCAAAGAGGTGGGGTGGTGCAGTTTTGTTGATCTCAAGGCATTGTGTTTCCCTATTTTCCTTTGTACTCTTTCTCCTCTCTTAAATCGCCACTCCATTATTTTAAATTTCTTATCTTGATAAAACACACACACACACAAGTATTAGAAGAACTTAAACCCTCTTATGTTCTCTTCCTAAGCTTGAGTTTAATTCAAGCAAGAAACAGATTTCGAGAGAAGAGTAAGCACAGAGATAGAGAGAAAGAAGGCACCAAACCCTAAATGGGTCTAAACCCAAGATTTTAATCTTCTTTTCGTATTTTGAGGCAAATGTCTCTTCATTCCTTAATCTTCTTCTCCTCCTCTTCTTCTTCACTTCTCTTCTCTTTCTTCTTTATCTTCATCTTCTGTTTCTCTCTCTCTGATGCAGAGCAGAACCCGGAAGCTTCTATCCTTTACTCATGGCTTCACTCTTCTTCTCCTACACCTTCTTCTCTTTCTCTCTTCAACTGGAACTCTATAGACAACACTCCTTGCAACAACTGGACATTTATCACATGTTCTTCTCAAGGTTTCATCACCGACATAGACATTGAATCTGTCCCTCTTCAGCTCTCCTTACCGAAGAATCTCCCAGCGTTTCGTTCTCTCCAGAAACTCACTATCTCCGGGGCCAATCTCACCGGAACTTTACCGGAAAGTCTTGGTGACTGCCTCGGCCTCAAGGTTCTTGATCTTAGCTCCAACGGCTTAGTTGGTGACATTCCTTGGAGTTTAAGCAAGCTACGTAACCTAGAAACGCTAATCCTCAACTCAAACCAACTCACCGGAAAAATCCCACCGGATATCAGCAAATGTTCGAAACTCAAGAGCCTGATTCTCTTCGACAATCTTCTCACCGGAAGTATCCCCACGGAGCTAGGGAAGCTCTCTGGTCTCGAAGTAATAAGAATAGGAGGAAACAAAGAAATCTCCGGCCAAATCCCATCAGAGATCGGAGATTGTTCCAATCTAACAGTTCTTGGTTTAGCCGAGACAAGCGTCTCAGGAAACTTGCCTTCTTCCTTAGGTAAGCTCAAGAAGCTAGAAACACTCTCGATATACACAACAATGATAAGTGGTGAGATTCCTTCTGATTTAGGGAATTGCTCTGAGCTTGTTGATCTCTTCTTGTACGAGAATAGCTTGTCTGGTTCCATCCCTCGAGAAATCGGACAGCTAACGAAACTGGAACAGCTGTTTCTATGGCAGAACAGTCTCGTTGGTGGTATCCCTGAAGAAATAGGAAACTGCAGCAATCTCAAAATGATAGATTTGTCTTTAAACCTCCTCTCTGGTTCGATTCCAAGCTCCATTGGTCGTTTGTCTTTTCTTGAAGAGTTTATGATCAGTGACAACAAGTTCTCCGGTTCAATACCAACAACAATCTCAAACTGCTCGAGTCTTGTCCAGTTACAGCTCGATAAGAATCAGATTTCAGGTCTAATACCGTCCGAGCTTGGAACACTCACAAAGCTTACTCTGTTCTTTGCTTGGTCTAATCAGCTAGAAGGAAGTATCCCTCCTGGTTTAGCAGATTGTACTGATCTTCAAGCATTGGATTTGTCGCGCAATTCGCTAACCGGAACAATCCCTTCCGGTTTGTTTATGCTAAGGAACCTCACAAAGCTTCTCTTGATCTCAAACTCTCTGTCTGGTTTTATACCTCAAGAGATTGGTAATTGCAGCTCTTTGGTGAGATTGAGGTTAGGTTTCAACAGGATCACAGGAGAGATTCCTTCGGGTATTGGTTCTCTTAAGAAGATAAACTTTCTCGATTTCTCGAGTAATAGGCTACATGGAAAGGTTCCTGATGAGATTGGAAGCTGTTCAGAGTTACAGATGATTGATCTCAGTAATAACTCTCTTGAAGGTTCTTTGCCTAATCCGGTTTCTTCACTCTCCGGTTTACAAGTACTTGATGTTTCAGCTAACCAGTTTTCAGGCAAGATTCCAGCGAGTTTAGGACGGCTTGTGTCACTGAACAAACTAATCTTGAGCAAGAACCTGTTCTCAGGATCGATACCTACTTCTCTAGGGATGTGTTCAGGGCTTCAGCTTCTTGATCTTGGAAGCAACGAGCTCTCTGGTGAGATTCCTTCAGAGCTTGGAGATATCGAGAATCTTGAAATCGCGTTAAACTTGAGTAGCAATAGACTCACTGGGAAGATTCCTTCAAAGATTGCGTCTCTCAACAAGCTCTCGATTCTTGATCTCTCTCACAACATGCTTGAAGGAGATCTTGCTCCACTCGCTAATATTGAGAATCTAGTCTCTCTTAACATATCTTACAATAGCTTCTCTGGTTATCTTCCAGACAACAAGCTTTTCAGACAATTATCTCCTCAAGATCTTGAAGGAAACAAGAAACTCTGTTCTTCGACTCAAGATTCTTGCTTTCTCACCTACAGAAAGGGTAATGGACTTGGAGATGATGGTGATGCTTCTCGTACAAGGAAGCTAAGGTTAACACTCGCACTTTTGATCACCTTGACGGTTGTGTTGATGATTCTTGGCGCGGTTGCGGTTATCCGAGCGAGGAGGAATATTGATAATGAAAGAGATTCAGAGCTTGGAGAAACATATAAATGGCAGTTCACACCGTTTCAGAAGCTGAATTTCTCGGTAGATCAAATCATTAGATGTTTAGTTGAACCAAATGTGATTGGTAAAGGATGTTCAGGCGTAGTTTACCGCGCTGATGTGGACAACGGAGAGGTTATAGCCGTGAAGAAGCTTTGGCCAGCGATGGTTAACGGTGGTCATGATGAGAAGACCAAAAACGTTAGAGATTCGTTTTCAGCTGAAGTTAAGACACTAGGGACGATCAGACACAAGAACATAGTTCGGTTTCTCGGATGTTGTTGGAACCGAAACACAAGGCTTTTGATGTATGATTACATGCCTAATGGGAGCTTAGGGAGTTTGCTTCACGAGAGACGAGGATCTTCGCTTGATTGGGATCTTAGATACAGAATCTTGCTTGGTGCAGCTCAAGGTTTAGCTTATTTACATCATGATTGCCTCCCACCCATTGTTCACCGCGATATCAAAGCCAACAACATCTTGATCGGTTTAGATTTCGAGCCTTACATTGCAGATTTCGGCTTAGCCAAGCTTGTCGATGAAGGTGACATTGGTCGGTGTTCTAATACCGTTGCTGGATCTTATGGTTACATTGCTCCAGGTATGTTCCTACATTTATCTTTCTTAGTATCATAAGCAACCAAAGTGGTTTAGTTAATGCTAATGCAACATTTGGTATAAAAAAAGTTCACAATCATGAAAAGTGTAGTTAGATGTTTTCTTACGTTTTGGTTTCTATTTTGCGTTGAAACTTAGAAGTCTGTGTCGTGTGCAGAGTATGGATATAGCATGAAGATTACAGAGAAGAGTGATGTTTATAGCTATGGTGTGGTAGTTCTTGAAGTGTTGACTGGGAAACAACCTATAGACCCTACGGTACCAGAAGGGATTCACTTAGTGGATTGGGTGAGGCAGAATAGAGGTAGCCTCGAAGTTCTTGACTCGACATTGAGATCAAGAACCGAAGCTGAAGCGGATGAGATGATGCAAGTGTTGGGCACTGCTTTGCTGTGTGTGAACTCGTCTCCGGATGAGAGACCTACCATGAAAGACGTTGCGGCTATGCTCAAAGAGATTAAGCAAGAGCGTGAGGAGTACGCGAAAGTTGACTTGCTTCTCAAGAAATCTCCTCCGCCAACAACAACAATGCAAGAGGAATGTCGGAAGAATGAGATGATGATGATTCCGGCGGCTGCAGCTTCGTCTTCTAAAGAGATGAGACGAGAAGAAAGATTATTGAAGAGTAACAACACGAGTTTCTCTGCTTCGTCTCTGCTTTACTCTTCTTCTTCTTCAATCGAGTGATTTTAAGGTTTGAAGGTTACGTGAGAAGAAAGCTTTTGTGTGTTGTTTGAGAAAATGGCCTTTTTTTTTCATTTATCATTTTAAGTCTTTATATATGTTATGTATAAAAGAAGAAGAATAGAATGAGAGAAGTGAGTCAGTAATGTTATGGAATTGTGATTAGTAAAGGGTGACATGATATTGTACCTTTTTGGGCGGTTTGAAATCAATAATTTCTCTAGTTTTCTCTCCAAGTGTGACTTTAGATTGAATGTAGTCCTTTATAGTTTTCACTCATAAACAGTACTATATATATCACCTTCCAGAAACGTATTAATAATAATATTGAATTATTGATGCATAAAACAATTCTTCAAAAATGATATTTCATGGGGCTCTTGAATCAGTAAGCCACATAATATTGGACCATGTTTTGGTTTACATGCAACATTATATTGCATACCGTCCGGCCAATTGAGTTGGTCTCTATTTTCTTTCTTCGTGTGGCCAATTTTGGCACAATGAAAAAGCATGCATTTGACCTTTTTCATTTTTTAAACCTTGAGCCTTTCATATATTCTTAATCTTACTATAATTGTTGATCACCAAATACATTTTTGAGAGCTAGAGCTGGTAAATACGTTTAGCTCTATTTCCATTCATTATAATTTGGAAAAATTGGATATTAAGGATCATTTTTTCAAAAATTTGTCCATCTATACCTTAGTTTGTAAATTGTCATCTATGACTAAACTACCCTTATTCATCTATAAAATTAAGTTTTAAGACATTTAAAGAGATAAAAATAGTAAAATCATGTTAATAAACAACTAAGAAAAAGATTTCTAGAATTTTTTTTGTAATTTTATTGAGAATAATCAGTTTTTATATCAATGATTTTTGTTCTGCAATATTTAGAATACATTTTCTGCCATTTGTACATATTCTGAAAAAAGTAGATTATGCATTCTATCATTTATACATGTTCCGAAAAAAATAGAATATGCATTCTACCATTTATACATGTTCCGAAAAAATAGAATATGCATTCTACCATTTGTACATGTTCTACGGATTTTAGAATTGAAATGTGTTCTACAAATTTCAGAATACATCATTTTATATGTTCTGCAAAATTTAGAAGATATATTCTACACATTACTCAATGTTCTACAAAATTCAGTATACGTATACTACGATTTACTCTATGTTCTGAAAAAGTTAGAATATAAATTCTACGAAATTTAGAATATATATTTTGAAAAAAATAGAAACCTTTAAAAATAGAAACTAAATCTAAAAATTAGGAAATTACATATTTATGTAAAATATTATAAGTAATCAAATATATGGTGAATATTATGTATTTATAGTGTTATACGTAATTTAGAATGAGTATTTTGATTAGTTTAGAAGTAAAATCACACAAATTAGATTCTCTCTTATAAAAACCTAAAAGATTTTTTTGTTTTTCTCCTTTCCACGAGAGTTTCTTTCTCATACTCATTTCATGATCTTTTCATATTTTTTATAAAATTATGCTGCAAATCAAAGTTGATGTAAAAGGCTCGTTGACAAATTATGCTGAAACTTTTTATAATTGGGGTTTAGCCTCTATTCTAGTGAGAGTTTTTGGATTTGGAGATATAGAATCATATTTCTTCAGTTCTATATTTTATTTCATTTTATAATTAAGGGTATAATTGGTTTTTAATTTTCCTTAAAACCTATTTCACCAAAGTTATCTATATAAAGTATAGATGGACAAACTTTTGGAAAATCAAAAGTATTGAAGATTGTTTCCTTCAATGAGACCATAATAAATTTACTCTTGAAACGACCCAACCACCATTTGTCTTGAAAGAAGATGGATTGGAAATTTGGAAGTGAAAAACGTAAAAAGTCGATAAAGGTTAAGCAAAAACTATTTGTGTAATGGTTTATCGAATATAGCATTGACAATTGGCTATAGACTTCTGTTAGTACTGTTTCATTTCATTGGCTCAGTCTCTGCTATCCAAAGAGAGCGTTTTGGAAATTGGCTTAACTTTAATTATAGTGATAAACGTTAAAGTCACAACCGTATTAAAGTGATTTGTTTCAACGTATCAAAAAATTAAAAATCGTTTCATACATTTAATCGCTAAATTTAAGTTTTAACAAGCAATAGTAGAAGACTTCAAAATGTAACAGCGAAATGCAGACATCTTGATTTGCAGCTTATCATATTAAAAAAAAATTACATCGAACCACTATATCACATTGACTCTACTTTTGCACTAGGATAAAATCTAAAATTTTAGGATATACGAAATACGAATTAATGCTCGTTTCAATAGTTTACTAATTCTTGTGAATACATCTATCTAAGTAGCTACGAAGCTCCCTATACATAAAACCATTACATTTCCCATAGAAGAGGACTGTCATGACCAATGATAATTGTGAACAAGTCATTAACACTTTCTTCACCTTTAATTAAGTCTTATCCAATTAATTATCTTCAACTGTAATCCGTCTCTTTCCTTCTATATAATCCACTACATTCCATGCATGCATGCTTTCAAATCCAAACATAACATCTCAACATTGAACTCGTTTGAAATCTCTAAACAAGCGATAGAGCTAAACAAAATGGCAATGAGGTTCTCATCACTTACTAAAATCGTGCTTCTCTCTGCAGCTATGTTGCTTTTGGTCCACGCAAGTGCTCGCACTTTACAGCAAACTCAGACTCTGCCTCTCCAAGGAGGAGGAGCTGCTCCTACCAAAGATGAGCCTCATATGGTTAATGCCCCTCTTGAGGACCAGAAGAACTTCATCTACGGCGGTGGAATTGGCGGTGTTGCCGGAGTTGGTGGATTCATGGGGATGCCAGGTGGTGGAAGTGGTGGCTCTGGCATGACTTTCCCACTCCCGAGTGGGACGCCGCTTCTTGGTGGGGCTGGTGGGCTTGGTGGTTTGGGTGGTGCAATGGGGTTCCCTGGTGGACTCGGTGGTGGACCTAGTGGTGGTGGTGTTCCAAGTTCAAGCGGTGGTTCTCCTTAAGACAGATCATGATGATTAATTGGTTCCTATGTAGTATGTAACTCCAAGATGTTTAGGAGGAAGTGAAGTTTTGTTTCGTTGTGTTAAGTTTGGATCTTTGATGTCGTTTCTGTGTTTCTCTTATCGTCTTTTTCGTCATCAGTTTATGGTTTGACGTTATGTTTGTGTTTCCTTGTTCGTAATTTCTTTAATAATATTCGTTCTGTTTTTGTTTAAATATTCTGGTATGTTTTATAGAAATCTGGCATAGAAATTAAGTCATGCAACAAAAGCTCGACCAAATCATTACTCATTACAAAAGATTAATTTCACCAAATGATCTTAGAACCCAACGTTACAAACAATAAAGTAATGATGCTTTCAGTTTGTGAGATTTAACCACACCAAAGCATGGCAATATTGACCATGTGAAATCAATAATAAAATATGGTTACATAGATTTAGGCATTTTAGATGCTTCTTACTCATGACAAAATCAAATTATCGACACTATACCAATAAAGCATACTAGTAATAATAATCTAGCCACAAAACACCGATTCCAACGAGAATTGTAAATATACAAATCAAACGATAGAAGCATAATTCAACAAGATCCGATATCGAATATAAATGCATGCATGTGGTTAGTTATCTTTAGAATGAAACATAGGCTTAGAGGGATTGGAGATCAAACCGGACAAGAAGGCAAAGATGTTTGGAAAACAACGACACGGGTCGTCAACTAAGATTTCGACATAATTATTTCATTTTAAATTTACTGCTAACAAATAACAATCCTAATGTATTTGGTTGTTATGAATGTATAAAATTAATTATCCAAATCCTTAAACCTTATTTTTATTTTTATCTTTGATAAATTGATTTAAAATATATAATTAGGGTCAATTTATAAATTTGCTTTTAAAAGGACCCCCATTTTCTATATAATTTAAAGTTCTCTAGATTTTAATATTACTAATATTTTCAGAAATTGTAGAATATGGTCTTTTAGCCTCGTAAGATCTCTAACGAGTTCGGTCTCTCCGAATTTACCCAAGTTAAAGTCTTGTATCATGGAACAAAACCTTGTATGTTTTCATGGAGACCGTTTGTTCGTAATGATCATCGTTATCAACTCATCAGCGTTGCCCATATCTTCAAAAAATCTCGATAACTTGAGGGTAAAGAAAGTCGAAAGTGGTTTCAAAGAATCAGATAGGAGACGACTTAGGGTTAGAGTATATATATATATATAGTTTTAATTAAAAGTTAATGTTCGTGGATCGATATGTTAATTCGTTAGGTTTTGTGAAACGAATCTTTAATATATTTTGTCTGTAGTTTTAGCGGATCGGCCCGAACGGCCCAAATAATCTCGAAGCACCCCATCTGACATCTCTAAACATGGTTACAACTTACTTACAACATGTGGCAAAGCTGTTTAAAGTTACAAAGTAACCTAATTAGTAATTACAAAATGAAAATTGAAATTGTTTAAAGTCCGGTACAATACTTGAATTGAATGCTTCGATTGGTCAATCCAAAATTGAACCGGAATTGCAATTAACTCCAACTCTCGGGGGTCTAATTGATTCAATTATAATTTAGGGGTTCAATGTTGAAGAAAATTATAAATCTAGGGACGTTTTTCAAGGTTATGTATCTTCTCCTTTACCTTTCCCATTTGAAAATTGAAATCGTCTTCTCTGCTTTCAACTTCACAACTACACTCTCTTCAGTTCTCTAACAGTAGCGCCAAAATGAATCCCCAAGA
>Ga0041059_1002171_pt1 | contig 14925 bp, 6 predicted proteins | sample AraColnosormetaG_FD_56232 | JGI IMG/M metagenome (GOLD analysis project Ga0041059, IMG submission 56232) | Arabidopsis roots microbial communities from North Carolina, USA - Col MF nosort | ecosystem: Host-associated > Plants > Roots > Unclassified | place: USA: North Carolina | collected 2013-09-02
AAAATATTCATAAGAATTATGTGAAGATTATGCTAAGAAACTACCATTAATGATGCTCTTAGAGCATCCACATTAGATATTTTTATGAGTATTTTTAAATGATTATTTTCAAATATAAAAGAAGAAGAGAGAGAAATATAAATGTCTTTAGAATGAGAATTATGTCTTCCCAGAAATATTTGAGACATCTATTTTTGAAATGTCTTTACTTTTAATATTATTTTATATGAAAGACATCTGTGAAAAATTGTTGAACGTCGATGGTCTAAGAGCATCTCCATCAGTAGTATCTTGGAGAGTATCTGGTGATTGAAAAAATATAAAATAATGAAAAAGTAGGAGAAAGAGTTAGAGACGTTTCTGGTTTGAGAAATTTAGAGAGACTGTCTTTCCACGTGTCTCTATATTATTGGTCGAATTCTCTTTTTATAGTTTAAAATTTAAATAAATAATTTAATTATAATAAACTGATTTAAATAATATTGTTGAAAAACCTACACAGTATCTAACCGATGGAGATGGTCTAAGGAGTTATATTTCTACTTATAGTGTCAATCAATGTCTTTGGTTGAGTTTGCGTCTTGGAGAAACAAAACTTTCTCGGTACGCATGACTACTACACTTTCCAGACGTCTTTCCTTTACCTCTTGTAGACCAAAGTTGATTAATTAATTATAAATGTCCTTTTAACAAAAAGGAAATTGCACAAGTCTTATAGTACAATAATAATAATCTAATAATAATAATAATTAAAATAAATATATTTTATACTTGTAAATAGTTGTGTCTTTTTGTTGTAATTTTCATTAAAATATTTACGGTTATTTTTTTTTACATATATTTTGTTCAACTACAGTCATATCTTTTAGCATCTAAATGGTTGTGTGTTTTTATCGTAATTTTTTGTTAAAATATTTACGGTTGTATTTTTTTATCGCATTTTATTGTTAAAATAATTACCTTTATTCTTTTTGGACAATTATATTTGTTCAACTACATTCATATGTTTTTAATTTACGAATGTGTCTTTTTATCGCATCTTTCGTTAAAATATTTATGGTTAATTTTATATTTACAGTTATATTTGTTCAACTATAGTCGTATCTTTTCAGTTTGCGGTTGTGTTTTTATAGTTGCATCTATTCATTTAAGTTACATCTCTTCATCATATTTCTTTGCATTTTTTTCACAAACTTTTCGTATGAATAGTTGTTTATTTAAATGTTCGTGGCTTTTGAACTCTATATATTTGTCCTTCTTCATAAATAGTTCTCATATTTTTGTTTATTCACACAAATTATATGTTTCATGATGAATTCAAAAATTTAATCTGGAAAATGGTTTCAAATTCTTTACTCTCTAAACTATTTCTACGTATACATCATTTTAATATGAAAGAAATTCTTCAAATTCATGATCTAACCAAAGCTTCTTGGAATCTAATAACAATAACAATAAATGTCTTTTACACTTCTAAACAGTCGTGTTTTTTTTTCACAAATTTTTGTTAAGATATTTACGGTTTGTTTTAAGGTCGTGTCTTTTTGTCATATATTTTTGTTAAAGTATCGCATTTTTCGTTAAAATATCACATGTTTTGGTAAAATTTATATAATAATTCAGTTATTTGAATATATTATCATAATTATTTAATACATAAATACTAGGTTGTATTTGGTTCCACTCCAATAGATATCAGTTTGGTTCACTTTCGATTATTTTATCCAAAATACCCAAAAAAACAAAACATCAAAATATCCGAGACTTTTTTGACAAAATTGTAATGACTCAAAATATTTGAAAATTAACAAAATTTATTGGGTTAGAGGTTGGGAAAAAATGTATTGGGTTTAGATGTAGTTTTGTATAGGAATTGACCAAATAATTTTGGTTCCATTCGGGTACTTATGGATATTCTGTTCGGTTATAACCAATATTCAATGGATAATGTGACTGAGATCCATTTAGGGTATTTAGTATTCTCTAGTGTGACTGAGATCCATTTGGTTTCATTATTGATTTTCAGGTCTAATAAGTATAATCAAATATATTTTTGTAATTTAATACATAGATACAAATATTTGTTGAAAATTAGTTTTTTTCGCGATATCGTCATATCCTAGTAATAATATTAATAATAATAATAATATTATTATTAATAATAATAATAATAATAATAATAATAATAATAATAATAATAATATTTCATGTATGCATGTATATATAAATATTTATTGTGACTATGGGAATCCTTGAAAGTGCAGAATATTAATTACTAAAAATGTAGTAAATGAAACATATACAATTGGTAAGTGTATGTTGAAAATAGTGAAAAAAGAGAATTAACTCTCTTTTTCTTAGCAAAAAAAACAAAAAAAAACTAACTAAGTTTAATCAAAAAATAAGTATGATTTTTCTTTTTGGAAACTAAAATACATTTAAGTCTAAAACCTATGAAAAATACTTTTTGTTGGGGTAACAGAGATAGGCATATTCCGCTGTAACAAATAACGGTTTTGCCCTCGATCATCTTCTTCTTTCCTTCTTCATCGTTTCTTTCTCTTCTTAATATTACCAGGAATTTTGGTTTCAATTTTTTTTTTTATCACAAACACCCAATAATAACAATATATATACCCTAAAGAATAGTACAAGAGGAACCCAAATAAAATAATTAAACCCAATGTATCCAATTAAATTCGTTTTGATGAGTGAAATCTAAACCCTTATGAGAGTATAGGGAACCCAAATGCTTCAATCATAGACACATATCGAATCAATTATGAATTTTAATTAATAATTTAAATTATTTTGAGAACTTTGGATAGGGAGTTACTTGTATAAACTTGATCCATGGAGTAGGGTGTAAACGATGTTGCAACTAGTGGAATAAGTAAAGAAATAAAAGGGAAAATAAAAATATTTTTTGAAAGCTGTCAAGGGTGAAACCGTAAAATTATATAACGTAAAAGTACCTAAATTTGTGAGTACTGTACTGTGATGTTCCTATATCGACAAAAGCACACACTTTAATGTGCCGATCTCGTAATTGATCCAACTAAAGTAGGCTTGGTAAAAAAAACCAATGACGGACAACACATGAAATATTGCTCTCTCTCGCTCTCTCTTAATTCTTTTTAACTCTCTCAATCTCTCTCCTCAAATTGGATATGAGTTTTTCGGTGAGCGATCTCTTTCTTCCTCATGGATCTGGTTAACTTTCCAGAACAGATGGTGAATCCGTCGGAAAATCTTGCACAAAACTAACTGTATATCAAAAATGAGGAGTGGAGCCCATATTTTCAATGTCAGGATAGCTACTGGCTTCTATGCTTTTGATGAAAACTTTAATATCATCCATGATGCAGATATTCATGAAAGATGGATGTTAGTGAGAATGACTGTCAGAACCCCTGCTATTCCGGGTGTTGCTTTTGCCCAATACGATCCAACTAGGTTTTAGGTCACAATACATTTACAGCTCAGTTCACGAGCATTCTCTCTTGCTTCTTTACAAATTAAGTAATAGTAATGTTTCATGTGGTTCATACAACCACGGCGAATAAGATTTGCACAACCTAATAATTATTGTAGCTTTGTTTTTTATATTTTCAGAGTTCAAAATTGAACCATAATTTAACTAGCTACATAAAAAACAATTTCATTACAATAAAATGAGCATATGAAGTTGTGGTACAATTGTAATTAATAGAGGTTTTTCATATGCATTTGCATATATCTAAAGGTCGAATATGACGATGTGGAGAGCTTTTTAATGGTGATTTTTTTTACAGAATTCTAGAAGATGACGAACTAAACGAAATCATATTCTTGGTGAGTGCTTCTAACCTTATAGAAAATCTTTTAAATCTTGTCTTCTAATGATATGCAAACTTGTCATGTTTTCTTTGTTGAGGAAATGAATCAAGCCTTGTAAATTCATTATCAGTTAGTGACGATACAAAGTGGATGTTGAAACTTCATGGCTACAGAGATACTTAGTTCTCATATATCAAAAATTTGCATATATTCATATGTTTTCTTCCAACGATTAAATGCTTTGAGATACGACTATATTGTACATCTTTCAGTTATTGTTAATTTTCTTAAAACTAGATTCGGACCGCATGTTCGTGCTGGATTATGTGTGTAGATGTATTTGTTTGGTATAGTATTCATTAATCCAAACCAGGGGGAAAAACAATGCTTTATAGGAGGGTCAACTGACCCCATAACTTTTTAAAACTTCTATGTTATTAGTAGCCTAAAACAATTTTTTTGACCCTAATACAAAGATTAATGTTAGAACATGAAACAAAAAAATAGTTCAAATACTTGAAATTTAGTTTCATAGCATGCATTAATGAAACAAAGGGAATAATAAATTATTAAACATGATTAAGGTGTTCTTAGTTTTACACGTGGGGGTTGTCAAAGTTGACCAAAGCGTTCTCACTGTTTCTTTAATGAGAAACAAATCAAATAACATGGGAACGTCAGAGTAAAACTCGTGTCGTTTTGATAATTTAACAACTAACGTTGCGCTGTTTTTTAGTTACTTAGACACGGTGAGAAACACAAAAACTATAGACGACGAAACGATTCCTCAAACGCAGAAGTCTTCTCCTTCTCTCGACGGATTAAGCTTTTACACAGAAGAGGAGAGATATGGATCAGATACTGAACAAAGTTGGCTCTTACTGGTTAGGGCAAAAGGCAAACAAAGAGTTCAATTCCGTCGGTGACGATTTCAATGTAAAATTTACATTTTTCCTCTCTTTTAGTTATCCTCAAGACTTTTTGCTTTGTGGGTTTTAGTTTCCTGTTTGAGAGGAAAAAGCATCAATCTTTGATTAAGGGTTTTTAATTTCGAAGGCTTTTTAGTCTTTCTAATGCTTGGTTTTGTGAACATGTTTGTCTTATTGTCTGGAGTTACATGGTCTAGTTTAATAAACATTGTCCTGTTTTAACAGAAATTTCATAACTTTTTACCTTAATTGAATCCTTCATTGATCTTTAGTGGAGGGTTCTTCAGCTTGTTATAGAAAGAAAGAGTGGATAGTGATTTGCTATTAGTATGGATTCCATTTGAACTGTTAATGCTGCAATTTGTATTTTATGGTAACATATCATGAAAAAGTTTGGATCTCATGAGATACAAATGTTCCTGAGTCTGATGATATTTGGATTCATTTTTGCAGTCATTGTCTAGCAGTATTGAAGGAGGTACCAAGTGGTTAGTCAACAAACTCAAAGGTTTGTATTATGTATTTAAATCTCCTTCAGTTCTTGAAATATCTGTATAGTTTGTTAGTCATGTTTTGGCTATGTGTGTTATTCTTGTTTATTGATAGGAAAAATGCAGAAGCCATTACCTGAATTGTTGAAGGAATTTGGTCTACCAGTTGGGATCTTCCCACAGGATGCTACAAACTATGAATTCAACGAAGAGACGGGTAAATTGACTGTATTCATCCCTGAGACATGTGAAGTTGGGTACAGAGATTCATCGGTTCTGCGGTTTTCAACTACGGTAACGGGTTACTTGGAGAAAGGGAAGCTAGCAGAAGTGGAAGGCATGAAGACAAAGGTTATGATATGGGTGAAAGTGACTTGTATCTCAGCTGATTCATCAAAGGTATATTTCACAGCCGGGATTAAGAAAAGCAGAAGCAGAGATGCTTATGAGGTAATACGACCTGGTGTTGGTGTTGATAAATTCTAAAACTTATAGATCAATTTTTATGGGACAATAAAGTTACAACTTCCTAAGTAATGTTTTTGTGTGTATGTTGTAGTACTTCTTGTGTAAAAAAAAAATCTGATTCATCAAACCTTTACTTTTTAATGTATAAGAATGTTGGTACTTGCTAGTTGTTACCATAAATATAATAAGGAGCGGAGCAGGGAACAACATCCTTCGAACCAATCCAGTCATTAGCTCTCCATACCCATCTCTCTTAGCATGAGCTGTGTGGTTGTTGGTTGGGTCTAATACACTTGAAGGCCTGGCACATTTGCAGAGCTCTTAAGAGTGCACCAAGGCCCATGGCCGTGACACTACTTCTCTGACTCCAAGGGACGGAACCTCATAGGACGTAAACCATTAGTTATGGCTTGCATGTGGGCCAAATGGTATTTGAAGCATATAGAATTTGGATTCTTCAGATAGTAGATAGGTTCAATAAAAACAGAGTTCATAATAATCTCAAAAGGAACACTAACAAAGTCTGAATACAGAGAACTCATAAACAAAAAAAAATAAGATGCAAAACCAGAGGAAACATAGTTTTCTGAAACTGAAGAAGAAGAAAAATACACAGTTTAAGCGGCTTGTTGAGCAGAAAGCCTCTTCTTAGCTTCTTCAATGATGGTAAGCTTAATACATTTTCCCTTTGGAAGAGAAACCCATGGCTTTGTTCCTTTCCCAATGGTAAACACATTCCCTAACCTTGTCGCAAATTTGTTGAGTCTTGAATTTGGATGGTCTCACTGATGGAGTGGAGACGGAAATTTTCATTTGTTTTTGGGATATACACAACATCTGCAAAAGAATGATGATGCATAAGATTGCTACTTAAGTCACTGATCATGGAAGCTAGTAAACAAAAAGCATGAATATCAAATACAGACTTTTAGCTTGACTCACCCATGAAACCAGCAGGTCCTCACTTTCCCATCTACTTGAATATGCCTTTGCATCAAGACTGAAATCACCTCACGGTATGTCAAAGCATACTTCAATATGATAAGAACAAAGGGAAGGCACACCCTCGACTTGTGTGGTCATGAAGATGGTTTGGGGGCCTACGCAGAGTGAGACCGCATTATAAGTATCAAGAAACACAACATATCAAGTGAAAGTAAGGTAATAAGATTCAAACAATTGATTTACAAAAGCACCACCAAGTTCCTCAAGAGTATGTTCATAAAAGCTCCGCCATTAAAAGTCACATTATTTGACAGTAGACAAAGCTTCACCACATAAACATCATTCAAGACTTCTAAGTCATATAGAACAGAGAAATAAAATCAAGACAAAACCAAGAACAAAGATTGTAAGGTTCACTAAATATCAAATGTTTCGAAGCTAACATAGCAGAAACACTAACAAAAAAAAACCTAGAACCTATTTAGAAAAAGCTCAAGAGCTACGAACCCATATCACTGTTAATTTACTCATTATTTCGCACTTTTTAGCGGCTTGTTGAGCAGAAAGCCTCTTCTTAGCTTCTTCAATGATGGTAAGCTTAATACATTTTCCCTTTGGAAGAGAAACCCATGGCTTTGTTCTTTTCCCAATGGTAAACACATTCCCTAACCTTGTCGCAAATTTGTTGAGTCTTGAATGTGGATGGTCTCAAAGCTTCCCTTTTGTTTTTTCACGGTTCTTGATCACACCAACACGCCCTCTGCTTCTTACTCAGTCACCATCACAACATTGCCAACCTCCAGTCTCCTGATTTTTTGAATGAAAACTCTTACTCGATCATGAAAATCAAAACTTTCACTCCAAAAGACACATTTTAAAACATAGACTTTCCCAAGAAATAAGCCTAAGTTTCCCCAAATCTAGATAAAGACACACATTGGATTCTCTTTAGCATAAATCACAAGAGAGTAGATGAGAGGAAAAGACGACGAACCATGTTTGCAAGTGAATCTCCGAATGTGTTCTGATTGCTCCTCCGGCGAATATGATAGAGCTTACGAAGTAAAGCCCTAATTGTTTTGAAATTGGCCCAATATGATTTTGGACAATTAAGAATTGGGCCGAGTTTGTAAAAAACCAAAAAATGAGCCGGTCCATCCTTTTGAAAGTTTTTGTTTGTTTGTGGGAAAACATGCCAAGATCTTTTAGCTTCCGGAGTGAGTACTACAAAAGTAGTCTCTTGAAATTACTTAGATTCATCATCACCATATATAGTTTATGTGTTATTGTCCCATTTTACTACTCATATTCCACCATCAAATTCTTTTTCTACTTTTTTTTCTTCTTTTTTTTCTTTCTTTTTATTATCAATTCTATTTCTACTAAAGCATGAGATTCATGGTATAATCTTTCGTCCATTTTCGAAATTCTTTCGTTAAATCTTTCACTTAATCTACATTCTTCTTTGTCGACATTCTCGCTCTTACTCTAAAATCAATAGAGATACATAATTACGATGATATTGTATTTTCCATGTGATTCTGTTAAATACGAATTTGAAGGTGACAACAAAAATGACCCCACGGTCGGGTATAAACGTTGTTGATGACCCCATAACCAGGTATAAACATCAATGACCTAACAGCTGAGTATGATAACCGCTTTGACCTTACAAATGGGTATAAACGTCGATGATGATCCGACAGCTACATATAAAGCCATTATTTTGAAGATATCTATTACCACACATGTTAATACGTATGAGCTTTTCAGGGAAGGTATTAGGAGATGGAGAACCGTTGATCGTCCGAGACCGACAGTCAAAAAGAAAATTCCAAGATATTAAAATCAAGAAGATATGATTCTAGAAGAATCTAGAAGATGATTGATAAATGTTAATATTATAGTTTAAGAAATTTTACATTATCTCTAAATAGATTAATTCTATTTATGTTATACCTTAATTTAGAAAACTTAAATCTATTCCATTTCTATAAAAAGAATTTAACTTGTATTTTTATTATTACGAGAGTCTAATATACTTTTTCCTAAATAACTTTGTGTTCTTACTCTCATCGATTTATCAAAAATCTTGTGAATTAATGCTCAAACAGTCACTCCCATGGCACAAGCCGTTTCACTCATATCGAACTCGAACCACTCTTATCCGATCTAGCTTTCAACAACATACAAATGTAATATCAGAGTGGTTTGTGATTTAAAAATATATTCATAAACATGTTTTCTTCAGTAAAAAACAATAGTGTGGCTTTCACTTGTGAGAAATGGTTGTGGGATGTTTTCATCTGTGGTTCTTTGGAAATTTCTTCTCTTTAATGGTCCCATGATGTGTGTCCGTCGATTATTGATCGTTTCTATATCTAGTAATTACCATTTCAAAAGTTTTTATATTGTCAAAGATTCTTCCAAGGTCCCTTTTTATGGTAAGTTCATGTTCATCATCTGGTTTTGTTCATCATGATCAATTGTTTTTTAGTACCAACTACCAACATCCATATTTTGTTAGCATTTTGTACTTCTTCTCCAATAAATAACGAGAAATAGAACATGAAAAATCCTCGAAAATCATATTTCAGTTTTTGTACAGAATAGTTACATGGAAGAGATATTCATGTGATGATGTTAACAACAAGGAAGAATCAGAACTGTTCAAGAAGCTTGTGTATGACATCGTTGGAAAACAAATCAATGCTCACATTGAAAAATTAGAAAATAATAATTTAATATAAACTAAGGGAAAATTAACACTAGTACCACAATTTCTCAAATTGTTTATGTTTCTACCACTTTCTCTTTTTATTTTTTTTCACTTCTACCATATTATGTATATGTTAAGGACAAAATTGCGCTCCTTTTTATGTGTCTAAAATTGGGGGACAACGTATGTAAAATTTGGGGACAACTAGTAAATAATCAAATCCACACTTTTATTTTATTTTTGTATGTTCATTTAACTGGTTCTTGTTCCTCGATTTTAATTCATTTTTCTTAGATTTTAATGCTCCCAATTTCTAAGTACAGTCTTTCATATTGTTTGATATTTATATTTTGTTTGATTGTTGTCCTCGAATAGGGTTTATTAAAATCATTCACTGATTTTTTAATATGTCCCTTCTGTTTTAGTCCTTAGATGTTTGTCTCCAAATATTACACTTTAACTGACACAAAAAATTACCACAACTGCGGAAGGCAAAACCTGTTTTTTTATACCACAATGGTAGGAATTGAAAGAGATTATGAGATGTGGTAGAAATGATTTTTTTTTGGTGGAAAGTGGTAAAGTTGACTAAATTCCTTAAGTCAAAACCAAATTAATCTACTTAGAGCATTCTTATCGGTAATACTAAAGAGAGTGTCTACAAATATTTACTTTTAAGTAAATTTTCACATTTTATTTGCTTAAAATATTAAAATTAATCAAGAGTTGTTACATAGAGGCTTCTCACTAAAGACAATGTCTTTAATGTCTTTTTAGAGACACATGTCTTTCCCATTTTGTATTAAATTATTATTATCATTTTCTTTTATTCATTTTTTTTATTTGAAGACCCCCTTCTTTTTTATGCGATGATGATGGTCTTAGTATGAGGTCTTGTGAAGAAGAGTCGGAAAAAAATATCTATGCACGCTTCGACACTTGACCCAAAGCGGACAATATCATAGTATATAATTAGAGTCTTCTCTCCATTTAAGGTGTCCACATCAGTAAAACAATAAATAGATCAAATCAAAATGTATCAAAAATATCATTCAATTCAAATTTATTTATAATAAATGAAAATAATTTTAAATACATAACAAAAGAGTTAAGTATAATAAATGAATAATAATAATATTATATACAATATATGAAGTATTTATCACTATAATATTTTTAATTTAAATATTGTATTTGAATGTAATACAAACTTTATGCATTTATAAAGTATCGAAATAGGTAAAACAAGCACAAGATAAGAGTATTAGATCCAAAATATGCATAAAAAAAAATAAGAGTAAATTATTAAAATACTGAAATCGAGTGACAAGATTAAAATCAAAACCGAGAATTTATGGAATAACGAAGATAAAGATACAAAATGATACTAACATTTCCATTATAGATAACAAAATAAATTGACTAACACTTTTTTATTTATAGATATAAAAGATTATAGTTTAGAAAAGACAGAAACATTTTAAAAGGTTACAATTGAGTTTTCTGTAGTAGAAAAAACTTCAAAATCATTCTAGAAAAACTCAATATTATACACTAAAAGAGAAAATGAATAACTATGTGTCATGTTATTCTTTAGTTGTACAACGAAACACAATAATGTGCAATATGTGCAACATATCTTACATTAACGCGTAATCAATATTAAGATCCAAGCAAAAAATACGCTTAAAAATTCACAATTTGGTCAAAAATTCAGTAGAATTATAACATTTTAAGTTTTTGAGAAAAAATGTTGGATTACAACACTATATTGATATCTAAAAAAAGAAAAAACATGAACGCTAGATCACGATGAAAGGATTAAAATAGCATTGATAATGTTATGCATAGACATGAACAATAAGGACCACATTCTTTTGGTTGGATGTATCAATATCGTTGAATAACATATTAATTTGTTTTTTTATCTAAACATTATATTAGGTCATGAAATCCTTAAAACATAAATATAAGATGCTATTATCTGAGATTTTTCATATATTAACATAGTATAATATTTTATTATTACAATATTTTATATTATTACAATATTACATATAAATTATTTTTAAATTTAAGTCATTTAACATTATCGCAACTATTATCATTTTTAGCATTTTTATTGTTTCTTACCACTACAAATGTCAATACTACGTTTAACCACTTCAATTCATATATAGTATTTATATATATAAAATTACAAAATATAATTTAATAGAATTATTTACTTATTCATTTTTAAGGGCACATTGTTCAATAAATAAAATCTATAAAGTTTAGCTTTACATTTTTTTTAAACTAATTATAATTTTAAAACTTATGAAGTTTTGAAAATTATAAATTGAATTTTACAAGAAATTTAAATATTATAAATATATAAAAAATATATTAATTCGAGACGATATACTACGGGAGAAATTCTAGATATAACAATCAAAAATTTCACCCGTCGTATAAGTTTAAATATTATAAATATTTAAACTTATTATAAAGAATCGAGATGTATTTTAAAAAAATTAAAGTTTTAAGTGTATTTGTTTTGTTAATATTGTTAATTTTTTTTAGTATTTAAGATTGTATAATTATATTATGATTTTTAATTTTAAGATTTTTTCCGTAATATACCATCCCATGTTATTATCCACCCAAACCCGTCTCACAATATAATCCCGTCCCGTAAAATTAAACATAATTTTGTCATTTTCTTATAAATTTCAAATATTTATAAAAATTGAAACTTTAAAATAAATTTAATATCGATATGAATATTGTTTTCTGGAATTTTTAAACTATTACAATTAAACATATAATTTACATAATATTTTTTAAAATAATCTACAGATTCTATAATCAATATGTAAACGATATTAGACTTTACAGATCTTTTAGTAACTTCACCTTAATTATGATAGACCTTACAAACAAATAAACGTAACAAAAAATAGACACTAAAAAGATCTCAACAACAAATCTAAACAATAAATAAATAAATAAATATATTTATATATATATATATATCTTTAAATTATAAAAAATCACATAAATATCTTTGGGATTCAAATTTTAATAATTATTTGAACAATTTTTCTAAACTACATCAAAACCAAATATATTGAAGATAAAAAATACAAACAGGAAATATATTAATTTAAAAGATACAAAATATTTAACAAGAAATTGTGTTATTTTTTGTTCAACGAATTCGATATAAAATCTTCAAAATGATCCGATATTGATTCTTATTAAATTGAAATTGTAAATTGACTCTATAAAAATATTATTAAAAAGAAAAAGAACAGTTTGATTTTTAGTTATCACGGGACGGATTTATATGGCGTGATGGGTTTAGAGGAGACGAGTTTACATGGTATGACGGGTTTGGATGAGACGAGTTTATATGGTGCTATGAGTTTAGATGGGACAAATTTGGATACCACAGGTGTACTCCTAAAATTAACAATCAAATTACAACTATACAATACTAAACAAAACAAACAATAATAACATAACAAATACAATTTCAATTTTAAATTTTTAGTTACAAAAAAATACATAAAATCAACATTATAGTATCTATACTATTAAGAGAGAATGATGAGCAGTAAATTTCCAAGCCACATAAGCCATTTTTTAATTTCACGTTACAGGAAAAAAAAAAGACAATTAAGGGTATAAGCGTCATTAACCATGCGTTTTCGAGCCGACCCGAGCCGCGTCCTGATTCGATCCATTTGGCAGACGCGCGGATCCTGATTCAAAAATAATGGGCCTCGATTCGGTTTCTTCTTTGGCGTTTTTATCACAGTTGGCCCATTTGCACTCTTAAAATTCATTTCTTGCTCAATATTTTGCCTCCTCTCCAAGATATTCACTGCAAAGTGAAGATATTCTGCAAATCACAACCAATTAGGGAAGATTCCTATATTCTATTGAGATAGTATATTTAGTTATGATTTCATATACCTAAAAATCTGGTGTCGCTCTCGGGTTTCAGAACTAAGTCCTAACCGTATAAATACACAAGCAATCTCATCAATTCTAAAGCATCACATAATCAATGACTTTACCTTTAGGTTTAACGTATCTTAGTGATGTCAAGCCTTTCAAAACGAATTGGTGTGTCCGAGTCAAGATCCTTCATCTGTGGAGGCAAACCAAAGATGCATCAAGAGAAACGTTAGATGTCATTATATGTGATGAAAATGTATGATAGAATGCTATTGATTAAATATATGAATCTATATATATTTCGGTTTGAAACATTTAACATGTTCTTATGTGTTTTTGTTTATTTGGTTTTGATATAGGGATCTAAGATGCATATCACCATTAGAAAGCATTATATTGGCAAGTTTCACAGGTCAATAAAGGTCGGTGATTGGAAGATCATTGATAACTTCACTTTGAGTCCTTTGACTGGCAAGTACAAGATATCGAGTTTGACCTATCGAATGGCCTTTAACCATAACACAGATGTGATTAAATGTGATCCTGTATCGGATAGTGTTTTTCTTGATCTAGCAGATTTTGAAGGGGTTAAGACCGAGAGTTATGATGAGAATGTTCTAATTGGTACGTATTTTCTAAATTCCCTATCATTCTTTTAACTCAAACAAACAAGTGTTATGGATTTTAATATTAACAGAGTATCCTTTACAATGGCAGACATATTAGGTCAAGTGGTCAGAGTGGGAAAAGTGGATGAGATTATGGCTCAAAACAAACCAAACAAAAAACTAGAGTTTCAAATAAGAGATGCCAGGCAAGTCTTCTCAATTATTTTCATATAATTTTTGATTCATAAGAACTATATTTTCAAACAAGTAATATTGAAATCGTTTGTTACTATATTGAAGCAATGAACGTTTGCCTTGTACTTTGTGGGGTGTGTTTGCTGAGAAAGTATTTAGTGCTTTAAAAAGTATAAAGCATGATGAGAAGACAGTGGTTCTGATACGCTATGCTAAAATCAATAATTTTAAAGGTAATCAGTCATTGCTGTTCTGTTAAAATGTCTAAAGTATAAATAATGGATGTATATGTGCATGTCTTAGTTAACATATATTGTCTAATTCTGTTAACTAGGTGAGATTAGTATTACAAGTGCTTTTGATGTTTCGGAAGTCATAATCAATCCAGTTCATGTTCCGGAGGTTGAACTGTTCGTGAAATCGTAAGTGCAAAATATATTTTGACCTTCTTTGTTTTGTTTAAATTCACAAACATGTTAACCAGACAAATGCTTATTTGCAGACTCCCAAGTGATGGTCTTGCTCTCACTATTCAAGATAATTATGTGAATCGTGACTTAATTAAGGTGAAATAAGATAATTTTTTTGATTATCCTGCCAAAACGATTGTTGATTTACTTCATGGGAGAGACGTAAGTATATTTCCACTAATTCCTAAATTACTGTGTTTAGTTTAAGTACCTATAATTGTGATTGTATTGTAAATCAGGTTGGGCAATGGAGAATACTTGGTTCCATTTTTGCCATTGATACCGATTGGGGATGGTTCTATTTTGGATGTCCTAAATGTAACAGAAAAACTG
>Ga0041059_1002172_pt1 | contig 14917 bp, 9 predicted proteins | sample AraColnosormetaG_FD_56232 | JGI IMG/M metagenome (GOLD analysis project Ga0041059, IMG submission 56232) | Arabidopsis roots microbial communities from North Carolina, USA - Col MF nosort | ecosystem: Host-associated > Plants > Roots > Unclassified | place: USA: North Carolina | collected 2013-09-02
AGATCTGATTGCGGTTCTAGTTCTTATACTCAATCATAGACATGACATCTAGTCATATTTGACTGCAAAACAATAACCAAGCTACTTCTTGCTTCTCATAGTTTTGATGGTGTAGCCATAGTCCGTATGAGTGTTTGGTTTTGTATCTTCTAGCATGGAAACAAAACCTTAGCTTTTAGGATCTAGTTGTGGTTCTAGTTCTTATAATCAATCATACACATGACATCTAGTCATATTTGACTCTAAAAGACTAACAAGCTTCTTCTTGCTTTTCAAAGCTTTGATGGTGAAGCCAAAGTCCGTATGAGTCTTTGGCTTTGTATCTTCTAACAAGGAAACAATATTTAGGCTTTCAAGATCCGGTTGCGGTTCTAGTTCTTAGACTTAATCATAGACATGACATATAGTCATATTTATCTCCAAAACACTAACTAAGCTTTATTTTGCTTCTCAAAACTTTGATGGTGAAGCCGAAGTCCGTATGAGTCTTTTGCTTTCTATCTTCTAACAAGAAAACACTACTTAGGCTTTTAAGATCGGGTTGTGGTTTAAGTTGTTATACTCAATCATACACATGACATCAAGTCATATATGACTCCAAAACACTAACCAAGCTTCTTTGTGCTTCTCAAACCTTTGATGGGGTAGTCGAAGTCCTTATGACTCTTTGGATTTTTATCTTCTAACATGGAAACATCACATAGGATTTTAAGATTACTTTGTAGTTCTAGTTCTTATACTCAATCATACACATGACATCTAGTCATATTTGACTCCAAAACACTAACCCAGCTTCTTCTTATTTCTCAAAGCTTTGATAGTGGAGTTGAAGTCCGTATGAGTCTTTGGCTTTGTATCTTTGACAAGGAAACACTACATAGGCTTTTAAGATCCTGTTGCGGTTCTAGTTCTTATACTCAATCATACACATGACCTCTTGTCATATTTGACTCCAAAACACTACCCAAGCTTCTTCTTGCTTCTCAAAGCTTTGATAGTGTAGCTGAAGTCCGTATGAGTATTTGGCTTTGTATATTCTAACAAGGAAACATTACTTAGGCTTTTAAGATCCAGTTATTGTTCTAGTTCTTTTACTTAATCATACACATGAAACCTAGTCATATTTGACTCCAAAACACTAACAAAAGTTCTTCTTGCTTCTCAAAGCTTTGATGGTGTAGGCAAAGTCCGTATGAGTCTTTGGCTTTGTATCTTCTAACAAGGAAACACTACTTAGGCTTTCAAGATCGGGTTGCGGTTCTAGTTCTCATACTCATTCATACACATGACATCTACTCATATTTAACTCTAAAACACTAACCAAGCTTCTTCTTGCTTCCCAAAGCTTCGATGATGTAGCCGAAGTCCGTATGAGTCTTTGGCTTTATACCTTCTAGCATGGAAACACAACTTTAGCTTTTGGGATCCAGTTGTTGTTCTAGTTCTTATACGCAATCAAATACATGATATCTAGTCATATTTGACTCCAAAACTCTAACCAATATTCTTCTTGCTTCTCAAATCTTTGATGGTGTATCCGAAATCCGTATGAGTCTTTGGCTTTGTATCTTCTAACAAGGAAACACTACTTAGCTTTTAAGATCTGGTTGCGGTTCTAGTTCCGATACTCAATCATACACATGATATCAAGTCATATTCAACTCCAAAACACTAACCAAGCTTCTTCTTGCTTCTCAAAGCTTTGATGGTGTAGCCAAAGTCCGTATGAGTCTTTGGCTTTGTATCTTCTAACAAGGTAACACTACTTAGGCTTTTAAGATCAGGTTGCAGTTTAAGTTCTTATACTCAATCATACACATGACATCATGACATCAAGTCATATTCGACTCCAAAACACTAACCAAGCCTCTTCTTGCTTCTCAAAGCTTTGATGGTGAAGCCAAAGTTCGTATAAATATTTGGCTTTGTATCTTCGAACAAGGAAACACTCTTTAGGCTATTAAGATCAGTTGCGGTTCTAGTTCTTATACTCAATCATACACATGACATCTAGTCATATTTGACTCCAAATCACTAACCAAGCTTCTTCTTGCTTCTCAAAGCTTTGATGGTGTAGCCGAAATCCGTATGAGTCTTTGGCTTTGTATCTTCTAACAAGAAAACACTACTTAGGCTTTCAAGATCCGGTTGTGGTTCTAGTTCTTATACTCAATCATACACATGACATCTAGTCATATTTGACTCCAAATCACTAACCAAGCTTCTTCTTGCTTCTCGAGGCTTTGATGGTGAAGCTGAAGTCCGTATGAGTCTTTGCCTTTGTATCTTTGATGTAGGTCAAATTGCCTTAAGCCCACTCTTTCAAATAAGAGAACGATTGTAGCACTGAAGGGTCGAATTCCACAAAGCTCTCGGATCACACAATAGACCAAGGTTTTGAATCTACATATACATTTTTGGTAGGGTTTTTGGCCAAAAATCTTTCACCTATTTACTATTTGCAATATGAGTCCTTACAAATTTAATCTCAATCAAATACTTTATAACTAAAAACTTACAATTAGTTTAATTGCATTAATTAGTTGAATTAACTCTTTCCTAAATTTTTATTCTCAATTAAATCATTTTTATTGAACTATATTCGATTAAGGCTAATTTCCTAAAATATATATATCGACATTAAATTTAAATATCTAATTTTTTTGTCACTATATTTGTTTATATATATATATAATTTTGCTTTTAGTTTATATATAAAACACATATAGTTAATAAAATATTAGATTTTTTTTGCATCTGATGAAATTCAAATTTTTTCAAACAAACATATAATACTCCATCGATGAAAAAAAAAGTTTTAAAGCGACTAATAGTGAGTTATGAATAAAAAGCGACTAAATCCGGTAATCGTAAATCGATGCTAAAATAAATAGTCGTAAAAATAGTCGCCAAATAGCGAATATTGTACGACTAATATTCATAGTCGTAAGAGTAGTCATAAAATAGTCGTCAAATTTAGTGACTAATTGACTAATCTGCGATTAAATTTCACGAACATAAATTGTTTGTAGTGTTATAGTAGTAGAGTAGTCATTAAAAATTCGTTAAAATTTAGTGACTAATTTACAACTATATTGCGACTATGGTCGTATTTATGTACAAGAATACCATATTACAAAATAAAATTACAAACATTATAAAAAATAAGAATACATCATCCTCCTAAAAACATAACTAAAACAAAGTAGATAACAATCTTTAAGAAAGAACTTGGTTAAATTAATTCTTTTGATCTCAATTTTTCCTCCTTGTCTTACATCTTTCATGTTTTCTTCTTCTCCAAAAACTGCCTCATGGTTATTTCTACCAGAAGAAAATGCTGATATGCTATCATAGGTCTGGTCAAGATCATCTCCTTGCAAACAGAACACACCATGAGAAGGCAAGGACATAACATCTTAAGACGAACCTATCAACATGATTCTGGCCAAGCATTAAATCATGATTTGCCATTGCAGAAACAATAGCACACTGCTTAAAAAACAAACACCGTTAAAAAGACAAGTAGTTCTCACACTATAGCAATAAAAGAACAGTACATGTAACAAGAGAACATATCAACAAGTTCTATTTATCCAACTATAGAACACAAACCCACATAAGACCAAAGCATGAGAGACTATATCAATGTGAGCTTAAATTAAAAAAAAAAGTAAAGAACTTGGCGAGATAAGCCAAACAGTTCTTAAGGCACAATCATCATTTTCGCAACTTAATATCTTCGGACCTCACAGTTAAGAACTTGAATAGCTACACTATCATAAGAAACATATGTAAATTTCTTGGTCAGACAATATAGGCAACTTGGTTTTTAAAAGATCAGTTCAATTGATCTCAGCTGTTAAATAGTTTATCACTCTATAGCTAATACATTAAGAATGTTTAGAGAAAGATAAACACAGATTTGACTTTGTAGTGATCACTAACCTGAATTGGTCCCTTTTTTTTATGTTTTCTCTATGAAACAAGGTTTGACAAAAATTAACACCCCATTACTTTTTTAGAAAAACAAACTTCGACAATATCCAATCACAATGATAGCTTTGAAACCAGAAATTATAGACATATCAAGCTAAAATGATCAGCTCTTCTAATTATATTCAAAGAGAAGTGGATCAACATGAGAAAAAGCCATTATCAAAGTTCAGAAATCAAAACTCGTAAAAGACAAGACACCATTGATTATCAGATCTTTAAATTTAAAAGCAAAAACCATGACCCGTTACTTTGTCCAAAGTCTAAGTACATTCAAACTATGAGAGAAAGTAAACTCGTACCTTAAACCCAACTGAAACTGTTGGGACTTTTTTAAAACATCTCTTAGGCTGCGCTGGAAGAGGTCCATCCCTAGTCTACAAGAGAAATCGAGACAAAGTAAGCAAATATCAAAACTTACCAATCCAAGCAGTAGCAACAGATGCTAAAGAAGTTCCAACTGCATACACGACCATGTGCCTCTCGAACAAGTCCTAAGTGATTAAATATATTAGCGAGATATGCGGGCAGTTTGGAACAAGAAGTTGTTAAGATTGTTCCACAAGTTTTTGATAGTTGTAGATTTGATTTTTTCGGATCCTCTTAGAGATTCTTTTGTAATCTATTTAAAGCATTGTAAACACTTCTCTTGAATATATCAGAAAACTGAACATATTTTCCCAGTCACAATCTCTGAATTCGCATAGTAACAGAGCCTTTCTCTTAAAATTTTTGATTGGAAAATAGAGAAGTGATTCTCTACGACGATGGCAGCGATGAACCCATCAACGAACCCGACGACCACTGAAGTCCGACGAACCATATCCCCCTACGACAACCCCGGTGCTGTGATTTCCCACCCGTTGCTGCAAGCAACAAACTACGATGAGTGGGTCTGTAGCATGAAAACTGCATTGTGCTCTCGAAAGAAATTTGGATTTCTCGACGGCTCAATTGCACGACCTGCAGAAAACTCTCCCGATTTGGAGGATTGGTGGACCATTCAAGCGTTACTTGTCTCTTGGATAAAGATGTCTATTGATCCAAGTCTCCGATCTAACGTCTCACACCGTGATGTTGCGAAGGATCTGTGGGACCATCTAAAGAAACGATTCTCTGTCACTAATGGACTGAGAATTCAACAGATCAAAGCCGAGCTAGCATGCTGCAAACAAAGGGGTCTAGCCATTGAGACCTACTTTGGAAAGCTAACTCGCATTTGGGACAGTATGGCGAACTATCGTCCTTTGAGAGTTTGCAAGTGTCGTAAGTGTGAGTGTGATCTTGGCACACTTCAAGAGAAGGACATTGAAGAAGACAAGGTACATCAATTCCTTTTTGGGCTGGACGATACACATTTCCGAACAGTGAGGTCAAGCTTGGTTTTGAGAGTTCCGATCCAATCTATGGAGGAAGAATATAATATGGTACGACAAGAGGAAGATATGGTAAGAAATGGAATCAAAGGCGTTGAATAGAGCTCAGAAGTAAACGCATTTGCTGTCCACACCACTACACCATTTCAAAGAGATGAGAGAGATAAGTCAGTGTTTTGCAAACTCTGCAACAGAGCGGGTCATTCTAGCGACAGCTGCTATGGCGTGATAGGCTATCCAGAGTGGTGGGGAGATAGACCGAGATCTCGCTCTACGTCTAGCTGTGGTCGTGGACGTGGAGGCTCAAACAGAGGGGCTGGAAAGAGTCGTGGCAGCACCTCGTACGTCAACGCCGTCGGAGTTAATGAACCAACAGGTTATGCAGCCGCTAACTACGTCATCACCGACAATGACAGAGATGGAGTGACCGGTTTCTCCGATTCACAGTGGAAGGTGATTAAGAATCTGCTCAATGCTAACACTAGCAAAGTCTATGAATCCGAAAAACTGACGGGTACGTACTCTTTTCCCTCTTGGATAATGGATACAGGGGCTACACATCACTTGACGGGTCAGTTAGAAATCTTAACGGATGTTAAAGATATTCAACCAGTTGGAATTGTGTTAGCTGATGGGAGACAACGAGTGTCAGTTAAAGAAGGATCAGTGAGGCTTGGGCCGAATTGGACACTAAAATCAGTTTATTATGTTGATGGGTTTCAATCAAATTTGATTTCTCTTTGTCAATTGATGGATGAAAATCGTTGCGTAGTGCAGTTAGCTGATCATTTCCTTGTTGTTCAGGACCGCACTACGAGGACGGTGATTGGAGTTAGTAAGCAAAAGGGAGGGACCTTCCTTTTTTGGAGTTTGGAGTCTGTAACATCTGTTGAAGTTAGAGATGAGAAGTCATTCGAGTTGTGGCATCAACGGATGGGACATCCTTCAGCTAAAGTAGTTGGTCTTCTTCCTTTAATCTCAAATGTTATTTCTTCTGAAATTTTGAATAAAGCATGCGATATATGTCTCCGCGCTAAGCAAACCCGGTTGTCTTTTCCAATAAGTGAGAATAAAACGAAAAGGATTTTTGATCTTATTCACTGTGATTTATGGGGTCCATATCGAACTCCAACACACTCTGGTGCTCGTTATTTCTTAACTATCGTTGATGATTACTCTCGAGGAGTGTGGTTATATTTGCTTAACGAAAAATCTGAGGCACCAAATGTTTTGAAGAACTTCATAGCCATGACTGAACGACAATTCGAAACCCAAGTTTAAGTCATAAGAAGTGATAACGGCTCTGAATTTGTTAGTTTGAATGAGTTCTTCAAGAAACAAGAGATTGTTCATGAGACATCATGCGTCGGCACTCCTCAGCAGAATGGACGGGTTGAAAGAAAGCACAGACATATTCTAAACGTGGCCAGAGCTCTACAGTTTCAAGCTAACTTGCCCATTGAGTTTTGGGGGAATGTGTTCTCAGAGCGGCATATTTAATCAATCGAACACCGAGTATGGTCTGGAAAGGAATGACTCCTTATGAACGGATATACAATGCTAAACCGGTGTATGATCACATTCGAATTCTTGGGAACACGTGCTATGCTCACGACCAATCACATGGAGGCGATAAGTTCGCATCGCGAAGCCGTCGATGTGTATTCATGGGATATCCGTACGGGAAAAAGGGGTGGCAGTTATATGATCTAGAGAAGTGTCAATTCTTTGTCTCAAGAGATGTGGTGTTCTTTGAACATGAATTTCCATTTAAATCGGATGTTGCAGAAGAATTTGTGGAAGAAGCTGAAAATTTTAACATAGCTTCTTTGTACGTCGAGGAAGAAGAAACAGAGAGAAGATTGGGCCAGTTGGGCCAACTTAATGCTGAAAGCCCACTTGTTACAACTAATTCAGATGGGCTGCCCATAAGCCCAATTCGAAATAATGAAGAAGCTATTATTAGTGAAAATCAAAACGACGTTGCAGTTGAAACTTCACGTCACGTTCCTCTTCGTAACTTGCCATCATCTTCTTCCTCAGAGATTCCACGATCGACGACGTCACGACCTCCACCATTAACATCACCGCAAGTACAAACAAAGAAATCGTTTCCTACTGAACAATTGGGTCGAGGAAAGAGGCAGAGAACACATTCAGTAAAATTGAAGGAATTCGTGATTGAGACTGGAAATCCAAAAACAAAGAAGAACAAGTCCACATCTGAGTATCTGATTGCCAATTACGTTGACTGTGAGCGTTTCTCTGAGTCACATAAAGCATACATGGTTGCAATTACTCAGGGCGTAGAGGCAAAATCGTTTAAAAAGGCAATGGAAGACGATAGATTGAAAGGGGCAATGGGTTCATAAATTGATTCTCAGGAAAGAAATCATTCGTTGACCATAGAGGATTTGCCTAAAGGGAAAAAGGCAATAGGATGTAAATGGGTTTACAAGATCAAATACAAGTCTGATGGCACCTTGGAGAGACATAAAGCCAAACTGGTTGCTCTTGGAAACAAACAAGTTGAAGGAGTAGACTATGGATAAACTTTTGCGCCGGTAGCTAAAATGGGAACCGTGAGATTGTTCTTAGATACGGCAGTTAAGAACAAGTGGGATGTTCACCAGAAGGACGTCTACAATGTGTTTCTTCACGGCGACCTTGAAGAAGAAATTTATATGAAGCTACCATCAGGGTTTAAAGCAACCGATCCGAACAAGGTATGCAGACTTCGAAAGTCTATTTATGGATTGAAGCAGAGTCCGAGGTCCTGGTTTGCCAAATTGTCTACGGCGTTAAAAAATTTGAATTTGAGCAAAATCTCTCTGATTATTCATTGTTCACCAAGGATGCAAATGGAGAGTCACTTCACGTTTTAGTGTATGTCGACGATCTCACTTAAGGTCATGAATGATTTTAAAGATTACTTGTTGTCGTGCTTTCACATGAAGGACTTAGGCCAATTAAAATACTTCCTGGGAATTGAAGTAGCAAGAAACTCTACCGGTATGTATCTTTGTTAAAGAAAGTACGCATTGGACATTATCTCAGATGTTGGACTACTTGGTGCGAAACCTGTAGCGTTTCCTTTGGAAACAAACAATGACTTGTCATTGTCGAAGTCCGCGTTTTTAAACAACCCTGAACCTTATAGAAGATTGGTGGGTAGATTGATATACTTGGCTGTGACTCGACCCGATTTAGCGTTCTCTTTTCACTTTCTTGCTCTGTTTATGCAAAAGCCGAGAGAAGATCATTGGGGAGCAGCCTTGCGGGTGGTTCGATATTTGAAAAACAATCCTGGTCAGGGGATATTGTTACGAGCAGACACACCTTTTCAATTGTCCGGATGGTGTGATAGTGACTACGCAAGCTGCAGGCTATCAAGAAAATCCGTAACTGGATACTTCATATAGCTGGGAGGGTCACCTATCTCATGGAAGACGAAAAAGCAAAAGACAGTGAGTAGATCCTCGGAAGAAGCAGAATACCGAGCATTGGCATATTTGACTCAAGAATTGATTTGGTTAAAAACAATTCTTTCAGCGCTCGGAGTCAAACACAATCAACCGATGAATGTTCGCTGCGATAGCAAAGCCGCCATTCATATCGCAACAAACCCAGTGTTTCATGAGCGCACAAAACATGTGGAGGTCGATTGCCACTTTGTCCGAGAAGAGGTGATAACTAAAAACATTTGTCTCCTACATGTCAAGAGTGAGTCTCAGCTTGCTGATATTTTTACTAAACCATTGGGAAGACAAGAGTTTTATCGTTTTTGTTTCAAGTTGGGCATTACAGACCTCCATGCTCCAACTTGAGGGAGGGTATTAGCGAGATATGCAGGCAGTTTGGAACAAGAAGTTGTTAAGGTTGTTCCACAAGTTTTTTATAGTTGTAGATTTGATTTTATCGGATCCTCTTAAAGATTCTTTTGTAATCTATTTAAAGCATTGTAAACACTTCTCTTGAATATATCAGAAAACTGAACATATTTTCCCAGTCACGATCTCTGAATTCACAAAATAAAACTCCATTTAAGCAACTATACCCAAAATTTATAACATAACTCCTGATTCGCAAAACATTCCCAATCCCAATTCTTCAAAATACGATATAAATTGGAAAATTTGAAGTAAAAGACGCATTCAATACATACTCGTCTCCATACCAACCAACACATGCGATTCAAAACTCCCATTTAAACCCAATCACTGAGAGAAAAGTTTTAAAATTTAGAGATTACAAAAGGGTGGCCACTTAAGAGAAAAAAGTTAAGATTTAGAGAGCGTACCCAATCAAACATCCCTCCTCTGATGTTGGTGATGGCCAAATCCTTTACATTCCCTTTTCAAAACGGAAGAGGGCGCTAACAAGAGGATTGACGAACAAGCTTGAGATCGAGAATCTCCTTGACTTGAACCAATAAGATTGCAACTCCGCAGGACGAATCGAACATCAACAACAGAGAAAACCGATCTCTGTCCTTAAGAGGCTAGATCTGGGAACACGAATCAAGTGAGATAAACTCAGATCGACCCAAAGGGGATCAATAAATTGGAGCGCCATCATCCTTAAACATGAGCTAAGGAGATGTCTTGAGCTGCTGCTAATCGAGATCTCAAATCAGGAACTCTATATCCCTGCTAATCACCGCTAAAACAACAGATGATGGATTAAATAACTCCAAAGACACAAACGAAGAAGCTGCTAGGTTCAAATCCCCAACAAAGAACATAACATTGTTTAGAAGTGAAAGATTGAGAAGAGAAGAAGCGATAGAAATAGAGAGAGATTTGATAGTGTATTTCATTGATAAGCAACCCTAAATTTGAGAATCCGCTTAAGTCTCTGAGTTGCAATAGTAAACGACAACGTATTCAATGTAAAAGAGAAAGGACAAACCCTCTTTCTCAATTAGAGGTTTACTAATACTTCAAACGAATTTTCATAAGTTCGTTTTCAGTACAAGAAGAATCTTTTTCATTGCACAAAAAAAAGAAGAATCTTCTTCTTGCTTCATGTATATATTCTAAAGTAGCCACAAAGATTTAGAACATTTTATTGTCTATTATTGTTTCGCCCAAATTTTAGTTCTGACAATTTAATAGGGAGATGAAAAAAAATTAGATGCCAATTAAAATTTTTATGATTTAATTTTTAAGTTGAGCACAAAGTTAAAACTTTAGAATTTATAATATAGGGTTTTGGATTTAAAATCAGAAATTTGGAATTAGAATTCTAATTTTAAATATAATAATTGAATTTTTTTTAGGGATTTCAATTTATAAGTATAAAACGAATTAAAAAAACAATGGTAAAGTAAATATGTAAATAAATATAAATGTTTCTTTTATGTATATATAATGATTATGTTTTGGTTTATGAATTAATTTCTGTGATTCAGTGCTTAATCAAACCCGAGCCATGTTTGTAGTAGGTGACGGTCGTTGCCGTCTTCTTCGTTCCAAAATGTTGGACACACTCTTTCGCCGGTTGAGTCGCCATTGTTAGGATTTTATGATTTCCGTGCTTTTTCTGCAGCCAAGGAGATTATATGAGTAGAGAAAAAAAACATAATGCGTTAAGCTTTTATAGGTCAACGTGATGATGGACTGACTTTGAAGGCCCATAAATTAGGGTAACTATGACCTGTTACAATGTTTATGGGTACATAACTTAGATTAACCGACTACATCTTCTAATAAACCAACGGGTTTCGTCAATTTCGAAGATTCGCAAAAAACGGATGTATGTGGTCAACCACTAGATTTAGATTTCAAAGATGTGTTTTTTTTGTACCATTTTCGCTAGGAACTTGTAAGTATGCGAGCTAAACGACAACTTATGGTTAAAATGATCGGTTATATCTTTCATGTTTTTTGATCAAATGAGTTTCTAATTTTGTTACCAAAAATTTTGGTTTTTGATTGATATTCGGTTTATATGCGGTTAAATCGGATTGATTGCTGACAACCAAAAATAAATCAGATCGGTTAGATTTAATATAATTAACAAACAAACAAAAAAACAAAATAGGCCATTTGTGAAACAAAACCCAAATAAAAATTGGGCATTTTTTAATACAACTCAAACAAAGTTGGGCCTTTTTGCTTAGAGAAACAAAATCAAGGCCTCTTAATTTTTATTTATTTATTTATTTCAGATCTACATATATGTGTGTACCTTCTTCTTTGCGAGACATGTTAATAAAGTGAGGCTTACAGTTCCAGGGTAAAAAGTTTTAGAAATGTTCCGGGCAGCTTCAGCGATTCGATTTACATTTGTTGTGGTATTTAAAATTGATTTTGGTTTGGTTTACATTGGTTTAGAGAATGAAAACAGAAAAACAAAAAACTTGTGCGATGTGTTTTTGAGAGAGAAGTGCGTCGATTGAAAAAGGCATGATTTCGAAAGGGGTACACCCATAGAATTGCTCTAACTCGCTCAACGCGCACTTGGTGAGAGGGGGTGTGAAATAGAGCCTTCTGATTGGGTGAAAAAATCTAAGAAATTGAAATAGTAGACATGTTGCTAGCTCCTCTTCTATGTTATTTAAAAAGTCAATTTTAAAGTTTGCATTCAAATGGTTCTCATAATATAAATACATATATATATTTATATATATGTATATGTTTTAAAGAGTTTATCTACACTATTAAAATAAGAAACATTTAAAGAGTTAATGATATTTTTCGTTGCAAAATTGATAATATAATTTTATTAAAAACATTATTATTTTTATTATGAATTTAGTTTAGTTGCTAATAATTTTATATTTACATAATATATAAAGGAAAAAACAAATAAGATCTTGTATCTCTAAACATATTTCGATTTGAAAAAAAAAAAATATTGGATAGAATGTATGTCGCATATTTGTTTTGGCTATGTACTTAATCTGTTATAGTTTGTAAATGAGAAAATATCGGAATATATTTATAACATAATTATTATTACTTAGTTTTTATTATTAAAATATTTTGTATTTTTCAATTAATGGCATTTGATTTATGTTGATTGTTTTTTGTTTTATCTATAATAAATTGAAAAATACAAAATAGTTCGATTTATATTCGAAATAAATATATTGATGCTGAATATTTAGTTATTTAATATTTGATGTTTTGTTTAGTAGACAAATCATAGTAAAAATAGTGACGAAGCAAATCTCGGAATATATTGGATCATTTAATCAGGTTATTTGTTTTTGCAAAAAATTAATAAAGGATCCAAATCAAAAATATTTATTTAGTTGTATTAGTTGTTAATTTATCAGGTTATTTATTTATTTGTCAAAGATATCCTCACAGTTGTAGTTCACAAAATGTTTTTCAGTTAATAGTATAGATTTTGTGATAAAGAATCATTAGAGAGATAAGCATGGCCCTATCTTCAATGATTTTTGTTCATACATGTCTTTTCAATATGATAAATATCTTAAGAATCTCCCTTTTAATTATCTAACTAGGTCACCCGTGGGCATCTGTTACATCTCAATTCTGTGTATTTCACAAAGAATCTACTATATTTTCTTTATCTGTAAACATGTTGTATATTTAGTCTTGTCAAACCATATTTTGTTTAGTAAATATAGTTTTCTTGGTTTGCAGTATAAAAAATATATGTCTACAGTTGGTATGTACGTTTTGGAACGTAATTGTATATTTAGTATATGTAGGTGTACACATAGTATTTGTACAGTTTCGTGTATGTCATTAACATGTAAGCTAATTATAAAATTTGATAATTTAATACTTGGAAAATGTCTTTCTTCAAACTTCAAACTCATAATTAAAAAAAAAAAAGAATATTAATAAACTTCTCCACTAGTATTAAAAAAAGCTTGCATTAAGAAAATGGGAAAACGAAAAGCTTTTTAATAATTATTCCAACCTGCAAATTTAAAAACGACTAAATTAGCATGTTATATAATTTTGCAAAATGATATTTATTTTATAATAATCAAACTAAATAAATCCTGTAGAAATAATCTACTAAAGGTTTTGAAATATTTCTTTGAAAACAACATTTGCTGTTTCTTTCTTCTGTATTCCTTACCTTCTGTAATAAGAACCTTCAGCCCTGCCTTTGATTTCACTCTAGACATAGCGACATACAACTGTCCATGTGAGAAAACAGGCTTCGACAAATATATGCCAACATTGGCTAATGACTGGCCTTGGCTCTTATTGATCGTCACTGCAAATGTAACAGATAAAGGAAACTGCCTTCGTCGCATTTTAATGGGCAATCTACGATCCAAAGGAATTAGGGGCATCCTGGGAATAAGGACCGGTTTACCAACTCTAGTACCTTCTAATATACGTCCTTGCACCGGTTTATCTCCAAGTCTGATGACATAGCTCAAATTGCCTTAAGCTTACTCCCTCAAATAAGAGATCGTCGTTAGCACTTAAGGGTCGAATTCCACTGATCTCTCGATGTTCAAACAATAGACTTATGGTGTTATTAAATAAGCTAGACAAAGTAATTGAATGTAAAAGACAAATAAGCAAGTAAACGAAGTGTAGATTTAAGTGATTAAAGCGTCAGGTCTAAGGAATTATCTCGGGAGATAGATAAAGTGTAGATCTAGCTAATATAAGGATTGTTATCGCACTGTTCTCGAACTCAAACTATGATTCTAAAGTAACCGGTGGTGTTCCGCAAAACTCTCTATACTTAGAGCTAAGATAACTGAAGAAGCCGAGAAATCCTATACTCAAAACATACGAAAAAGATTAGAAAGACTCTAAAAACCATTCTGAAACTATGTTAGAAATCAATAAAAAAACCAGGACATATCAACTTCCCCAGAGTAAGCCTTTGCTTGCCCTCAAGTGATAACACTGTATTTTACTCATTTTTGGTGTGTGTTTATCATCATTTAGCTTTGCATTTGCTCATTGTATCATATCATTTTGCACCATTTTAGCTTATTTTGCACACTTAGGCATTTAGGATCATCTTGCATACATATTGCATGTTTTGGTGTGTTTTAAGGTGCAGAAGGAGCTTAAAAGCATTCTACTCAATCCATTCACTCGATCCAGGCAGCCATAGAGGAGGCAGCAATTCACTCGACCCTCTTACTCGATCAAGGCAACCTCAGAAGAAGCAGCAGATCAATCTACTCGCCCCTTCTACTCGATCCTCTATTCGACTCATTTACTCGACCAAGGGTTACCAACTCTACAAGACTTGTTGATCTATCAAAGCGTCTTCTTATCATCCTCATTCCCTACTCAACCAGACATTTGAGCATACGGATAGGAGAGGAAGAAGCATCTACTCGACCAATTGATCACTCGGAGCATAGACTCAAAGGCGCAAACTTTGCAGCACCCTCTTTACTCGATCCCCAAGATCGAGCACTCGCCCAAACCGCCTCAAGTCTCTTGTCTTCTAGTGAATATAGGGTTTTCAACATTTCACTATAAATAGATCACTTTGGGATTTGTCCAAAGGATCTAGCTTTTATCCTTTAGTTTTTCTTTGTGTTCTTGAATCTTCAAAACTTAATTACTCTTAATCTA
>Ga0041059_1002173_pt1 | contig 14917 bp, 10 predicted proteins | sample AraColnosormetaG_FD_56232 | JGI IMG/M metagenome (GOLD analysis project Ga0041059, IMG submission 56232) | Arabidopsis roots microbial communities from North Carolina, USA - Col MF nosort | ecosystem: Host-associated > Plants > Roots > Unclassified | place: USA: North Carolina | collected...
TGATTATACTATTGATGACTACATCAATACATATTTTATTCAATTTAATAAATTGAAATAATATGTAAAAATATACATTAAAAATGCAAAGCAATACTTTTTGTAATAAAAAAAAACAATCTTACAATGCGTTATTATAAAAATTTAAAACAAAAGAAAAATCATGAGTAATCAAATCGTACTTTCTACGCACGTGATAACACATGTGCTAGTTGACCGGCTTAGGGTTTTAATCTTTTTAATCTCACTAATCAGTAATCACTGATTACCTTCCTTTAATTACAATTTTATTTTATAAGATTAATGTAACTACTTAACTAGATATCCTCAAATAAAGAGTATATATCTCTCGTGTGTGGTATGTGACTGTGTGTATATGATCGGATGTACTCACGTGACACACCAGTGATCACGTTCTAGTTGCTACTAATTCCATTCATTTGCGTATAAAATAAACGTCAAACCAAACGCAAGTCGTGGAATGATGATACCATAAGTCCCAAGTCAAAGTCAATTGGGATTAAAGTCAAAAGAAGATTTAGTTTGACTTTATCAACCATTTGTTACGCGTGGTTCCTAATAGATAACGTTGTAATTTCTTATAAAGCAAAAACATAAGCACATAATATTAATACATGTAGGATTATGCAATTTCTAACAATAAAGAGATCAAATTGTCTAAATATGACACATATCATATAGGATTATACAGTTTTCTAACAATAAAGATATCAAATTGTCTAAATATGACACATATCATATGATTTATCAATGAGACTCGAATTGAAATAACTCTTGAAGTACATTCACTATGCTACTATAAATATAGAATACTTTTTTTTGTTCAAATAAATATAGAATATTTACTAATTCATATTTCAGAAGTTGTAATGTGGCAATCATCATGTATATTATATTATGGTAGGGAATTATCAAGTGAATTTTCTTCTTCTTCTAATTAATTAATGTGTAAAGTATGGTAATATATAATGGCTTTTCATGACGTTATTGGAAAATACTTTGACAAATTTTTCGTCATAAAAATTATTAGCGGTGAAAAAATCACACACCAATATTTTTTTTTGCTAAAGAAATCACACACCAACTATACAAAATGAATTCACGTAGCTTCGAACACTTTTATTTTATTTTCTTACCAGATTAAAAAAAGAAACACTATTATCTATATTATTTGAAATGTAGACAAATAAAATTATAAATATGTCATGACTCATGAACAAACCAGTGATACAAGGGCAACAATAGTGAAATGAACCAAGTTTATGATAAACAGATTTAGTCCTCTCCATGTGGATTGTAGCATTTGCAATGAGCATGAGCATGAGTTGTAATTGATGAAATTTGTGCAGTTCTCTGGATTGTAGCATTTGCAATGAGCATGAGCATGAGTTGTAATCAATAGTACAAAAAAGACACATGTAGCTATGCCTATATAATAACACGTACATATAATTTGTTTACCAACAAATGTTTGATGGAATATTTGTATACATCATTATATAATATTTATCTATTATAGTTTTTAATACGTATGGAAGGTACACAATTTTATTTATTCATCTCTATTTAAGGGGGAAAAAACATATTCCCGTTGCCTAAGTAATTTGCATGCAATTTTAAATCCTTTGCTAGCCAGCCTAAGCCGATCCCGAGGAAAGGGGCTAGGTTTAACAGTTTTGGTAGTTGTTCACAAATAAGAGAAAGTGAGAAACAATGATATATTACGACTCTCCTTGTCACCTTGACTAGTGTGAAACGAACGAAACAAAGATTCCGTTGCCAAATTATTATATAAGCAAAAGTTTAAAACTATTCTTTTCATTTCATTTTAAAGGTAGGCGTAGGCCATCAATTTTTTATTTATTATTATTGTCTTATGTGAAAAAGATACTAATTATTGAATAATATAATTACACAATCGTCAACATACACACACGAATACACGATAGACTACGGAAGCAGTGTCGGTCCATATTCTATTTCATTCTTTCTTTTGCTTTTTGTGGTGAATGTAATAGAAAATATGGTGAAAAATCAAAAAGGAAACGAAAATTGGAATCGTGTGTAAGATTTGACTTTTCTTCGGGATTTTTCCAAAAGGAACTAGGCAATTTTATGGTCTTCCATTTTATACCCCACCATGAAAGTTACTTGAATGTTTTCTTATCGGCATCATTGCAGTAATTACGAAAACAAAAGAAAATAGTTTTCATATATATTTTTCTTAAAAGTTATAGTATCCGATGTTTAGATTTTTGTTTTATTTTCCAATACGCTTATGATATATAAAAATACTATTGATGTAGCAGTTAATTTAAAATGATTTTTCTTATGTTGGTTGTAATAAAAATTGAATTTTCATATAAAAAACATCATAACTATTCGTTTTTTTATTTTTTTTTTATTTTTTAACACTCTTCGTTTGTTGGTGTAAGAGTATACTTTTTTCTTGTCAAGATGAATTGAGCAAGATATCAAAAATTTATTAAAGACAATTGAAATCAACAAAAGTTATACCAAAATGATATTTATCTTGCAGCTCAATTATTAGTAATTTTTACATGCAGTGTATGTTGTATATTTACTTAGTTTTGGTGTATACATATTCAAAAATTTACATTCAAATTCTAATATAGTTATTGTACTAATACAAAGCAATAGACTACACATAATATCATCAAAACTTGGTTCTTCGGCTAGGTACGTATACATAAATTACCGAAACAAATGTCAGTTGCGGAGGCTCAAGGGCTTCTACATGGACAATGGACTGTATTCAAACATTGGATTTCAAGAATATCATCTTTGAAGTAGATTGAGTTGTGTTGGTTACATCAAGGTTTGGATCGAGTTACGATATCATTCAACTCTAAAATTTTAAGTAGATGTATCACTATTTGATGGTTTTGAGTGTGTACCAAATAAGCCGTCTCAAAAATTCGGTGAACAATGTTGACTTTTAAAAAATGCCATCTCATTTACTTAACTAAGCATCAATATGAAAATATAGTTTGCATGTATAAATGTATTATAGTATAAGCTATTATGTGAATACAAAGGTATGGTGGAATGCATGTGCGCCTTTACTTTTTATTTTTTCCCTTCTTTTATTGAATTTGTAATTAGCAATGATTAATCTATGTTGACTAGAAATGGACGTGTTATAAAAGTCCTACTAAACTTTTTATTTTAAAACGTTTCCAATCATTAGTCTATGCCTCAAATAAAATTGTAAAATCCTAATTTTAACCTCTTCAATCATCTTCATCTCTTTAAGCTTTTATTCGTCGTACCTATATATCATATTAGCTATAGACTAGAAACGATATAATCGAATTGGATACTTACTTATTTTGTTGTTAAGATGAATTGGATGTTTTTTTTTATACTGTTTCTGATGAATTGGATGATTAACCAGTCTCACGTTGTCATAAATAAAACAAAACTAACCGGCCACTCTCATCATTTAAGTTATTTTATAATATAAAATATATATTTTTACAAAAAAATTCTTAAATAGTATGGGTGACAATTAATAGTTAACAAAGAAAAACAATTAATAGTTCTTAAATTTTGGATGACAAAAAAAGAATGGTAACATATAACCCTAACGTATTTTCAAAGTTGCGTTTTTGGTGAAGCTTATACTGTATACAGTACTAGAAAAACAATTTGAAATGATCAATATTTAAAAGAAGAAAAAAAATGTGTACGTGAGATTTATCTGAAACTTGAAAGATTCTATAATCGGTAACCTCATTACTACAAGAAAGTCTACAACTAATTATTAAATTGCAACCGACAATCATATAGTGTTAGATCATAAATCATATTCATAAACAAATATATCGATTTTAATAATTGCTAAATGGTATGTTTTAGTGACAAAATTTATATCATCATTACATCGCATTAATTAAAATTTCAAATTTATATCTACTTAGACGAAATTTCACTATCAGAAAATATCAAATCAAAATGAATAACAAGAATCAAAAGCAACATCACTCCAAACCCAAAAGGTACGTAGATAAAATTATATAATCATAACAATCAATGCAAACAATTTTATATATAAAAAAATCCTAGTTAATGCGAATATATGTCAGGTTTTTTCTTAAATAAAAAAAGTTCCCCACCACTAGTACATAAACAAACAAATTTTCAATTTTCCCACCAATCAAATTTAACTTGTATATTCAATTCTACTTTTAAATCTTGATATAAAAGAATTCTTGTAGTAAACGAGTCACACCGATCAAGAAAAATATTAATATAATCATATAAAGAGCCCAAGAAATCTCACCGAACTTTCATTTTACTCAATCCCTCTCTCCTCTGTTTTTCTTCTATACCAATCTTCTTTCTTCAAGAACTTTCAAAGTTTACTCTTTAGTTCTCCATTAGAGGATGAGATTCTTCTTATAAGTCAGATAATGGATCTATCAAACCGTCGCAATCCTCTCCGGGATCTGAGCTTTCCTCCTCCTCCGCCGCCACCTATTTTCCACCGTGCGAGCTCTACGGGGACGAGTTTTCCGATCTTAGCCGTCGCGGTGATCGGAATCTTAGCCACAGCATTTTTACTTGTAAGCTATTATGTTTTTGTTATCAAATGTTGTCTCAACTGGCACCGAATCGACATTCTTGGTCGATTCTCGTTATCTCGAAGGCGACGCAACGACCAAGATCCTTTAATGGTTTACTCTCCAGAGCTTAGAAGCCGCGGTCTTGATGAATCCGTCATTAGAGCAATCCCAATCTTTAAGTTCAAGAAGAGATACGACCAAAACGACGGCGTTTTTACAGGAGAAGGAGAAGAAGAAGAAGAGAAGAGATCTCAAGAATGCTCTGTTTGTTTGAGTGAGTTTCAAGATGAGGAGAAGCTGAGGATTATCCCAAATTGTTCTCATTTGTTTCATATCGACTGTATCGATGTGTGGCTTCAGAACAACGCCAATTGTCCTTTGTGTAGAACTAGGGTTTCTTGTGACACAAGTTTTCCTCCGGATCGGGTTTCTGCGCCGAGCACTTCTCCCGAGAATCTGGTCATGTTAAGAGGTGAGAACGAGTATGTGGTCATTGAGCTGGGCAGTAGCATCGGTAGTGACAGAGATAGTCCAAGACACGGAAGGTTACTTACGGGACAAGAAAGGTCAAATTCAGGTTATCTACTGAACGAAAACACCCAAAATTCGATCAGTCCATCTCCGAAGAAGCTTGACCGCGGAGGGCTTCCAAGAAAATTCCGAAAGCTTCACAAGATGACGAGTATGGGAGACGAATGCATCGACATAAGAAGAGGTAAAGACGAACAGTTCGGTAGTATTCAGCCCATTAGAAGATCAATCTCAATGGATTCATCGGCGGATAGACAGCTTTACTTGGCGGTTCAAGAGGCGATTCGGAAAAACCGCGAAGTTCTGGTGGTTGGAGACGGAGGAGGATGTAGCAGTAGTAGTGGCAATGTTAGTAATTCCAAAGTGAAGAGATCTTTCTTCTCTTTTGGGAGCAGTAGACGTTCTAGAAGTTCCTCTAAATTGCCACTTTATTTTGAACCCTAATAAGCCGCTTTGCTTATTTGTTTTATTTTCTTGTTCCTTTCTACATTTGATTTCTATTATTTCATTTTCAAATATTTTTGAGATGGATTTTTAAAATTATTTGGTCGGTGAGGTAGGAGAGAATATAGACGTGTTTAGATTTAGAAGTCAAAAAAGTTGAGTTGTATTATGTGTGACAGAGAAATTATGGACAAGTTTGAAAAACTTAAAATTATTTCTTTTAAACATAAAACTCATGGAGGGCTTCACACTTCTACGTCAAAATCTCCTCCTCATATAATCAATGATATCCAAATTACAAAGAAACCATAATCTCCTTGAAAACATCTATCTGATGTTTTTTGTTGTGTTAAAGCAAACATCATATAAATTCATCTTGATTTGGATAGAACATTCAAATGCCAAAACGAAAAATACCATCCATGATTTTTAAGGATTTAACAAACTTGGTAAGTCTCTTTGTACTAAATCAGACTTTACTAGTGTTGTTGAAGTAATGGACTCTGATCCACTAAGACCTATTATGGTATGTTGTATTGTATGACCCATTTTTTCAATTATTTTTTTCGGCCTAAACCAGCCTTTTACAGAAGCAAAAGGAAAAACTGAAACCCGAGACATCTAAACCGGATTAAACCGAATACCATGCCATTTCTTTTTGATGAGTCATCATCACCATCCTTTAGATCCAGAAATCAAAATTGCTTACTGCTTCATTTGTTCTGCTGTTCCCGGCCAATGAAGATTCTCGTCGCCGTTAAACGTGTCGTCGACTACGCCGTCAAGATCCGAGTCAAACCCGATAAGGTACACGCATAACCCATCTCTAAATCTCTCTGTAACCATTGAATCACCGTTAAATTTGATTCCTTTATCGTTGAATCAGACTGGTGTAGAAACCCAAAATGTGAAGATGTCAATGAATCCATTTTGTGAGATCGCGCTTGAGGAAGCGCTTCGAATCAAAGAAGCTGGTTTTGCTAAAGAGGTTATTGCAGTGAGTATTGGACCTTCACAATGTGTGGATACACTTCGTACTGGTTTAGCTATGGGTGCTGATCGAGGAATCCATGTTGAGACCAATTCTATTTTTCTTCCTTTGACGATTGCTAAGATCTTGAAGAGTTTAGCTGATGTTGAGAATCCTGGATTGATTTTCTTAGGGAAACAGGTATGTTTGGCTCTGATTTGCTTGTCAAGTTTTGAACTTTGGTTGTGTATGCGTCAAATCTCTAGATCTTGTTTTAGTGTACTGAATCTTAGCTAAAGTTGAGGTTTTTCAGGTTTTAGAATGCAAAAGATTCGTGTTTTGACTCGTGTGTTGTGGATTGTTTAGGATGATGAACATTGATCTTTGTAAATTCTTGAAAACTGTCTTAAAATGTCTTGAATAATGTTGAGTTTGCATAATGTTTTGATGAGGTTTGATGTGAAGGTTACTGATTTATAACGTTATTTTTTTTCTGTAGGCGATAGATGATGATTGCAATCAAACAGGACAGATGGTTGCAGCTTTACTTGGTTGGCCACAAGCAACGTTTGCATCGAAGGTAACAGAGTAGTTCCCTCGACTACAATCATATGTTATCTTTTGTCTCTGCTCTCCAAGTTGTGAGTAGTTTTTTATGTGCTCTGCTCATTGTTGTTTAGTAGGTTGTGTTGGATAAAGATAAGAATGTTGCAACCGTGGATAGAGAAGTGGATGGAGGTCTTGAGACTCTTAATGTAGACTTACCCGCTGTGATAACGTAAGTTCTAGATTCTTAGATGATTGTGTCATGATCTCTCTCGAGTTGAGGTTTATATATATGCATCAACTAACCTGCATATGTCAATTTGTTCACTGCATTCTTTGTGGAACTTTTTTTGTGATCACTCAAATTATTAAGCAAACTAGCAATTAAGCTTTAATAGAAAGGTGCAACAACTCTTGTTTTGTTTGTAACAGCTCTTGATGTTACAATGCAGAACTGATTTGAGGCTGAACCAACCAAGATATGCATCACTCCCTAACATAATGAAGGCAAAATCAAAGCCTATAAAGAAAATGACGGTGCAAGATCTGAAAGTAGACATTAAATCCGACATAGAGATCTTGGAAGTCACGGAGCCTCCAAAGAGGAAATCTGGGGTTATGGTTTCTTCGGTGGATGAGTTGATAGATAAACTTAAAAATGAAGCTCATGTTGTTTGAAGGAAGAAACATTTGTCTTTTTCCCATTCTGCTACACACTTCTTTCTTCTTATCTACGTTGCTGTTTCAGGCATCAAGTGGAAGTAAATAAATAAATCAAGTGTGGATCTTGTTATTCAGTAATTCAATGTCTTCACTGTAAAAAATTCTTTCTTATTAACAAAATAGTTGATGTCCTCTCGAGCGAGAAGAGAGCAGCAAAACACACATATCTGTTTTTAACTAAGCCATACAAGTAATTTCTTCATATCCGGAACTTAGACAAATGCGATTTTCCATCGAAGATGCTTGCTAGGTATCCTACAGTGTATTCTGGTATAGTGATGTCTCTGTACTTTGCAGGGTTTTCATCAGAAAGAAGCTCTTTTATCGGTCCATAAACAGTGGAATTTGGAAACACTCCCGAGCTAACGAAGCAAGCAACTGAAATCCGCGGTCCATCTCTGTTTGCCCGTACCCTATGCTCCATACTTAAGAACTTATCGTTTGTGATCAGCTGCAAAACAAAATGACTCAAGTGTATTGATAAAGAAAGACTCTGTTTTGAGTTAAAAGGAAGCATCAATCGAGCTTGCCTGCATGAAATCACCGATACTGATGACAAGAGCTCCAGGAACAGGAGTTACATCAACCCAAGAATCTTGATGAAGAACTTGAAGACCACCGATTTGATCTTGAAGAAGAATTGTTATGAAGGAATTGTCGGTGTGTTTACTTATGCCCAAAGTTAGGTCAGGTTGTGGACAAGGTGGATAATAATGGCAGAGCATAAGCAAACCCTTGAGACAATCCATGTTCTTAAGAATCTCAGAGTCTAAACCTAAAGCTTCTGAGAGAAGTTGGAAGAGTAAACCTCCTAATTCCATTACATGCTTCGAGTATTCAATCACAACATCCCTAAGATAATATCATCGTTTACTCAGAATCATCAAAACACTAATAAAGCGAAATCAAAATTGCTAAACCTGTTTACCTGCAAGCTAGTGGGATTTCCTCTGGCTTTAGAGGATCTTGAGGACAAGTGTAGCAAGTGAAAGAGTCTTTCCAATTCATAGGAGAAGAATAATGAATATCGAAGTTGGTGTTGTAAGCAAATCTTGTATTGAAATCTGTAGCAAAATACTGTTTCTTGACCTCTGGATCTTCCTCATGAAATCTTCGAACACCTTGTTTGATATCTTTAAGAACAGTTAAAGGAATACCATGATTGATTACTTGGAAAAATCCCCAATTCTCAGCTGCTTCTTTAATCTTGGAAACGAGGACGTTTCTTGCAGCAGATGTGTTACCATCTCCGAGGTCAATGATTGGGACAGTGAGGTTTAAGCCAAAGATATCAGAAGGTTTGTTGTTAGATAAAGTTGAAGAAGAAGGGATATGGAAGATTCGAGGAACTTCGGTTATTTTGGTATCGACAAGTCCTTTCACACCTGCTTTTGTCGATACAAAAGCCTTGAGTTCGTTCAAACGAACGAGTTCTGCAGATTTTTCTGTCATGATGTTTTGTTTTTTTCTGTCTACGTACGTTGAGAGAGGAAGTAAAGACAGAAGCGTAGTCGTGAAGATAAGAATTTTTGAAGTTAGTGGTGGATCTGTGTGACCCATTTTGTAGATATTTTGTTCGTTGACTGTGACTTGAGTGAGGTATCATCGAAAGCGACTTGTGCAAGGAAGAATAAGTTTCAAACTTCAAAGGTAGCAATCATTTTTTGCAACCAATGCCATCTCCTTCGTGGGCTAGGGTTCTTCTGTATTGGGCTTGAGCCGTTTTTAGATTTTCCAGTCTTAAAATTTCAGTTTTTATTTTTGCCCATGTATTGTTGGGAGTTGGGACTATGGCCTTTTGTTTGTATAACCGAAAGAACAAAATACTGCTACAAATATGAAAATAAATACAATATTTCCATGCGTGATTTTGTATTTTATGTGATAACATTCTTGCTAGCCGATTTGGCTAGCTTTTGGACTAATGTCATTGTCTACTTCTGACTCTTACGGCTCAAAAACTAAGCTTTTGTAGTTTGAAAAAGATAACTTATAGTTTGACTTGTTAGCTACAAGCCTAGAATGCTGTTTTAAGCATGAAGTAGAAAACATTTTTTCTTATTGGTACAATGGTTGAGGAACTCTATAGCGGGTACAAAGAAAATGTAGCGTAACATATGCAAAACGCACAAATATATATTTTGCACTCGGACAAGTATTTTCTTCATATCATGTAATTAGTCAAATACGACTTTTCATCAAAAATGCTCGCAAGAAATCCTGCAGTGTACTCTGGTATGGTGATATCTTTGTACTTAGCAGGGTTTTCATCAGACAAAAGATCTTTAATCGGTCCATAAACCGTGGAATTTGGAGAAAGACTCGAGCTAAAGAAGCACGCAACTGAAATCCGCGGTCTATCTTTGTTCGGTCGTACCCTATGCTCCACGCTCAAGAACTTATCGTTCGTTATCAGCTGCAAAACAAAATGTCTCAAATTAATTGGTAAAGAATCTGTTTTTTTAGTTAAAAGAATGCATCAACTGGACTTGCCTGCATGAAATCACCAATGTTGACAACAAGAGCTCCAGGTACAGGAGGGACATCGACCCAATAATCTTCATGAAGAACTTGAAGACCACCGATTTGGTCTTGAAGAAGAAGCGTGAGGAAAGAGTTGTCGGTGTGTTTACTTATACCTAAAGTTAGGTCAGGTTGTGGGCAAGGTGGATAGTAATGGCAGAGCATAAACAAACCCTTAAGACAATCAATCCTCTTAAGTGTCTCAGAGTCTAAACCTAAAGCTTCTGAGAGAAGTTGGAAGAGCACAGCTCCTAATTCCATTACATGCTTCGTGTATTCGATCACCGCACTCCTAAAATCATCATATTAAGAATTAAAACACTAGAAAAGGAAATTGTTTACTTGAATTAAAATTGAGATAATAAAATCGTGGAATCATTTGAACTAAGTAAATTTATGTTAAACAATCACATAATGCTAAAAAGTTTTTTTTTTGGTTATATATGAAACCAAATTGTTTAGAAATAGCATAAACACAACAAATAGTATAATACTATTAATCACTATATATAACATGTACCTGCAAGCTAGTGGGATTTCCTCTGGATTCGGAGGATCTGGAGCAATATAACAAGTGAAAGAGTCTCTCCAATTCAAAGGAGAAGAATGATAGAGATCGAAATCATTGTTATAAACAAATCTCTTGTTGTTATCGGTAGGAAGATATTGGTTCTTGACAACTGGATCTTGTTCATGAAACCTTCGAACACTCTCTTTGATCTCTTCAAGAACAGTTAAAGGAACATCATGATTGATCACTTGGAAAAATCCCCAATTCTCAGCTGCGTCTTTGATCTTCGAAATGACAACGTTTCTTGAAGATGTGTTACGATCTCCGAGGTCGATGATTGGGACGGTGAGGTTTAAGCCGGAGATATCAGAAGGTCTGTTGTTTGATAAAATAGAAGAAGGGACATGAAACATGCTAGGAACTTCGGTTATTTCGGCATCGACGAGTCCTTTCACTCCTGTCTTCGTCGAGATAAAAGTCGTGAGATCGTTTAAACGATCGATTTTTTCAGAATTCTCTGTCATGTTTTTTTCTTTTTTTCTTTCTTTCAAGATTCTGTTTTTTGTTGTTGTTCTGAAGACTCAAGAAGAAGAGGAAGATTCAATTTAAGACGGAACTAAAGATAAGTGTCGAAGTTTGTGGTGTCTGTGATTGAGAGCGACGTGTTGTGTTGTGCAAGGAATTCAAAGTATTAAAATTGACTTTTAAGATATTCCGACAGAAACAAAAACAGAATTGATAAGAGGGAGATTCAGTTTAAGACAGAACTAAAGATAAGTGTCCAAGTTTGTGGTGTCTGTGATTGATAGCGACGTGTTGTGTTGTGCAAGGAATTCAAAGTATCAAAATTGAGTGTTGTGCAAGGAATTTAAAGTATTTAAATTGACTTTTAAGAGATTCCGACAGAAACAAAAACAGAATTGAAGACTAGAAGATTGAAAATAAATTAAAAGAAAAAGAACCTTAAAAAGAAAACAATAAAAGTGGAGATGCGGGGTATCGATCCCCGTGCCTCTCGCATGCTAAGCGAGCGCTCTACCATCTGAGCTACATCCCCATGAATTGAACGAGTAGCAATTATATAATATCTAACGCGTTTTGTAAAGTATAGTAGATCAATTTTTCATGTATCTTATATTCTTATTCAGTACCGCCTTTGCCTTGTTGGTTGTACCAAGTAACCAACATTTGTATGGATCTTTAAATACTTAATGATTAAAAGATGTTTAATTATTATTATTTTGTTATATAGCTTAGTGCTCTAAAATGTTCATGAAAACCAACTTGAAAAATATTATGATAGCTAGTTTGTATTCAATTTAATTTGTGTTTGTAAATTATTTTTCATTTTCTTTACTATTAATTTTGTTTTATTTACCATTTTATTTTACGGGACCAAATCCGACTACCTACGAATGTTAGTAAATCCGGTTCCGACAAAATTACACATATATAAACTTTTTTTTTCTGAAATATGGTTCTCATATTTAAACCAAGATTCTCAAGTTAAAAATATTGTCCTAATATTTAATCCAAGATTCCCAAGCTAAAAATATGGTTCTTTTGTCGAAAGTAAAAAAGTACATATTCTTCTCGGAGAAATGAATCGATCGTGTAAAATATAGTTTCTCGTTGGGAGTTAAAATTTAATAAATTTGATAATGTTTTTTTTTCTTTTTTTTGAAATGTTAATAAATAAACCTAAACCAATAGAACCGCAGTTTTTCCTCCTCGCCGAAACGAAGAAGATTCTCCTTCTCTCCGTCAGACAAATCTACGAACAAGCGAGCCTGAGCTTAAGACCAAACTCATAGAGATGGGTTTCTTCTCTTTTCTTGGAAGAGTTCTCTTCGCTTCTCTCTTTATCCTCTCCGCTTGGCAAATGTGAGGCCTTTTTCTTTTTTCTCCATTCTCGATCTGTTCTCGCGTCTCTTCGTGTTCCTTGATTGAGATTTCGGATTGTTTTCCGATGCTTAATAGTGAATTGCTTCGTGCTAGATCTAATCTGGGAATTGAGAAGCTTTATAGGCTCTTTTTGATATCTAGGGTTTCGTGAAATTGGATATTTATCTGAATCTATCACGATTTGATTTTGAGTACTTGTTATGTTTCGATCTAGATTTCTTACTGTTATTGATTTGTATTTTGAGCTTGATTTTAGGTTTTGGTGATCTGGTCACTTTAGATTAATCAAAGTTTGAATATTTATGTATCTTGTGTTATCAATCAATGTATGATGTTGTTTGATCATGGTTGAATCTGGCTTGGGCTTATTACCGCATTTAGGGCACATATAATTGTTCTCTCTTATATTCGTTTATAGATGTCTTTAGCTCTGTTGTTCATATGGTTAGACGTTGAATTGGTTTGGTTATTCCAATGTTTAGTGGTCTAGAGACAAAGCATCATTTACTCTAAATGGAAGATGATCGATAAATGTAAAATAAGATTGTTCTCGTACTATTCGTTAGTCGTTACTAGGATTTTAGTTTGTTTACTTGATAGCTCAAAATATTATCTTCCTCTTTTGACTATATTACTAAATTTTAACAACGCTTATTTGGGGGAATTTGAATAGGTTCAATGATGGTGGTCCTGCAGCTAAAGAATTGGCTCCAAAGCTTGATTTGGTTAAGGCACATTTATCTTCTAGATTAGGAGTAACATTGCCCAAAATAGAGGTAATGACCTGGTTATGATGTTCTTGTCTCTTGTTCGCACTCTTTAAAAGTGTCTTTTTATGACTTGGAGAATGAATTTTTATAGGTGAGACAAGTCGTTGCTACTATTATTGCCCTGAAAGGAGTCGGAGGCTTACTCTTTGTTATCGGAAACACCTTCGGTGCTTATCTTCTGGTTAGGCTTCTTCTTGTTCAACTTACAAATAAGGGATTCAAAAAGCTTGCTATTTGTATGATCTCTTAAAATCTTAATCTTTTTTGTTTCAGGCTTCCTACTTGGTGGTTTTCGGTCCTATTCTCTATGATTTCTACAACTACGGACCTCAGGAACGTCATTTCTCTCTTCTGTTGACAGAGTTCTTGCAGGTTTGTCCAGAAACTTATTATCAATTATCGTAATCTTAAGAAACGCAGCTTTGCACCTTTAAAGTTTCAGCCTTGTAAAGCCAAGAGATCATACTGTTTATCACAATGGACAATATCTCGATAAAAATCTCATGCCTTTTGTTATTGCAGAGCGTTGCACTCTTTGGAGCGTTACTCTTCTTTATCGGAATGAAGAACTCGACACCCGCCAAGAAGAATTTGAAGAAGAGGACACCTAAGCCGAAAGCTGCCTAGTATCAATATTAGTTTTCTTCTGGTTTTGCCATGAGCAAGCAATACCTTGCCTTTTCCTTTTTTCCCGACAAAATCTTTCCTTAGAACTTTTGTTTTCTTTCTGTTTTAGGATTCTTAGATTAGCTCATGATCTTATACTAATACTGTGATTTGATATTGGGGATCTTGAAGTTTTGGTTTGTTGAAACTGGAACCATGCAGCTACAGAACAATGATTTCATGACCTTGGAATCCAAACAGCTAAAACAGAAGTTTATTCAAAAAATGGCTTCACTAACGCCTCATAAGAACCATGTTAAAGATCAAGTCTCTCTCTCGTTAAATTTTAAAAGCTCGGCTATTCCAATTGAGTAGTGTTGATGTCGAAGCTCCACACATAGATTCCATATTCCTTCCACTTAAAGACCTCCAGATGGGATTACAAACATACGGGAACAGAACTCGGTTGGTTCCATGAAAGCAGTGAATCATCAGGTTTTATGTTCGTATTTAACCAACTCGACTTCTATTCCTTTTTGGGCTACTAGAATTGTAAGTTTGAATAGGGTTGGACCAATAATATGAACGAAAATCCACCAATCTGAACTGAAACCTACTTCTTTAATTAAACAAAGTAAATTTGGGATCTTTTACAAAAAATATCGAAAATAACCTATAACATTGTAAGTCCATGCACTGTTATCTCTGTTGTTACTAGAAGGCATGGTCTTGTTTAGTTGTTCATCGGAATGTTGTGAACATATTGGCAGGTGAAGAA
>Ga0041059_1002174_pt1 | contig 14914 bp, 13 predicted proteins | sample AraColnosormetaG_FD_56232 | JGI IMG/M metagenome (GOLD analysis project Ga0041059, IMG submission 56232) | Arabidopsis roots microbial communities from North Carolina, USA - Col MF nosort | ecosystem: Host-associated > Plants > Roots > Unclassified | place: USA: North Carolina | collected...
ATACTGTTGCACTAGAAAATTGAAGATTAGTTGTAATCACCTTTTTAAGATAAGTAATTTCACGTATAGATATAATTTAAAAAAAAAAACATTGGACACAAAATTATAATTTTAAAATAAAGGCTAATTTTTCCTCTTAATTGGTCTAAATAGTTATAAATATTCTTTTGACTTGGGTTCACGTCTTCCGACACTACTACAGACTAGAGCTGATTGCCGACCAATCTCGTTTACATTATAGTATAGTCTTAGATAGTTTGACCCGATCATCTCAGATTTTTCTAATGCATAACAACAAAATAAATTTTGATTCAAATTTCTTAACATGATGCAGATAATTTGTAATAAAAATATTTTGTTTTTAGTTTATAATCCACATATACGTTTATAAGTTTATAAAGTTATATGACAGAAAAAGAAAAAAAAAAACTCTTCTTCATAAAATTTAATTGGGATATGATATGAGTCTATAAATAAAGTCGGATTATCGAATGCTTGACACGAAAGAAAAGAAGAAAGAAAGTGGCTAGACACAAGAGAATAATGGATGAAGTCATGAAGACAAGAGAAATCGAAGAGCTATTTATTCTCCCAACAAAGAATAGTGTGTATTATATATTTTCTTAAGATAGACCAAAATGCTCTTCAATAGCCAACAAAAGAAGTATTGCCTGTGAGAACATGAATCACACCAGTGGCAGCTTAATAGACATGCTTGTTTGTATCCTACATTTGGTGTCTCTGCCTGTTCCACAGCTATCAAAACTGAACTATGAACTTGTCTCATTATAGCCTCTAAGTTCTCATGATCTTAAAAAATTATGCCACTCAGGTTGATAATTTAAGAGCCGAGATTTAAAAGAAGCTGGGATGTTTTCTGAGCTAAAACATCTTCCGGCTCATATCCCCCCGAAAGAGAAGTGTTGTTAGCACAGTGTGTACTCACAATCGAGTAAGCCTCTAAGTATCTCTTCACAATTTGGGCGTTCTTCAGGCTCTGCCCAACAATCTGCACAGAAATTGTGGTTAACTTTAACTCAGACTGAAGCAGTTGAGAAATATAAGAGAATAAACAAAAAAGTTCAAGAAACATGGTATTCAACAACACTAAACCTGCAATTAGTTTGCTGAGTGGACCATCAGGAATCTCCAAACGTGACCCTTCATGTGCAACAGCAAAGACAACCTAAGAAGCAAATTTCATTAAGTGTAATCACAAGACTAAAGATATCACATCTCTAGAGAAATCATGGCACAGCATATTATACCTTCTCAGGTGGAACTCCTTCCCATGGTTTACGTAAAGTTGAAAGTTCCCACATTATGACCCCAAGACTAAAGATATCACATTTCTCTGTAAAAGGCCTGTTGCGAATGAGCTCTGGAGCCATCCACTCTGGTGTCCCAGCAGATGAAGTGTCCTTCATGTTTTCATCAGTCATTATTCTTGACAGCCCAAAATCACAGATCTTGACTGTCCAATGTTTGTCCACTAGACAGTTGGCACTCTTTAGGTCGCGGTGGACTATCTTCATCCGGTGTATGCACATCAAACCCCTTATGCATCCCATAAGAAATACAAAACAGCATGAGATAAGCATATGTAGCTTAAAACATATAATCAAGGGAGCTATGCAGGGTAGCTTAAATACCTGCAGATGTCTCTAAGCATCCTGAGCCTTCTGTGCCAGCTAAGTTTCTTCTTCTGACCACTCATGTGGATCAAATAATACAACGATCCCAGCTCCATGTACTCCGTGATCATGGATAAGCGTGGAGGTTTTGTGCATGCACCCAAAAATAGTACAACTGCAAATACATAGATTACAAGTCACGAATTATCTGACAAAAGTAAATAAAGATAACAATATCAGACATGTCTCCGCAAATTACTTGATAAAAATGACAAGAGAAAAGGCGAGAGAAAAAAAAGAAAATTACCATTTGGGTGGCGAACACGGCTGAAGAGAGAACCGCAGATGCCCGAGGAAACATGCAAAACCATTAGTAGAGGTACACAGGTATGATCTAAGAATGACCAAGAATTTGGTAACAAGATACCTGAGAATTGATATCTCATTGCAGAAATCTTCCATGTTTTCGGCAGTAAGATCTTGCTCCAGAAACAATTTGATTGCAACATCTGTCCCATTCCATACTCCACGAAAAACTTCACCAAAAAAACCTAGATACAAAATATAAGCCAATGTATCTTTACATAAAAGTTTTGAGTTTAGTCAACATGGAAAAACAGAATATCAACATAACAGAGACGTTCTTGAATTTGCAAAAGACGTTCGATATGGCATACTAAATAAGCCTCATAGCTCATTTATCTATAGTAAGGTCTCAGAAGGATCATGCGTCCGTGATTAAAAGAAGATTTGCACCGAGTAGTAAATTTAGAGCAGCTTACCAATCCCCACCCGAGTTCCAACAGTCAGCTCTGAGAAGTCAATGTCCCATTCTTGATAGGGTAATAAAGGCTGATTCTGCAATGTGGAAGACTCAACCACTTTATTCCATGTATCCTTCACGGCAAATTCTGAAGGCCCTCTTCGTCCAAATGTTTGACACCTGTAAGCATGGGGAGATGAGGGCAATGACATTGTCTTCTTAGAATTTAACTCATCATCAAGATGGAGACCAGACACCTGAGAAAGCACAAACAAAAATCACAAGAAATTTAGAGGTAAGAGCTAATAGAGCAGTGAACTTCAGAAGAAACTCAGAACTTTTAGACTGGTTATACAATGAGAAAGGAACTAACACAACAAAACAATCACTCTTACTAACAGAGCCAAAACTTACGTTGTTATCGATAACTGAGCTGTTTTCATCCTCTCGACCCTGCAAGAGACGGTTTTGCTTTGATTTCTCATACATTTCTCGTACAGCGCTTCAATAATTTGTAACATCAGAGTCAATACACAAGCAAATCACAAAATCACTGTTCTTAATTAGTTCTCACGAATCTCAGTATCATTATTACAAAATTAAAAGGAGTACCATCAAATGGCTTACAGCTTCTATGACTATCAAAGTAAATATATAGTTCCATGTTTATCATATAACCATCTTACAGACACCTAACCTAAGCATCTAGAAGTTTGGAGATAGCAGTTTTGCATTCGAGATGACTCATGCCATACTTTCATGTGATCTAGCAGCTGCTCAGATGATTGTAGATTTTAAAAATACCTTACCAACTAGATTTACAGAATAAACTCCAATATAGAGCTCTTTAAATGCAAGGTGAAAATGATAGAAAAAAACTGCTAAACGATGAAAGTAGAAACAATGCACATGGATGAGAATACCAACCTTGCAATGTCATCGCCAATTTCTGGTGTGATCCTAAAACTTCGCCGTCTAGTTTTACGAATTTCTGATGTGGATGAACTGTTTGAAAGCTAGAGAATATTAAAAAATTGCTTGCACAGCCAATCAAATATATACATGCAGACTTGTATAAGCAACTTAACTAATACTGGAATGTATATGATAGGAGCGGCATACTGAAAATTTTCGCATGCACTAATGTAAAAATGAGTTACCTTGAAGGAGATGATGCTTCACCAGTGTAATCCCTAAAAGAATTCCTACCAGTGCTCAACATTGATCGTCCACGTCGCATAGATGGGTGTTCTGGGCTGCAAATGTAACAAATGGCCAACTATCATCAGTTAGGTATAGAGAAAAAAAGGGTAGCTCTTGAAAGGCACACTTCAGATAACAGAATCGCTAATCAAGAGATTTAAATATAGAATCAGCAAAAAGAAGAGAAACATAATTTTATATGTTCCATCTCATTACTGTATCTAAAGACAACAAGAGGTCGTGCCAATGTATTATTTTCTTTTTCATTAACTATAATACAAGCCAGAAAGGGTACGGAAAAACCTTGAGCTAGCTGTTCTCTGTTCAGCAATTACTTTTCTGCGGCTACGCCTCCAGAATACAGTAGCAACATTTGGTTCACTATGCGAGGTGTTGCTGAAGGAAGAAAAGCACATTTCTATTATACCAATCATTGTACTGATTCCATTATACAACTTGTCAGAAATATATATGTAATATTTACCTCAATTTCCTTTCAATAGCTGTAGAAGGTCTGAGCATCAAACTACGCAGTGATGAACCAGATGCATTTGGATATCCTTCTAACTTCCGATAAAATTGAAGATTTTCATCTTTTTCTGTACTGTAGCAGAGGAAACGATATCACTCTAGGGGACGCTTATCACAAGAGTTGTTTTAGAATGATCTTACTGTAATATGCTTTAGAAAGAAAAATCACACAACGGAAGCCGACCTCTCAGGATCTCTTCTCTCATATAAAGGACTATTTGGCTCCAAAGGTGAGTCACAAGAGTCGTTTTCTGCAGAATCACTCTCTCCAGCAGGCGAGATGTGTGACATGAAAATTGCCTTGGCTGATCGCGGTACCAACTGACCAGGAAACCGAATAAGATCGACTAGTAGTTCAACGGAATTCAGCACAACTATAACAGACATGTGTTTGTTAGAGTCCATGCAATTCACAGTCCCATCACTAGGCAAACCCTGCACATGTGAATCAAAAGGGAAACCAAGTTGATTTGTAAGAGACAAATAGCATAAGATCCAATCATCTAGATCATAAATGTAGGTAAAGAAAAAAATTGAAATATGAGAAACTGAGGCTTACCACCACCAGCCGACTTTCAAGTCCTACAGTATCAGCTAGAACTTTGAACAAAATTGCCCGAGCTCGACAGCAACCACGCTTAATCTGGCCAAGCAACTGAGCACCATGGTTTTCAAACAAGAACGCATTTTCCTCTAGAGCAAGTTTTGAAGGGCTTTCTAGTGTTGGACGTTTGTAAAAGTCAGAGACCTGTTTGAGGAGAATGAATTTTGTGAGTATAGGACAAGTCAGTGCTGAAAAGATTGCATGAGGACATCAACTCCCGTTTCTTTTTTTTAAGAACCGAAATTGAGGTAATAGAGTAAGTCACTGGCAGAGAGTGCAATAGAACATAACAATGGACGCGGTTAAAGAAATAAATGTCGAGCTAGGAGAATATGCAATGCGGAACTGTGACAAAGAGGGAAGAGTCATTACAGAAATCCTACCGTTCCTGCTATTTTCTTAATCACCAAAGCAGGATTTGTGCCGCTGCCGCTGACAAGTGTAGTGATCAACTGTTTAAGCATTGCGAGCTTCTTATCTTTTTGAAAATCAACAAGAATAACTTCAATTCTGACACCTTCCTCTCCCAAAGCATGAAGCTCACTCGGAGTAGGTAGTCTATTATATAGCTCCTTTACTCTCTTATCCTGGAGCAAGATTTCAAATTTCAGAAACTGCATCTTCCTACTAACCAAATGACAAAGAAATAAAAAAAATCTGAAAAGCTCACCGGAACAACTGAGTAGAAACCATTAGGAATAGGTTCAGAGAGTATTCCAGTATCCCAAAGATGCTGTGATGCTCTTTGACCTGGAGAGCAATCCTGTTCAACACTTCTAGGGGAGTCCTTACTCAAAGCTTCACCTTGAGATTCAAAAGAAAGCAACTTCACCCTTTCCGCAAGTTCTGATCCCTGGTGTGTAGGGCTTGATTCATCATCTCGTCTCTCTTCCATCTTCCAGATAATTTGTATAACTTATTTTCTCACCATCTCTTTACCCCAAAAGAGGCTTTCTAAATCGAGAACAAAGCTTTGATTGGTGTAGAATTAGACCCATCTGCTCTTGTTTCTGCACTAAATGAGAGAAAGACATGTTAACCTTTGTTAGACAGAGAAGTTAGCTGAAAGTGTAACATGGATTAAAACGAGGTTTTTGTTTGACATTGGTTAAAATGAGCAAAATAAGAAGACTCTGTTCTGTTCTCTGTAGTAAAAACAACTTTATGTCATCAATTCGTTATTGGCCCACAGAATTTAATATCAAGAGAGTAACCTCAAAAAATCCGCACAAAAGGTACAATTCATCATTCAACAACACAAAAAGTTCAATGTACATTCTCACATCAAAGAGCCAAACTCAAATCTCCAAAATGCAAACTTTAACAAGAGAGCACTAATGAAACCTCATAATCACCAAAACCAATAAAAACCCACATTACAGATATCAAATTCAATGACCGAGAGCAACGGCATTTACTCCGGCAGATCCGTATGATTGAATCAACAAGATAAAATATAAAGACGATCAAATGCGAAAGATGTGAAATTCGTGGAATAGAAAAGGATCGGGGAAGAGAAATGATTGTACCGGAGATAACAATGAGGACACAGAGCATAATCGGAGAAGGCTCTATCGAGGAAGGAGGAGGAAGAAGAAGAAGAAGAAGAAGAAGAAGAAGGACGAGGGACAGAGAGAGAGGAAGGTCACGTGGGAAGGAAGGAGATAGTGAAGAAAGATGGGGAGAGAGGTCACGTGACTTTTAGGGGAAATCCAGCTGGCGATGGGCTGTTGGGCCTCTCAACTGTCTCATATGCTTCCAAGTCAATGGCTCCTCCTATTGGACCCTACTTTATTTATTCATACGTTACTAGTTTCTTTTAAATATATTTAATTTTTATTTATACATAATGTTTGTACTCTTTTCTTAGTGAAATCGAAAAAAAAGATCTAAAATATTTATGTTATTACCAGTTATGAAATAGATATGTGTGGATAATAATAATAGTATAAGAGTAGTAGTAGTAGGAGTTAGAGATTCCTAAAAATAAACAAAGTGAAAAAATGAAAGGTACAGGTCTCTGTACGAGTGTACGACTAAGACGGACCACACAGACACTGTCGGCAAAGGACATAAAACAAAATGATGCACGTGATATATAGATGAGACCTCGTCACGCGTCTTTTACAAATATCTTCTTTCATCTTCACTAATTTGGTGGATACATAGTAATTTATACGATAATTAATTAATCTGTCACAAATGTAGCTGAGAATCATAGATCCTACCTAAGTATCTTTTTTAAAAAAGTATCAAATAACAGTGGTTTGTTGCACTGTTACAAATAATTTTTCGTCAGCCAATAGGCCCAATACAATCGTGATAAGCATGTCGAAAATGTAATAAAGCGAGTCGGTGACATATTCAGCATTCTGAAAATATCAGACCGTAGCAAGCTTTTGACCAGCGGAATCGCATTTTAGAAAACCATTTTCGTGAACTCCTTTTAAGACTTGGACTGTTGAGCCACTAAGATATTTGTTGGCTTGTTGCATAGGTACAAAGTCATGTCAGCACTTTAGCACGTAAAGCACACACCATGTCGACCAAACATAAACCTATAAACCATACGACCAGATAGTTTGGTCATGTTATTACCGCTGAAAGAAAACCATAGTCGATTTCCTAGCTAGTTACTACCAAGAAGCATATCTTATCTGCCTGCGTAAAACTCGACCTTATGATTCATTGTCCAGTAGTCGAATTGTATATTCTTATTTTCACTAGCTATTTGGCACAACCGACAGTTTCTGACGAGGAAATGTTAAATTTTTCGGTGGTTCCCAATACTTTTTTAAGTAATGTTTCTCATATTTTTTTGAAAAGATGTTGAATGGAAATACTTTTTTAAGTAATGTTTCTCATGTTTTGGCCAAAAAAAAAAGAAGTAGTGTTTCTCATACTATCGTAATTAACATTCAAGTCTCCGATAACATGTTTATTATTATCCAAAATTATCTACAACTTACAACAACAACAACAAAACAAAATATCGAAACCTAAAAAAAAAAAATATATATCGAAAGCTTTGTAAATTTTTGAAAAGCTCTGTTTTTTGTTAGAAAATTTTGAACTTGTACCTATTTTCTTCAAACTAACTAAAGTTTACAGAAACTCTTAACAAAATAAATATCAGAAATTCTGGAAAATATATTTTCATACAACTTATTGGTAATGAAAATAAAACTATGAAGTAAATATAGTTTTAGTTTGGGCCAAAGAGCTTCAGTTCTAAGCCTATGGCCCATTTGTAAGGTGATTCTCAAACACATGTGATATAGTTTTTTTCATCAATCTTTATTTAATTTTAGTCCGTAAAAAACTAATTGTGATTCTATATAAGCAACTACAGTATAATTTAGATTAATTATTATTTCAAACATTTAAAATTCTCCATGTAGTAGAACATTTTATTTGATTTTGGGGTACCATGATATGGTATCCTTTACTATAAGCTACTATATATGAAGCAACATACACGTTAAGATAATTCATTATTTAATCAATTAAAAGATAAGAGAAACCGGTCAACAATAGAATCGTTTTACGGTTCTGCTTGCTCAGTTCTCCTACTATATTACTACATAATAACGTTGGCATTCCACTGAAAAAACATTAGGAGAATAGAAAAACAAAATGAGAAGAAGGATTATATAAGAGAGACAGGCCAAAGAATGTGACGTATATTATTGTCGTCATCTCATTTATTTCTATGTGTAGTTATTGCTTATCCGTGGATGCTTAGTCCACTTAAGTTTTATAGGATTCCAGTGCTATGCTAGCTTGATTTTCAACAGTACACACACAACCATATTTGGATTTAAAAAAGGATAGTAATATTTTGGTCTATAATTTATAACTTGAATTCAAATTGTATATATGATTAGTTTGATTTTGAACATCTTATAAGATTCACAAAACCCAATTTACAAAGAAAATAATCAGTGATACATTTGAAAAGAAAAACATTCCAGATAAATGTTAATTAAAGGCTCGGACTACGAAAGATATTTTGATGTAATAAAGTGGACCACCAGACCAGATACGTCGGTCGGTCATATTCGATACTAGTAAATGTTTTTTTCTCAATAGTGCAACTTACTTACCATCACGAATTACGTACGTCAATAAATACCAAACTAATTAATGTTAAGTAACCGATGACCACCCCCTCACATGATTCACTTACTGACCAAAGAATTGAGATCTGATGACTCTGTATTAACTACCCCCAAGTCTTTGCAATTTCGTAAAATCAAAATAGAGAAAAATAAAGGATATTTTGTTTTATAGCGTCAGTAGATCTTGACTAATTTACAAAAAAACGTTACAGAGACAAATGAGTTTTTAATTATTTTTATCAAACCTTTGACTCGTATCATTTGCTAAAACGAAGAAGTGTAAAGTAACGTATGATTAGTTGGAAAAATAAGTAACGTATCATTATCTACACTCCAAATGTTAGAAAAAGGTTCCTTTCTTTCTTGTTTTGGTCACTACTGTCTATTTTATTTGTTTATAAGTATATATTTTCTGACAACCTAGCAGCAGATTTATTCTTTTATTTTGTTCCCCACTACTATATAGTATATACTGTACTCTCTCCTTTTATTCTTTAATAATTATTTTTTGTTATTTGTTTTTTATCTTACTCTTGTTAGTTGGATTAATTTGTTCACATATTTGATTTATCGGAAGTTGGATTTATCAATAATACCAATGTTTGTTTGTCAACCAAAACTATTAAATTAAAAGATGATTCATTGATTGACATCCAATTTGAAGGAAAACAAATATACAAAATCTTTGATGAAAATATGTTATATATATATATAAATATAAATATACATCTTATTTTAATAATATCGAATTAAGAAAAAAATATAAAGTCTGAAGAAATGTATAGATCTCACTGCCAAAACCTTACCTTTAGAGATTAGTATATACTTATCGTCCCACTCCCATCTTGTATCATAGAAAAGTTCAAATGCACCACCATGTGGTAACTTATCCATATCATTCATTGTTTTTAGCAACTGTTCTTAATTAATCATAGAAAATCTATAAATTTTCCAACTAATTGGTATACTATTTAATGTCTTAAATTATTTCGACATATAAATATTTGCATGCCTACTACATTCTCCCTATTAATGATTACATGAAGCACATGAAATGGACGTAAAAGAAAAAAAATTATGTTGATAGAGACATAAGGAAAGGCAACTAGTGTGAACAAACAAAAAAAGAAGAAAAAATAAATTTCCATTTTAAGCATTACTAAATTAATCAACATGCATTATAAAAACAATTATTTCACTAATCAATTTTATATATAAAAAAAATCAAAGAAAGGGACAAATCAAAATGACGCAGCCTAAAGAGAACGAAGTAGGAAGAATATGACAACCTCACATATATTCGTTTTCACCTTCCTCTCTTCATTACTATTTTTTTCTCTTCTCTAATCTCTTCTTCTTTCTCTATCTGCAATCCCGCGTTTTCTCACTGGTATTTCACTTCCTCTCTCTGTATATGTGTATCTATATATCTGTGTGTATAGTTCGTCTTCTTCATCTTCCTCTATTTTTACTCTGTTTCTTTTAAAAGAAACACAATCTTGAGCTGGTTTTTTCCAATTCTATGTTCTTCTGCTTCTAATTCTTATACACAATAAGTACGAATACGTATCTGTGTATACAGATTTAGATTTTGATTGGAAAAGAAAAAAAAAAAAATTCAATATTTTTCTTTGCGTACATAAATGTTCTCACGCGTATACATTTGAATCTGTATTTCTTCTGTGTTCTTAACTATTGTGGGGTTTTAGATAAGTTTTCTAAGAAGCTTGTGAAAATTCCATCAAGGCGGCTAAAGAAAGACTTTATCTCTCTCTTTCAAGTTTTTGGATTTTGAATCTGATGGCTCTCTGACACATTAGTGAATAGTGATAATCTTGACTTAAGAGTTTTGACATGGAAGAACAAAGCTAGTTGAAGAGGTTTATTATGAAAATTACATGATGTTTGAAGTTATTGCAAGTCTTCTTAATGATGATTTTGATTATGCAGAATGTTAATGGGGAGCTTAATGATGGAAGAGAAGCAACTGGATTTCAACCGTCCGCTTATATCCATTAGACGGCCTACACAAACTTCAGAATCTGAGAGCAAAACAAGATCTTTTGATTCAGTAACCAACATGATTCCTCCTTCTCCACCAGTTTACAAGTCTGATATCAAGTCAGGTCCTGTGAGAAATCCAGGAACTGTTCCTTTTCAATGGGAACATAAGCCTGGAAAGCCAAAAGACGAAAGGAAACCGGTTTTGCAAAGTTTTGTAGAGCCACATTTTGTGCCAAAGCTTCCTCCTGGTAGAGAGCGAGTAGTAGAGTTAGGGAGGAAACCTGAAAGTACTGGAGCTGATCACCAGACCAAAACTGTATCGTCTTCGGATAAATATCTTGTGGAGGATGCAAAGAGTAATAGTTCTCGGTATGATGATGATGATGATGATAGTGATGGTACTTATCTTGATGCAACTGATACACTTTCAAGAACTGAGTCATTCTTCTTTAACTGTAGTGCTGTTAGTGGTGCGAGTGGTTTGGATGGTTCAGGGATACTAGTAGAGCCATTTGGAACTTTATCGACTGATCGACAAACTCAGGATCTAATGATGGGGAGATTCTTGCCTGCAGCTAAAGCTTTGACTTCAGAATCACCTCCACATCTTGCTAGGAAACCACCTAAACCAGAAGAACCGGTGAAGCAGTTGATGAAGAAGAAACAGAACAAAGTGGAGCAAAATCCGTATCGGTTTCGTCATTCGCCTGATCAAGAAGAGGAAGATGGAAATATAAGCAGCATGATGGCGTCTGGTGTTTGTGGATTACTCCCTCAACTCTGCTTGAGAAGCTCTTTGGGACTATTGAATCCGGTTCCATCTGTGAGAATGCAGCAACAAAGAGCTGTTTCTGTTCGTCGTATGCGGTCTAAGTACCAAGATTCTGCACCTTCTAATGAAACTCATAACAAGGTAATTGATTCCCTCTCCTTCTCGCCACCTCGTTCATCATTACACTGAGACCTTTTCTCTCATCAAATTTCTTTTATATTTTTCTCTCTATAGCAAAATGAAGATAAGAGGAAGTTGAAGCTAATTGAATCAGTTGCAAAAGGGTCTTCTCAAGGTGAGTCATTATCAGTATCTTCTATACCACAAGGAAAAGAGAAACTCGAGAACGTTGGCACCGCTTCACGCAGTAAAATCAGTAAAAACTTTGGTGAGCTCTTGGCTAGTGATGAGAATACATGGGAACCTTCATCCGAGACTCCTGTGGCAGAGAAAACTCTGTATGTAGACATTGTGCATCTAGTAGATAAGAAGGTACAAGAAGAGTCCAAGAAGCAGCCTATATTGAAAGAGTCTCCTTCACTAGACATTGTTCCTGTAAAAGATGAAGAAGCTGATATCTCGCAGCCTAAAAGCATTGAGCAAGAGAATGGTAACAGAGATGAGGATTTCACTAAATTCTCAAGTCAGAAAGTTGAAGAATGTCCTGATCATCAAGCTATTGTTGCACTGCCAGAATCCGATGTGGTAGAGATTACAAAGGAGAAGAAGATTGATCTTGAAGTTCAGTTGCAAGTAATCACAACAAATATTGAAAGTTCAAGGCTTCATCATCGTTCAAGTTATCTCATTGTTCCTCCACCACCATTACCAAAAGCTCCTTCAGATTCTTGGTTAAAGCGTACATTACCAACAATACCACCAAAAAACAACTCATTCGCATGGTTACAGTCTCTTGGCACTGATGATGATAATCACTTTACCAAGACTCAAGCTAATCCAAAGTGGGAAACTATGGTCAAAACGTCCAATACACAGCAAGGGTTTGTGTGCTTCTCCAAGGTAAAAAAAAAAAAAAGAAACGTCCAATACTTTCACAAATGTGTCTTAATTTTCAAAGTCAATGCTTGGCAAAATGTGTTAATACTTGTTGATCCTGTTTTGTTCTTTCAGGAAACACTAAACCCTATACCAGAGTCATAGCAAGACCAAAACAAAATTCTCACTGGTGGTAATGAAGAAACTGTAAAATTTTTCACACCAAATTACATGTAAATTTTCAACAATAAAGAAGGGATGAGCCAATAAAGTTTGGGTATTTTGTCTTTAACTATTTGTGTAAATCTGAATCAAAAAGATTCCATGATAAAGAGAAAGCAATGGAGATAAATGTCTTAAATATTGTCTGGCACTTAAGGAGAGGTTTCTTGTTGAAGTGATGTACAGCTCATGTTAACGGAGATTTCATGGCAATAATTCCATGTGACACTGCTTCTTTATTCTCTACTAATAGACTTTTTTTTTTCGTTCTTTTGTAATTATGGTTTCAAAATATAGAGCTCACTAGAAAGGAAACTTGAAAGCTGCAGAATTGAATTGAATTGAATACCTTGACTAAATTAGTCACTAGAGGAATTATTGAAACAATATTGGTGTGAAAATGTTCACATTTCATCTCTTATTCTCTTTATATATATAGTGGCATGGAAGATCACATGCAAATATATGAGTGAAGAGAAATTTAAAAAACAATATAGAGAGAGAGTGAGAGGTTTCTTTATCAGTTAGTTTGACATGAAAGAAGCTGCTGCTTTTGGGGGTGTTTTGTTCTTGATTTTCATGTTTCTTCTGTCGTTGTTACTTGTAACCATGGCCGTATTTGCTTGCTCCAAAAAGAAGGAAAAGAAGAAGGATTCAAGTTGCTGTTGCTGCTGTAAAGGTGGCGTTTTTGGCGGTTGCAGTGGTGATGGTGGTGGAGGAGGAGGGGGTTGCTAGATAAGTAGATATATCACTTGGGTACTGTTTCCGTACGTATTTGAATTTATGACCAATTTGCTTAGAACATCTAGGCATTACCTAAAGAACAACATGTGCCTAATCTTATTATCGTTATGCTAAAGTAAAATCAAATATCTATTTGATATTAGTATGATCGGATCCGATTCTTGCATCATCCTACTATCAGTTTCATTCTACTTTAATAGTTCCATCGTTTGTATTTTTTCTGCACAAACTAATCATCTTAATGAATAATTTTATCACCATATCATGTTAAAAGAAAATTTCGACGTAAATATATCATGTCATGATGTATACAAGAGAAAAATATATCTCAATCATAGTTTTTGTATGTATATATTTTAACATTGTTTTGATGTTATTTGTCCATAGTGTTGGTCGTTGGAATCCAAATAGCGAGTTATTATTAAACAAAATGTTCCAAGAAATTGATTATGATCGTCATTCGTCCATGTGCTAAGTCCACTCCCCTTATTCTAAGACTTTTATCCATCCTTTAAATTGGACCAAATATTAAAAGTCAAATATGTAGCCATCTGGCTCCAGAGAACACCAATTTTTTTTCTAAAATGACAAAAACTTAGAAGATTCAAGATTCAGAAAACACATACGTAACGTAAGCCAATATTTTTCCATTCAAAGAGTTTACCGATAGCGAATAAAAACTGTTAAAAAAACTAGAATGAATACTGTAAACAATTTATATTAGTAGATAGATTAAAGAGTTTTTAAAATTGTGGTAAAACTCCAAAACAACTATTAATCTGAAAGAGAGTAGTTGTTGTTAGTTTACCCAAATTATCTGATTGTGTGAATGTAGTAATCTCCACAATAAATTGCATTATGGTATTATTACGGAGTTATCAGACTTTTCACTTCACCAATCACTGTGCTTATTAAATAATGACTACTTAATAAACAGATTAGTGTTTCATTGGAGCGTAAGAATCACGCGCTAAACTTACGCGTGGGTTTCCTCTTTATCTTTAAAAATTTTCTCAAGTTTAGACAGAACACCAGGTAATAGAGAGAGAACAAAATAGTCTTTACTCTTTCAGTGAGAGAGAGAAGTTAGAGCTGTAAAAGCACATGACTTCGATACCATTGGGGCCTCCTCAGCCTCCGTCTTTAGCTCCTCAGCCGCCGCATCTTCACGGCGGAGATTCTTTGAAACGTCGTCCCGATATAGACAACGACAAGGTTAGTTTTTTCTTCTCTTATAACTTGAAACGTTTGTGTGTATCTCTCTCTCTCTCTCTCTCTCTCTCTCTCTCTCTCTCTCTCTCTCTCTCTCTCTNTTTTTTT
>Ga0041059_1002175_pt1 | contig 14913 bp, 17 predicted proteins | sample AraColnosormetaG_FD_56232 | JGI IMG/M metagenome (GOLD analysis project Ga0041059, IMG submission 56232) | Arabidopsis roots microbial communities from North Carolina, USA - Col MF nosort | ecosystem: Host-associated > Plants > Roots > Unclassified | place: USA: North Carolina | collected...
AAAATTACTAGGTTGCTCGACACCACAATTTGTATTACTAGTTCCTGCGCTATCTCTACAACCATCTCCATGACGTAACCATACATAGTAGTTTGGCATAAGTGATGTTTTCCACCGCAAATTTCCCTTGCAAATCGCCTGTTTTCTTGTAGTGACATAATCGTATTTTGAAAACAATTCCCTTCAACAAATAAAGTTTTTCAATTCGGATTTGCATAATAAGAAATTGTTATAGTTCTTTTACCGTGTTCTTGTATAGTTGCCAATTCGTTCCGGTAAGTTTATATGCCAAATTTGCCGGAAAGTTTTTTGGAAATATATTCCCGCCTTTGTTGTTTTTTGTAATTGAATTATTGTCTTGTTGTGATAGATTTATTCAAGTTTTCATGTATATTCAGTGACAGATTTGTTGATCATTTGTTTGACAATTTCTTTGAACATTGTTTTTCTCTTTGATTAGGTATGGCGTCTTCTAGTAAAAACATCACTTACCCGCCTCGTCTTTATCCAGAAGGTAAATCACCTTTGCAAAATAGGAGGATGAACCATAGCTGCTTTGTTTCACAAATCGTTAAGATCAGATTATGATTAGGTTGTGATGTATGGGAAGGTTTGTTGAAATCTTCACTTTGTGTGTTTATAAAGTTTGCTGATGCGAAATATATATGGGCTGCTCACACTGTTCACTACTTCCTTACAAATCAGCTGAGCGTCAACAACTTTCATGAGATTATGTCTGTGATTGATGGATGGCCAATTAGATTTTCTCTTACTGAATTTGTGGATATAACGAGTCTCAATTGTGATCTTCTTGACAAGTCAACCACTTGTGAAATTGGACACTATGAGTTTTGGAATGAAATGGGTGTTGGAACATACGATGGTCCCTTGTTTATTGAGTTGAAGCATGTAATGGATATTAGCAAGGAATGGAGTTATGAGAAGAGGTTGATGGTTGGTAGGTTATGCTTGTTATCTGTTGGAGTTCATGGGATTTATCACGGTTGTAGAATCCCTTTGTCAAGCGCTAAATTAGTTCTTGATCCAAAGGCATTTGAGAAATATCTCTGGGGTCGAGTTGCATTTGAGTCTCTAGTTATTTCTGTGAAGATTGTTGACTACAAAAAAGACATATGTGATTCATGGATGTGTCCGCGCCTTGTTGATTTGGATTTGTAAGAGCGTGCCTGGATTGAGAGAACTTTATGGAATTAAAATAGCAACAACTACTGGTGTTCCACTACTTGATTGGAGAATAAATCAGTCACATATCAAATTTTAAAAAATCGTTGAAACTGAGAAGGCTGCCCATGGAGAGGTTTGTGTGATCTTCTTTAGTTCTTTATTTAGCTTGCTTTAGATCTTTAATATATTCTGAGACATGTAACTAACCTAATCTTTTAATTTTATGTTGTTAATAGGTGTGGGTCAGACATATGATTCCTGTTTCTGAGGAAAACATGTACCGTAAATGGAATGACTTGTCTAGAGATCAACATATGACGTATGACAACTTGATTAGAGATATCATCCACAATAATTTAAGAAACAATGCGTGGAAACATGCGGAATCAGTGCGTAGGAGGAAACAAAAAGAATCAAGAAATGAGGATGGTGAGAATGGTGTCATTTCCAAAAGAAAAGAAAGGTAATGAGTCAACGCCTATAGATGATGAAAGAGCACATGTTTCTAGCAGAGAACAGGGAAAACACATATAGAGGTCCAAATTTTTCCCATTTCACAATCTACATATACATTTTTGGTAGACTTTTTGGCCAATCCCTATACTATTTACTAATAACATATAAGTCCTTACAAATTTTATCTCAACCAAATATTCAATAACTAAGAACTTACAATTCATTAACTTGCATTAAATACTTGAAAATAACTTTTTCCTAAATTTTTACCCTTAATTAAATCTTTCTTTATTGAATTATATTCAATTAAGGCTAATTTTCTCAAATCTTTTAATCGCCATTCAATATAATTATATAATTTTTTTGTCACTATATATCTAATTTAATTTGACTTTATATATAAAATACATATAGTTAATAAAATATTAATTGTTTTTTGCATATGATGTAATTCAAATTTTTTAAAACAGACATATAATACTCAATCGATGAAAAAAATAAGTGCAGAAGGTCTCACATTGCTTAAATATTGAGAAATCATTTAGAATAATATTATAAAAAAGGATTTAAAAGGATCAAAATGATTCTGAATATGAATGAGCAGGAACTTTGATTTATCAAACATCCAAAATTAAAAGTGTTATTCGGTTTACTCCGATTTTTTATTTTGAATAACTAAAATTTTAAAGTTTCAAAATATTTTATATATTTACACTTTATTAAAAGTTAAGTATTACAATTTTTCACACTTTTCAAAAAGTTAAACTTTATAAGAGTTTTAAATATAAATTATTTTAAAATTTTATGAAGTCTTAAATTTTATAAATATTTAAACTTTATAAATAATTGAAACATTATAAATATTATTAATATGAGACAATATGCTACAGTGAAATTCTAGATGTAACAATCAATATACAATTATGAAGTTTGGATCGATATTAAAACAATTAATTGTATAATATTATAAATATTCGAATTTCATAAGCATATGACAAAATGATGTTTAGTTTCATGGAACGAGGTTATATGGTGAGACGGGTTTCGATCGATATTAATATGGATGAAATCCTGAATTAAGAATCAAAATACAATTATACAATTTTAAAAACTACAAAAAACTAATATTAACAAAACAAATATAAGTTAAAATTTCAAAAATATTAGTTATCATAAAAATCGTTCCGAGGTGTATCATAATATCATACATAAAAAAAAATAGCAGGTATCTATATTATTTATATATAAATAATATTAATTAAAAAAATCTCTAACTTTCTAACAAAAGTATCAACCCGCGGTGTATTGCGGGTCAATCCCGAAATAATAAAATTTTTAAATCTTTCGTACCTTTAAAAGATACTCAAACCACAAACAAAAAATGCTGAATTTTAATAATAAACTAATATACAACAAATATCAGAAGATAAAACATGAATAACCCAAAAACTTTACATAGATAAAAATTTCTATCAAAAATATATTATTCAAATACAAATAATAATTCTTATAAAAAAAATCTATAATTTTTTAATAAACATATCTACCCGCGGTACAGTATCTAGTTACCTTACAAAAAGGATGGATTACATCACATAAATAGTATCAAAAGTATAACTTATATTAGTTTGAATTATTTATAAGAAAATGACACAAAATAAATAATATAACATCAATTTTAATAAGTGATGTGGTAATTAACTTGGTTAGCGTCAGTTCAATCTAATTGATACAAATTTGTATTAGTTTGCATCATTTTAAGCTATTGATACAACTACAAGAAAAGCGATTTGCAAGAGAATTTTACGATGGAAAATATCCCTCGCAAATTGTCACAGACTTGCGAGAATCTTGCGAGGGACAAATGACACGTCATGATTCCGTCGCAAAATTTGCAGGGGAAAAGTCCCTCGCATAATTGCGTCGAAGTTGCGAGAAAATTGCGTGGAAATCAGAATTCCTCGCAAATGCATCGCAAATAGCGAGGGATTTGCGTGCACAAAAAACGCCTCGCAAATTGCGACAAACTTGCAACGTCACTTTATTTTGTAGTAAACATTGCAACGGAATTGCGAGTCATTGGCAAGTTAGGTAAGCACGTTTTAAATAATTTTACCGGTCTAGTTGCTAGGTGAACTTCCCTCGCAAATTCCTAGCAAAAAATATCAGTTCCTAGCAAATCCCTCGCAACCTGCCTAGCAAATCCCTTGCAATATTTTTTTGGACCTCTATAAATAACCAACATAACATTTACGAAATTATAACTCAAATCATAACATCTACTTACAAACAAAATTAATCTTTTCAAAAAAAAAACTTCTAAAGAAAATAATAATGTCTTGGGGTGGAGAGCATGAGATTTACACATTACGAAGTTGGATGTACAATCATAGAGATCAAGCGACCGGTAAGGCGACGAGAGAGTATTATGACAGACTACGCGGTTTCATGTATCAAGCGACAAACGAACCATTTGCTCGTGAGAACGGTACAATATTATGTCCATGTCGTAAGTGTATCAATGAGTAATATTTGGAATTTAATGTAGTGAATAAGCATCTTTATAATAGAGGATTTATGCCAAAGTACTATGTTTGGTTACGTCATGGAGAAGGTTGTAGAGATAGCGCAGGAACTAGTAATACAAATTATGGTGTCGAGCAACCTAGTAATTTTAATAATGATGCGAATTATGGTCAGCAAGTACCTGATCAATTTGGTTATGGGTATAACCAGGAAAATAGAGTTCATGATATGGTTACAGATGCATTTCATGAAACTATTGCTGCATTTCATGAAACTATTGCTGCATTTCCTGAATATATTAGTGAAGAACCCAACATAGATGCACAACATTTGTATGTTATGTTAGATGCTGCAAATCAATCAATCTACGAGGGATGTAGAGAAGGACTTTCTAAGTTATCTTTGGCATCTAGGATGATGACTATTAAAGCTGATAATAACTAAAGTGAAAATTGCATGGATTCATGGGCAGAATTAATTAAGGAATATTTGCCACCGGATAATATATCGGCTGAGAGTTATTATGAAATACAGAAGTTGGTTTCGAGTCTTGGGTTACCATCAGAAATGGTTGATGTATGCATTGACTATTGCATGATTGTCTATTTCTAATGTGTCTTATCTTTGTTTTGTAGCAAGCATATAACTGGGACTCTGCAATAAACAAGAGAGTTAGGCTTGAGTTTGAGGCAAAGCAGAAGGATAGGATGTCTAATCAAGTCTCTCGGAGGAAGGAAAAGTGGAAGGAAAAGGGAGATGAGGCAAAACCGCGGTGGATAGATCCTGATGTGTGGCCAGGTCTTGTTAGCTTTTGGAGGGATCCTAAGTCGAAATTAAAGAGTATCAACAGTAGGAATGCTAGGTATCATGATCCGGACGGCCTGGGGATATATAAATACCGCTCTGGCCAGACCTCATAGAAAGCCCGTGCCCGCAAACGTGTAAGTTAATCAACTTTTTTTTTCTTAAAAAAACTTGTATTTCAAACAACTTACCTATATGTTTATGTGTTTTAGTGTGAGATGACAGGAGAAAGTACTCCAGATTTTTTCCTCCTCTTAGATGAAACACACAGAAAACCTGATGGGAGTTTCATCGACAGAAAGTCAGAGGAGATCTATAAGGAAGTGTCATCGAAGATTTAAGAGGAAGAGTCACTCCTGTGTTTAGGCGACACTACGGAGAGCACGGGTTCAGGCGGGTTATCTGTTCAGGCAAAGAACAAGATCTATGCACATGTATCTTATCTCTTTAAACTCAATATAGTGTCGGACATATGGCATCGACTTAATATAGTTGCAACATTTTTTTGTTGCTTTGGATTTGTCTGTTGTGGCTTGCATTATGTCTTTGATGGGATAATTGCAGTTTTTGGTGTTGCTTTGTATTTCTCTGTTGTGGCTTCCATTGTGTCATTGTGTTTTACACTGAATTGATTATGTTGTGTTTTTAGTTTGCAAAATGTCAATGTGTGTAAACTGATATGATTATGTTGTGAAAGAAGTTTGCATAATGTCATTGTGTTTTTGGCCTGATTCAGTTGTGTTTTTGGTTTGAATAATATCATTGTATTTTCTGCCTAATATGATTATGTCTGAAGCTATAAGTTTTGCATTATGTCTATGTGTTTCGAATTTGCTTTGATTATGTTTGCTCGGTTTGGTTGTGAGTTTCTGACAGGTTGCTCCTAAGAAGAAAGGCAGGATTTATGGGGCCAGTTCATTGCAGCAAGAGGCGTCTTCAGCTTATGCCGGTCCGGTGCTTCCTCAAGATGATCCGGTTGTGCTCTCCCAAAAGCTGGCTGTTGCTGAAGCCCTTATTGCAAACCAGGCTGAGAAGATCACCAATTTTGATGCATACTTTGACTACCTTGCCGAGAAGGATCCAGAGTTCGCTGCACTGTTTCGAACCAGATCCTCTACAATAACTGAACCGGTCAGCTCCAATCAGAGACCTGAGGTGCCTAATGCCACAACTGCTGGGATCGGACTTGTGGCTGTCGAACTTGAGGTTGTTGTAATTGACCCCAACAGTGGATCCTCTCCATCTGATGCCTTCTAAATTTTTGTATTCAGTTTACTCTATTCACTCATCAAAACTTAATCTTTTGTGGTTAATTTTTGTATAATTATTTGTTGGCTTGTATTTTGTACTTGAAACTTAAAATTTCACCTTTCAAATATGAGTTTAAGGTTCTTTAATCAGTATTGAAATTTAAAGTTTAGTATAAAGATTGAATAAGAAAATTATTAAATATTGTTAAGTAGAACAGTAATCTCTAAATGTAACAGTAATCATGATTACAAAACAAAACAAAACAATCGCTTTTACATCGCAAATCCATCGCAAATTTTGCTAGGGATTTGCAACTACAAAAACAGAACCTCGCAAATCCATCAGAACATTTGCGACGAATGAGCAAGACTTAGAATTTGCGACTACTTGTTACTAACAAAGTCCCTCGCAAATTGCGAGGAATGAGCGAGACCGCATATTTGCAACTAATTTGCTACCGATTGTGTCCCTCGCAAATTGCGAGTGCTTCGCGAGGCATTTAGTTCGTTGCATAATTTGCGAGGAATTTGCTACTGATTTGATTTTGGGACGCGCGTTTTGCGAGGAACAGTTGTTCGTCGCAATTCCCTCGTTATCTGCTATTTGTGAGGGATTAGCGACGGTTTCTTCCCTCGCAAAAGACATGTTTTCTTGTAAATTCACTTAATTTTATTAACATCACGTTTAAAAATGATATAAAAATATACATCAATAAAAAGTGATGCTAATAACTTTTTAAGTATTTTAACTATAGAAAAAAAAACTAACCATAATTTATTGTAGAATGAGGAGGAATTGTTATTACCACAAATAAATAATCATAATGAGTTTATTATTTATTATTAATTTCTACATTTCTTTCAAATCATCTAACTAAATACATTTGTTTTCTTCACTACAAATCCTTCTTTTACGCTCACAATTTTTGTTTTACTATGTTATCTCCAAAAACGTTTTTAATATCTCATAACGTTTTTACTCTCATTCAATTTTCCACCGTCAAAGACAAAATACTTTCTTATTTTCTAGTCATTCTATCTTTCTTTTCTTAACCATCGCGCAATTATTATTTTTATTATTATTATTCAAAAATCTTCCACGAATACTACATAATCAATATATAAATGCATTGATGATCATTAGAGCTGTGTGTTTTACTTCACAGTTTGGAGAAATATAAAGGTATACACTTACAAATGATTATTTTTATTCCGACCAAATAATCAATCTCTTTTTTTTTTGTACAACAAAAAACTCAAGTTCGATGAGGATTGAGGATTCAAAGGATCTTAAGTTATAATCAAAATATGATCCTGATTCTACAAATGAAAGAGAGATGGCATAGAAGAAAATTAGAATTTCTAAGAAGAACGAACAATTAATGGAAGGAAGAAGCATGGAATAGAAGGAAGATGTGTGTTATTATATTATTAAGATTTATTGTTCATGTGATGTATTTTATAAAATCTTGATAAAAACATTGAGTAGATATTGCAATGAGTAATTTTTGAAAAAAATATCCACCATGATTTGTTATTATTAAAAAGGTAATAAATAAAATCATAATTCAAAAACTATATTTAAAATAATTCTTTAACTAATATAACAATTATTATTATTCTTAAATTCAGTTATCTTAACTGAAACAAACACTAACACCACTTAAATAAATTGATTTAAAAATTAACATCATTTTTAGCTACTGATACAACAATGACATCAATTACAATAATCGATGTAACTATTTTGATTATTAACATTAGTTAGTAATAAACTGATGCAACCAATATATAAATCACTTATATAAGTGATACAAAACTCTTTTAAATTATTTTTAACTAATGCAATATTTATAATAAATGATGTAAAACAACTTTTTTGTAGTAGTAGCATTTATAATAGTCTGCATTTTGAAAGTAATTTAACTTCCACAATTATGTCACTGATTATAGGTTGATGAAGAGGAGAAAACAAGCTTGTTGGATATTTGGAAAATGCTAGAAAAATTGACAGGGACGATTACGGTGTTGGAGAGTAAATTCCCAACTCTTATTAATCAGAAAGTGAGTGCTTTAGATGAAGAGCTTAGTAAGAGACTTGCAACTCTAGAGACTAATTTGAAAGGGTTTCATCCCGCTGATGTACCCATTGATAATGTCACGTCCAACAACAATGAATATGATGAGGCACACAATAAAGAACTTGTAAGTTGTATCTCGCTAAAAATTGTTTTTCATATTTAGCATGAATTATGATGGTGAAATCTTAAATTACTTGATTATCGCAGTCTTGGATGGTAGAAGAGAAGCCATCTTCTAAAGATGGTTTGTCTGGTCAAAGAGTAGTGAAGAAAGTCGTCTACTCAATGAAGAACAAGAAAAAGAAAAAGAAAGAGGGAGAAATATAAAAGAATCTAGTTCTTTGTGAAAAGAAATATGCAACAAATGTTAAGAAGAAGAAAGTGGGAATCATGCCTAAAAAAGTATCTCCGATACGTGAGAAGAAGATGACCAAAGTAAAAGAAGTGAAGGTATCTACTCCAAAAGTTTTAAAGAAGGCAATGAAGAGAGATGACGACGATGTTGTGGATGTAACTGATGAAGTTGTAGCAAATACTCTGAAAATGACTTCCAATTCTGAAGACACATTCTCTAATCCTCAAGTACAACAGGTTAGTGAAGTAATGACTATCGTGTTGTCGTCAATTGAAGACCAAATTAAAATTTGGATGGTGGTACTGCTAGCGGGAGACGGGTGACTCAACTAGCCGGTTATCAAAAACCTCCTTATGTAGGGAATTCCACAGTGAAGCGCGTTATCACAGATGTATCATCATCCTCTTTCATACCCGAGCATCTTCAACCAGTTTCAGATGAAAAATTTCAAAGTTTCATGGATTGGCTAGGATTTGATGAGTAAGTTTCTGTTTTGCAGTTCTAATATCCATGTTTTCGGTTCTCTTTTATCATTCTTTTTTTTTCCAGGGAAGAACCATTTCAAACAAGCAATTTTGATGCTCGATTCTTTTGGCAAATTATAACTCCAAGAAAAGACTTGCAAAATATGGTTGGCTGAAAGACTATTCCATTTTATAGTTTACAATTTTCAACTTGTGTAGTTGTAAACATTTCGCTTATAAATGTTGTTTGAATTATTTTGCAGCACATGGGAGCTACAAAGATTATGTTCCACAAAAGGTTTATGTGTGATCCTTTAAAATACTCAAATCACCGCATTGCTTTCCTTGATCAAGATTTGATCAGAAAGATGGAGAAAGACTACAAACACTTTTCCTCGGATTCTAAAACCTACAAGTGGACCGACTATTATGCGAATCACCAGAATGGTACAGCTCACAGTTACACAGCGACAAACAAGAAATGGTTAATTAATATGGACACCTTTGACCTTGTCTTTTTGTCAATAAAAAGCATTGGGTGGTTTTAGATATTAACTTGAAGAGAAAGAGGATCTACGTTTACAACAACATTCCCACTATCGTTGATGAACCAGAAATGGTTCAGCATTGCATGTTTTTAAGGAAGATGATCCCAGCTATGTTGTCTGAATATATTCTAAAGACGTAAGAAGAGCTACGCAATGGTGGAGGTGAAGAGGGTCACGAAGAAGGTCCCGTGAATCACGATCCAGGTGATTGTGCAATCTACGCGATAAAATACATCGAATGTTTGACACTTGGAAAGTCATTCGATGGATTGTGTGATAGAAACATGCAGTTCTAAGGATCAAACTTGGTGCTGAGATGTTTGATGAATTAAGAGAGTTTGCTGGTACACTTAACTGTGAGATTTGTCGGAAAGAATTCGAGCTTCCTCGCCTTAATGATTCGTAGAAGCTGTATTTGTGTTTTTCTTTTGTTATGTGGTTATTTTGGTTTTTGTTTTAGACATTCATGGTATGTGTTTCATAATTTCATATTATTTTGTCACAAATTTGTACATTTATGCAAGTTATTATGTTTTTATTTCTTTAAGACTTCTATGTTATATGCAAGTAGAAATGAATTTCAGACTATTGAGTGACTGACTCAAAAAAATATTGCAGTACATAAAATAGTTTAAGTCTAACAAACTTCAAACATGCAAATAAATCAAACAAGACAATAAAAGAGGTTTAAGTCTATAAAACTTCAATCATGCAAATGAATCAAACAAGACAATAAAAGAGGTTTAAATCTATAAAACTTCAAACATGCAAATGAATCAAACAAGACAATTAAGAGGTGTACGTCTAAAAAACTTTGAAACGAAATAGTAGTAAACATAAGCAAAATTATCTCTTCCTTGAAGTTTAACTCGTGCATGTCAAACGATTGTGGTCTACTTGATTGCAATTCCCACAAGCATGTTGTTTTATTGGCTTCGTCTTATCCATAACAATCTTCAATGCAGATTTGACTCTTGATCTCTTTGGTCTTCCGGGTTGTTGTCGAGATTCTGGTGGTAAACATATGGTCGTCACAACTTGTTCGGGAACTAGTATAGCAAAATCCCTGGGCATGATGGCGTTAGCATATGATGAACATACATAATTCTTGTGATAGTAAGGATGACACATTGATATTCGAGAGACTTTTCTTTTTTCACCCTCCGCAATTGCGTGAGCACGTGGTTTCTTTTCTAGATCAAATATACAACACAAACATTTTCTATCCTTCAAATTAATAACATGGAGAGATGCTCCAAACCTCACTTGTACCTGATGTGCATCTATATATTGCAAACTTAGCAACTTGGCATACTATACACGACTCTACAAAACAATTCCTAGGATTGTTATTAGTGAACAATGTTTACATAGATGTGTTGTTCAAATAGCTTTAGATTAGAAATTCTTACTTGCAAAATCTTTTCTACTCCGCGTGTAAGAGAGGTTGTCAAATTCAGTGCGTCATTCCTTCAGTCTGAAAACCATCTAGTCATCATGGACCTAATTTCTTCTAACAGCTGTACAATAGGGAAACTTCTAGCAGGTGACATGACCTTATTCATTGATTCAACAATGTTACTTGTAAGCAAATTGTACCTATCACCAGGGAAATGTACACGTGTCAGAGTCGTACATCTGCGTACATCTGCTCTTTGAAGGTAAGCATGGAGTTCAAGATTCAAAGCTTGAATCAGAGCAAAATTGATTTCAATGTCGACTAATCTAAAAGCATTCACTGCCTTCTTTACCAAACCAAATGTATCCCGACCTTTAAAGCAGACTAATATATTTTAGTACAAATAGTATGTACATATTCCCTAGCTAGATTTAGGATAAAACGTCTTTATTGTTTTTCCAATGGATTGGTGCCTATTAGAAATTATGGCAAGGCTTTCGTCATCTTGTATCAAACAACTTAGTTGTTTAAAAAACCATTTCCAATATTGATTATTATTAGTGTCCACCACGGCAAACGCTATCGGGTATAGCTGAAAATTACCATCTTGGACCGTTGCGGTAAGAAGTGCCCCTAAGTATTTTCCTTGCAAAAATGTATCATCCACACCTATCACTTTCCTCATGTAAAGAAATCCTAAAATTATTGTACCAAACGCTAGAAACAAGTACTTAAATCGTTTTTCTTCATCAACTTTAAGTCGAGTAAAAGTTCCAGAAGTTTCTCTCCTTAGCATGTACAAGTACGCCAGGAGCTGCTCATATCCACTTTCTCGACTACCCCTAACCAATTGTCGTGCATACTTTAGTTTCCGATATGTCTTCCAATAATCCATGTACACAATATTATTTTACCGTGTGTATTAGCAAGAACATAAAATGCGATTTAAAAATGTAATACTAATAGATAAAAAATAGTAAATCATACCTTGATTTGAAAGTGTTTATTCAACGTTTCAGCATCATGTATTGGCAGAACCTTAGGTCCAATCCTACCAACGTAACCTTTGTACAAGAATCCAAGTATTTTGTGTGTTGGGCGCGTGATGAAACAATCTGTAACATAACATATATGTTCTAACTTAAATAATATCACATGAAACTTTGTAGAGTCGCCTACACTCGAACCCTCCATCGACATCCTTTAACCCAGTAGTTGACAATATAAATTTGTAGAGTCGATTTACCAACATCAAAATCAAATTTCTGTAAAACGACAAGTATCTTCAAACGTTTCTTCAAGTGCTCTTTTGTTTCCAAACATTGTCCAACCGCCAGCTCCAATGCAGACACATCGGTTCCATCAGAATCGTTGCAGCAATCAAATACACTTTCATCATCTTCACCATCTAAAGATATATTATTAACTTCGGCTTCTTCCATGTTTTCACTTGGCAAATCGATTTCTCCCTCTACCTTATAGAATATATTACTTGGTCGTAAAGAACTTGTCAAAATACAGTTAATGAAACCATCAATTTCCTCCTTTGTGGATTGAACTATAACTTTCTCCTTCACTTCAACTCAAAGTCGAGCGATTTCATTCTTCATATGCCCCAAAAAACCTTGAAATTGTCTATTATTACCAATAATAACATGTGGTGTATCTGCGGGTAATTTTTTGGATATTGAGATCTTGAAAACTACTTCGAATAGTCTATTATCCAAACCGTAATCATCATACACCATTGGAACGAAATCATGAAAATTGGTTTGACTGTTACCTTCAAGAACTCGACAACTTTTACTATTATCGACTACAAAAAGCCATATGGTTTTCTCAAAGATCCATCTGCCACATACGAGAATAATCTAATCCATACCCAAACCGCTTATTCTTGTTTTGCCTAAAACATTATAGTCTGAAGAAAGCATTATTAGAAAACATGAAAAAGTCGAAACTCAAAAAAAGAAACAAAGGAAGAATTGTCGATGAGATCAAGAGAAGAAACAAACGAATCAAATAAGATCCCGAAAAGGAAGCGTAATCAAAGAATCTAATTGAAACAGTTGGTATGCGTAAAATAAGGAAAAAATGGAAATAAAACTCTATAAGAATATACTTTTTATTCTCAATTTAATGCATTAAACGTCAAACATGGCAAATTTTTAACAAATCTGATGTCATCAACTATAAGTCTATCGTAACCCAATGTAAATAAACTGGTTCACCCATGCTCTCAAACCATGAAACATTTTTGATAATACGTGTAATAACGAGATGTTTCAAATTTTGAAAACCAATCTGTAATGTCTACATAAAACAAATCTGTCGCGAAAAAAACAATATGCTATAACCTATAAATCTATCATAACTATGACTAAATAAACATGTGGTACGAAAAAGTCTGTCGAACAAAAAGTGTGGTGGACAAACAAATCTGTCGCAACATGAAGCACATATTTTTCAGAGACGACCAAAATAACGGAGTGGCAGTTTCGTAAATAAAATTACTTTTTTGAATGATTTAGTAATGACATTCCTATGATATTGTTTTTCTTACAAAGAAAATAAATGACATTTTAGACCAAAATATTACTCCTATAACCCATATTTTTGGTATGTCATTCTAGTAGTTAACCCTAAAATATGAGTCTTTCTAGTAATTTTCTTTTTAAAACTTGCTGTTGATTATGTTGTTAGCGATCAGAGTTAGAATTTTTACATGATTTCGCGTATCCATAATTAGTAGAATTTTAACATGATTTCGCGTATCCATAATTAGTTTTTGGATGTAAACGCTTTTAAAATCATCCAAATTAAAAATAAATGTATTTTTGGGTATGATTAGGCATTTTGTAGAATGTTTAAGTTGACTTGAACGGTTTTCAACTACAAACGATAACATAACATTTTTGGTTTGTTGTCAAGTCTTAGTCAACCAATAATTTTTTTGCCACTAGAATATTGTATTAATCACAGTAAATCCAAAAAAAAGAAAAAAGTCATATTTATCATGAGTTCAAAATTTATAATTATATAAAAGAAAAAGGTTTATCAGTTATGCAAAGTATAAGCCAACACATCCCAACACTTGCATACTTTAAAAATGTCTCGTTAGCTACACGAAATATTGTCATCACATACGGACATACACGAACAAACATAAGTCATGTTGCCAACACCATAACCATCCTACTTTGATGCTTCGGTCGTCAGAATCCGGCGTTGACCAATGTTGATCGACGTTTACCGATGTTGACCAAAAATTATATTCAATTTTTTTTTTTTTAATAAACAAATTAAAATAAGAATTTATTTTATAATTTAAAAAAAAAACTAATAACGAAATATACTACAAATAATATAACAATATAAACCACAAAAACATTATATAACAAAATTTTGGTTTATATTTGGATTGATATAACAAGATATACAAAATATATATATAACAAATTAGACAACAAATTCTTTTTTTTATACTATATTTTGTTATCATATTTTGGTAATATAAGAAAATATACATTTTACTTTTGACAATCATTTTTCTTCTATAAATTGTAGTGTTCATATATATATTTATTAATTTGGTATATCATTTGAATTTGTTAATATATAAAAAATGCAAAGGTCATTAGCTGATATATATTTTTTCTTATATAAATATAATTATTACTTTTCTATTATTTTACAGTTCTAGTATACACATGCATTTTTTTTTCCTATCTCTGTTAAGAAACTAGTAGAAAAAAAGAAGCGCTGACACAGATTTATAAACAAAAACAAATAAATAAAAGCGAAAAGAAACAAGTTGAAAGTTTTTTTTTTTTTTTTTTTTTTTT